>CAJHYY010000703.1_pt1 | contig 10199 bp, 7 predicted proteins | sample 9198861 | NCBI WGS metagenome assembly CAJHYY01 (sample SAMEA7708377, study PRJEB35096) | sediment metagenome | biome: marine neritic benthic zone biome [ENVO:01000025]; feature: sediment [ENVO:00002007]; material: shallow marine sediment [ENVO:03000034] sea grass bed [ENVO_01000059] ... | reverse complement strand
GTGAGGTTTGAGGTTTGAGGTTTGAGGCGACAGCGAACAGCAAGACAGCACACAGCGAACAGTATTCAGTATTCAGTATTCAGCATTCAGATCTCCCCCTGTCCCCCTGTCCCCCTGTCCCGCTGTCCCGCTGTCCCACACGTCGCGGCTCGGCAGGAGCCTCGCCCTCCCGTCTCCCCGTTTCTCTCTTTGCCCCTGTGCCCCTCTGCCCCTTTGCCCCTTTTATCACAACCAGGATTTCCTGATGGTTCGTGGTTGTTTCAGCCGAAGCCACCGATGAAGAGACATGATTCTGTACCAGAATTTAGGTCTGTAAAACCACCCCATTCATTTCCCAGGTCGGATCCATGGCGGCGTCCTCCACTCGCAAGAAGCTCCGCCCCCGTCGCGAAACCCAGGGCCAGAGGGCGGGATCCAAGATCGACTCGTTTGTCGACTACCTGCGACGCGAGTGTCAGTTGTCGCCCAACACGGTGGCCGCTTACCAGCGCGACCTGCGGCGGTTTCAAACATGGGCTGGCGGCCGGACTCCGGCATCCCTGGAAATCTCCGATCTCTCCGACTACGTGGCCAGTCTCCACACCGAAAAACTCGCCGCAGCCAGCATTGCCCGGAATATCGTGGCGCTGCGAATGTACTTTCGCTACCTGCAGCTGGAGGGCGTGTTGCAGGACAACAAGGCCGAGCTGCTCGGCAGCCAAAAGCTGTGGCAACGCGTGCCGCATGTGCTTTCACCCGCTTTGGTCGACCAGTTCCTGGCGTCTCCGATCCGTTGCGACTCCTTCTGGCGTCGTGACCGGGCGCTTCTGGAACTGCTGTATGCCACCGGTTGTCGCGCGTCGGAAGTATCCAACCTCGGCATGCGTGACGCTCATTTGGGCGAGGGATACTGCGTATGCCATGGGAAGGGCAACAAGCAGCGCATTGTGCATCTGGGGACCAAGGCGCGCCAGGCGATCAACGACTACCTGGAACACGAGCGTGGGGTGTTAGCGGCGCGCAACAATCATCCGGAGGAGTGGTTACTGCTTTCTCGAGCAGGAAAGCGACTGCGTCGAGAAGCCATCTGGACGCTCGTCAAGAAGTACGCGGCACGCTCGGGAATGGGAAAAGAGGTCAGCCCCCACACGCTACGGCACAGCTTCGCGACGCATTTGTTGGCCGGTGGCGCCGACCTGCGCCAGGTTCAGGAACTTCTGGGGCATGCCAACATCTCGACCACGCAGATCTACACGCACGTGGACCAGAGTCGACTGAAGCAGGTGCACAAACAGTTCCACCCGCGAGGCTGAGCAATCGCAAATCGCCAGCGGGCGTGAGGTCATTCGCCGCTGTCGATCGGTGCGAATTTGACTTTTTCGATCAACGGGTAGATCAGTCCGGTGGCCTGGTCGCGATAGCCGGAGACCGCCGAGATGGCATCGATCACATGCTCGTATTTCAAGTCGTAGTCGCAATCGAGTTCGACTTCGCCCGCGTCACTGGGCCCGGTGTCATCGCCCACCTGGCTGATGACGAAGTTGTTCAGCTCGGCGAATGATTCGAATTGCCGTCCGTCCATCGTGATGCTGACCAGATCCCCGGTTTCGTTGGCACGAAGTACCAGGCGCATGGGCAACACTTCCGTTTCTTCCGGGATGCCTGTCGATGCGATGGACGGCATCTTGATATTGAAGTCACCCTCTTGAGCGACGATGCGGAACGTCATGATGAAGAACACCAGCAGCTGAAACACGATGTCGATCATCGGCGTCATCTGCAGTTCGATCTTGTCGTCGCCGCTGCTCGTGGTATGTCGGATTTTCATGAGATCGGCTCCGAGGTCACTTCACGTCTTCTTTGGCCCGCAAGGCAAACTTCTCGAACTGCTGGCGTTGGCACACCTGAATCAGCTCCTGCACCTGGCCTGTCTTGGCGGCCGAATGGGCGCGGATAATGATCGTAGCGTCACCGATGGCCAGCTTGTGCAGCTTCAACACTTCAGTTTCGCGTGTCAGGTAAGGCTGCAGCTGATCAAACGTGCTCATCACCTGACCGGCATAAATCACCCGACCGTCGGAGGTCAGGTTGAGCGTGATCGGGTAATCCAACGGCTTTTCCGGCGGCTTGGCCAACTCACTCATCGGCAATTGAATCTCTTCATGCTGCTCGGTCTGCTGGAAGTTAATCAGCACCATGAAAAAGGCGATCAACTGGAACGTCATATCGATCATGGGCGTCAAGTCGCCCTCGTAGACGCCCCCGCTGCGACTGATCGAAAACGCATGTGCGTGCTCCTGTTGGCGAACAACTTTTGGGGACCCACGTTTTCGAAACGGCTCATCAAGCTTTCGCTCAAGATGCCAACTTCCAGCACCAGTCGTGCCACGCGATTCTTCAAGATGTTGAACGCCGCGATCGCCGGAATGGCAATCGCCAGCCCCAACAGAGTCGTGAACAGAGCGGTCGAGATACCCTCAGCCAGTTTGGTGGCACTGGGAGTGCCCGAACTCATGGCAATTTCACTAAACGACGTGATCATACCGTGGACGGTTCCAAACAATCCCACCATCGGGCTGATCGTTCCAATCAACGCCATATAGCTCAGCCGATGCTCGACCTTCATGTTTTCTTCTTCGCCGACTTCCTGCATGGCTTCGATCGCCTGGCTGTAGCCCTTGGACAACTTGGCCAAGCCGGATGACAGGACCTGCCCGAGGAACGAGTCGTCGCTCTTGGCCAATTCGTAGGCCTCCTGGTATTTACGATCGTTCAAATACGTCTCGAATCCTTCCACCAGGTGCATTGGACACACGTTCTCGCGTCGAGCGGTGAGCAGGTTCATGACCAGCAAAGCCACCAGGGTGAACGAGAGCCCCAGAAAGATCAGCATGTATTGCCACCCCAGCGCATCCCACATCCACTGCAACCACGTCTTGTTCGGCTTCTTGTCATCGCCTTCTCCGTCTTCACCGCCGTCATCACCTGCGTCCGCTGCATCGCCTCCGTCGTCGCCTCCATCTTCGTTTTCATCCTGCACGGCGGCCGAGACCGTCTGCGTAGCAACCATGACCGTGGCCGTAAAACACATCGCTGCCAACATGAGGCAGAGTCCCAATACGGGGGACGAACCGAAGATTCGACGGTAGCGCATATCAAAACTCCATGAACGGTTGTGCCTGACTCAGGCCGCCAAGAAACGCACGATGTGGCGCGACGGACCGCAGTGCCTCGAATCAGACGTGAGAATCTTCAAAGATGGGTGACCTCTGTTCCACTATTCATTCTAATCAGCATCCTCGGCCGGTAAACCATACGCGGAATCCCTCTGCCTACTTGGCCCATTTGGTACCCGCGTATGCTGATTTCAGCTTGGCCGAGGCCTTGATCGCTCGTTCTGAATTCTTGCCGGCGTCACGCCACAATTTGCTCAAGTGGTAGAGCGATTCGGCATGAATATCCGGGTCCTGGAAAAACAGCAAATCGGTGTGCAGGTAAGCCAACAGCGCTTCTTTGGGCTGGTCGGCCTTCAGGTGGCAGCGACCCTTCGCGTTGTAGGCACGTCCAAACAACCGCTGGTTGTTTTCCGATTCGTTCCCCTCAAGCACTTTGTTGATCAGCGCCAGACCTTCGGTCGGCTTACCCGCCTCGGCCAGGCAAACGGCTTTACCGATGGTCGCCAGGTTCTTCTGTTCGGCGGCTGCAGCCGTACCCACCGAAGCACCCAATACCTCTTCGAACTTGGCCAACGCGTCGTCGTTCTTGCCCGTCGCCAGATAGGCACCGCCCATCAACACGTTGGCTCGCATTTTGGTTTCGGGCCACGGCGCTTCGGCCAGTTGCCCGTAGTAGGTCAGCGCGGGTTCGTTGCGATCCAAAGCCACCGCCAGATTGCCCAGCAGTTCCACAGCCGCATAGAAATGGAAGCTTTCCTTCGAATTGTTTACGAAGTCCACCAGCTTGGCGGCTGCCTGCAGCTTGTCACCGCCACCACTGAGTGCCAGGCGGCCGTCGATGTACGCGCTGTAGAACTTAATGTCCTCGCGGATCACGGCGCGATTCACGCCATCGGTGCTGACACCCGCCAAAGCGTTGCGGGCGTCTTCGTATTGATCGCCGAGCACTTTGTCGCGCGCGGTGCGTAGCGCCTTGGGTTCGTCGCCGAAAGATACTTTGATGATCTGGTTGACCGCCAAAGTCCGCTTGCCGGTACGCGTTTGGATCGTGACCTCGGTCGGACTGAATTCGGCAATCGTTCCCAGCAACGACCCGCTAGGTCCAACGACCGTATCTAGATTCTGAGCCGAAACCGTCGACGCACACATGCCCAACAGCAAAAACGAGCCGATGAAGAATCGCATATCCTAACTCCAACTGATCTCTACAGAAGTTCCGGCAACCACCCGGCCGCCACCTGACTCAGTTCCTATCGTGAACCAAAACACCTAGCGTGCCTTGGACTTCTTCTTCCTGGTCGAAGACAATCCGCTGATACCGCGTTGCGCTTCGCCCAGTTCTTTCTGGATCTTTCGCAGCAGTGCGTCATATTGCGGTCTCCATTTGCTGCCGCCCATGTCGCTGAAGCGACCGAAGACCTGTGAGATCTCGTTCTTGGCCGCCTGCATGTATTTCTTTTTGTCGTTGGAATTGCGCTTCAAGCGGGCCTGTTGATAGCGACAGACGGCCCGGTTGTACATCGCCTCGTGAAACGCGTCCCGGTACTGCTCGTAACGCAACGTGGTATTGGCCAGTTTGATCCAGCCCCAAATCGTGTTCTTTCGCTGTTTGGGATCCGGATAGCCACCTTTGAGTGCTTTGTCGAAGTTGGCCGTTTTGCCAGATTCCATGGCCCAATTCTGGTAAGTTCTGGCGGCTTCGACCTGCACGTTGATCAACGCGTTCTTGACCGCCAACACGTCGCGGAAGTTACGGATCGACTCCTCGAACTTGCCCAGGTCACGCAGCAACATCGCTCGCTGAACCTTGAAGCCCAGCTTGCGTTGATCGCTCAGGTATCCTCCCGCGTCCTCAGGCATTTGAATCAAGCGGTTGTAAGTGTCCAACGACACTTCGTAGAACTCTTTGGCAGCATCCGCCTGGCTTTTTTCGCCGCCAACCGTTTTGCCGACTTCATGCAGCCGTACCGCGACCCAATTCAAAATGCGTGGATCTTCGGCCTGGCCTCCAACCTGTTTCAGGAAGGTCATCAGACCGTTGCTCAGTAGCTTTTTCTCATCCTGGTCCAGCGTGGCTTGCATCCGCTGATCCAGGTCACGAGCCAATTCGTAGTACACCGCCAACAACCGTTGCTGGCCGTCGCTGGATCCCTCCGCCCGCTCACTCAACTTGGTCATCAGCCGTTTGGCACCATCCAGCACCTCCTGGCTTTCGCCGGCATCGCTGGTTCGCGTCAGCTGGCCGACATAGGCTCGCAACGACTGCCGGTAAACTTCATCCGCAAAGCCTCCGACTTCGGAGAACCCGCCGTCGTCAACGATCTTCAGCAAGCCGCCTTTTTCGCGATTCAACAAAGCCAGTGCCTGATCCGACTTGTCGTTTTCCACGTACAACTGAATCAGCGACAGTACGCCGGTCGCTTGTACCACATCGGTGGGTCCCGCCTCTTCGACGCGTCCCAGTCCGTCTTGCAGGAACTTGCGTGCCTTGTCCGTCTGCGACTGCAGTTCTTTTTCTTTGGCGGTGAGGTCGGCGGAAGGTAGATTCGCGCCGGCTGCAGCCTTCCGCAGTTCGCGGACCTCGCGGAGCAGCTTCAGACAGTCGCTCCAATAGGCCTGGCCAATCCGAAACTCGCCGTCGCGTCGTGCTGCGGAATCCTCGGGTAATGACCCCAACAGTTCGACGGCACCTTGCAGATTCCCTTGCTGCACCTCAAACGGAATCAATGCGGCGACGGCTTCGTTGGCCTCAGGTTCGCCGGCCCAGGTATCCACCATGTACTTGGCGATCCCCGTCACCAGTTGTTTCTCGAATTCTTTGTCGTCACCTTCGGCCGCAGTGAAGATCTTCAAAGCCGCAGCCATCGCGATCCGCCCGGCCTCTTTGGCCGACAGCGAGTCGGGGTAGCGGCGAGCAACGAAGTTGCCGATCACGTAGGAGTCGGGGTATTCGCCTTCTTCGAACAACAGGAACGTGACGTAGTAACGGACGGCGTTCAATTCCTCGAGTGGAATCTCTTTATCAGCAAGTTCGACGGCGGCTTGAAATGCCACCAAGGCGTCATTGCGATGTTGCGCGAATTGCTGCTCCGCCGTGTTAAGCGTTTTTTCCAGATCAGCTTTGATGGTGGCGTCGGTTTCCTGGGCAATCCTTTCCGGGAATTCCTCCATCACAATCTTGGTGCTCTCCATCATGCCCAGGGCTTCACGCCCGGCGTTCTTGGCTTCATCAAATGTCTTGGGAACGGTGTCCTCCGCGTCTTGATTCAGTGCTCCCGGCAGCGAAGTCAGCAGTTTGCGGGCGTCCTGCTGATAAGGTCCCGACACGCGCGACATGGCCGTGGCGATTTTACGCGCTTCCAGGTATGAAGTACGAATCAACTTGTCGTTGGGCTTTTCCGATTCCAACAGCTTGGCATAGTCGCGATAGGTTGCAGCCAGTTGGTATCGCAGCTTCAGCCAGTCAGGGTGCTGGACTTCTTGAGGTCGCGCTGCACCCAACCACTCACTCATCCGCGAAATGGCTTCGCTGTATTTTTTCTGTGAATCGTCGGTCCAGCACTCCACGGCCAACAACATCGCTCGCGTTTTCATCACGCGGAAGGCTTCTTCCGCGTCCGGCTGCGACAACAGGTCCGAGACGTAATAGCCCAGCGCGTCATCCAGCTTGCCCATCTTTTGTTTGCAGCGGCCCTGATACATCCGGGCATACATACCGGCGATGCGGCGGCGATACTTCTCATACAACTCGCCATAGGCATCGGCGGCATCGGTTAACAGCTGATCGCGTTCCTTGGTTCCCTCTTTGGTCGTGTCGGCCTTCTCTTCCAGCACCGCGGCTGAAAGCAACTGTGCTTCGAGGTATTCGGTTCGCAGCAGATCGCGACGCTTGATCAGTTCCCGCTCCGTCTCGGGAATCCCGCGCATCCCTTCAAGTTTTACTTTCAACTCATCTCGTGACTCGACAAACAGCTTGCGTGCTTCGTCGTAGAAACCCTGAGCCGCTTTCATCTCAGACTTGAGAGGCGTTTTTTTACCTTCTTCGACTTTGATTCTGGCACGCTGGACCAGCAGGTTACCGAATTGCCTTTTGGCAGCCGGCACCAGGTAATGGTCAGGGTTGGAATTTACGAAGCTCTGCAATTGAGACTGAGCTTCGTTCAGCAGATTCTCGCGCGACTGCAGATTGCGCTCGACGCTTGCCTGCAGGACGTTGGTCACGCCGCGCTCATACGCTGCGACTTCGCGGAAGGAAACGGGAACCAGCGGGCTGCCTTCAATCGAATTCAAGTATTCCAACGCGGTGTCGTAATACCCGGCCTCGCGCAGCTGATCCAGGAATTCGCGTGCTGGCTCTTCCCCGCGCACCGAAACCGGCACGGTCACTAACAGGGCCATCAAACCGATACATCGCCAGCGCTGGTAGTTTTTCATATTTGGTTGCCTCAAATCCATCTACTTGAGGGCGCAGGGATCATTCCTGCTGACACAGAATGTGCTTTGCTTCGCAACGTCAAACAGCTCGATGCTCTTGATGAGATTCCAAGCGATCATACAGGAGCGAATCACAGGGACTTTCTGCGCCATGGCCCGCAGGTGCGCGACACGCAAACGAACGTCTGGCGTCAACTCACGTGACCTCGTGGGTTCCGGAGCCACGAGGTCGAGATGCTTCACTCCCGCATAATTCTTACAGATTAACCGCTTTCGATGGGATCGCCAAGAATCCAACTGGGTCGGCGCTGCGTGGCAAGGCTTGTCCGATTTCGAATATGCGGGCGATAATGGTTATGACAGCCTTCTGAAGTGAGAACTCGGATGACCGAAAATCGTTCGTCAAAAGCGAAAATCAAGCCCCCCCCGAATTACCTATCTCGGCGGTTTCAACTGCGGCTGATGACCATGGTCGGTAGCTTGTTGCTGATCCTGTTCCTGATGTCCGAGGCCCGCCGACCTGAGAATTGGAAGTGGCTGTTCGAACTGGATAAGACCGCCCAGGAGCCCGCGGCCAACAACGAAGAACCGCCGGCCGATGCCGACACGATCACCACCTCCGACGATGACGCGCAGATTGCCCTGTTAAACACCAAGGGCCTGACCGATCCGTTGGACATGACGCTTGTCGATGGCTGGTCTCGCGTGCTGCGACAATTCGCGAAAGAAGAGCAATACGCCTTGCGCGGGTTGATCATGTCGGCGCGGCGGAAGTCCGCGGCAACGGGCGACGCCAACCAGAACGCGACCTTGTTATCCCGGGTGGATGATGCCTGGAATCGGTTCTTCCTGCGCGCCATGGTCGGGATCAGCGAACCCGGTTCGACTCTGACCGACGAGGAGAAAGCCGAGTGGATTCAAACTCTGGATCAGGCCAAACGCACCTGGCAGGCCGAGTTGTCCAGCTTAAGCCGCTACGACGGACACCTGCAGCTGGAGACGTCCGACTTTGAGACTCTGGCTGCCCTGCAACGGCGTTTGGACTATCTCGATCTGAATTCGATTGAAGACAACACCATTCATCGCTCGGTAGAACATCCCGCATGGTTCCGGTTCCTGGAAATCCTGGAACACGAGACCCCCGATCAGTTGGCAACTCGGTCGGTCGGTGACATTTCCTTTTTGCAGTTGTTTAACCAACCCGATCTTTACCGCGGAAAACTCGTCACCGTGGAAGGACGTGTACGTCTGGCTTACCGAGTGCCGGCTCGCAAGAACGATATCGGTGTCGACGGATACTATTTGTTCTGGATCCAGACTGAAGATAGCTCGGATGCGCCAATCGTGGCTTATTGTCTGGACCCGCCGGCCGGCTTTCCCGAGGTACCGCTGAAAACCGACAAAAACCGGGGTTTGGAACTGAATGAAGATGTGCAGGTGACCGGCTACTTCTTCAAACGCTGGGTCTATCCCACCGACCAAGGTGCCAGCGTAGCGCCGTTGGTGTTGGCCAAAGCGCCCGACTGGCAGCCGCGCGCTCCGGAACCGGTTTCCGATTCGGGTGTGCCGGTGGGGATACTTACGTTGTGTATCGTCGCCGCGCTGGCGGTCGGTGTGGCCCTGGCGTGGGCTGCCTACCGCTTCTCGCCCGCTCAAGCCCAACCGGGATTCGTGCTGCCCAGCCAGGATGAGGGTCTTCCCGACGAATTGCCGGAGTTCGAAGATTCGGCGGGCGAAGCAAAGTAAGCCTGCCCCGCTCAGTGCTACCCCGTGTCCTCTGTGGTGAATGATTGAATAACCACAGAGACACAGAGAAGAGTACTAATCTTCCGAAGCCTTCTTCGCCTGGCCCTCGGGCACCTGATCGGCCCAGCTGAAGTCTGGCCCTTCATGTTCGGGCAGGTTCAATTCGTCGAGCGGTCGATCGGGCTCCAGTTGTCGAGCGAGCGTCTCGTCTTCGAATTTCTTATCCGAACGCCCATACTGCCAGATCGCTAACCAGATTCCGCCAATCACCGATAAAAAGACCACACCGACGACGATTCCCGGCACGGGATTTCGGGCTACGACTTGAGACCGATCGGTCAACGTGACTCCCAGGACCAATGGACCCACTTGCCGATTAGCCTCACCACGCGCCGCAACGAATTGAGTGCGATAGGACCAGAGCTTCATGAAGACGCCGTGCATCTCGATGGGTACATCGACCTTCCCTTGGTCTTTGTCACCTAACTGTTGCTGCACGGACTCGGGCAGCGCTGCCATGCAAACCGTGACCGGGTAGCGGTTCGTGATCACTCCGCCACTTGGTTTACCCTCCGGGTCGTACAGTTGAACACTCAGATCTCCCAACGAAGCAAACATGTCCAACTGATAGTAGTAGTTCATGCCCAGTCGCTCACGATCCTGCGGCAAATCCACGACGACTTTGGTGACACGCTTGATGCGGCCGGTGAGTGTCGTAAACCGACCCACGCTATCGAGGGATTCTTGTAAGAGAGGAACGATGCCTAATCCAGGCTTCACGGTCTTGTCGCCTTCCCGCCCCATCTGGTCGCACGTTTTCAGCAACTGGTAGAAACACTCACGATCACCTTTGCCGATGGTTCG
>CAJHYY010000428.1_pt1 | contig 10248 bp, 8 predicted proteins | sample 9198861 | NCBI WGS metagenome assembly CAJHYY01 (sample SAMEA7708377, study PRJEB35096) | sediment metagenome | biome: marine neritic benthic zone biome [ENVO:01000025]; feature: sediment [ENVO:00002007]; material: shallow marine sediment [ENVO:03000034] sea grass bed [ENVO_01000059] ... | reverse complement strand
GGTTTTCGCGCACACAGGGCCAATCTACATTGGATTCTCCGGGATCTACTAACCCGAAGCGTCAGCGAGGGTGAGGGCGTACCAGGAAGATAAACCGCTGTCCCTCGCTCACGCTTCGGGTTAGTTATTGGAAGCTATCCGGGAGCCCCACGGAGAGCTCGGTGTTGCAGGGATGCCTGGTGGTAGCTCATCAGTCGTTGCTCCCGTCGGGACAAGCCCGACGGAGAGCTCATGTTGCAGAGATACCTGGTGGTAGTGCGCCTTTCTCTTCAAAGTCGGGTCCTGCTCCACCACCAAGTGACGCTGTTGTAAGTCTTCGCAGCTTCGTTCCAACGGCACTACCGTTTGGTACTCATGCATCGTGATTTGCAGCATCGAATTCCCGGACATCCTCGATTATTGAAAAGCGCAACTTCAGAACGATTTGTATGCCGGCCGGATCCTCATTACGATCAGTAGATGCCGGGAGATGGAAAATGATCCAGTTGCATACCGATCTGACACCACCGCTCAATCAATTCGTGGATTGTATGTGGTATGCAACTGGGGAGCGTTCGCCCTACGATCGCGAGCAACTACTTCCGACCGGCTCGGTCGATCTAATCATCAAGCTGGATGCTTCTCGGTCGGTTCGCATCCTCGGAAAAGCACTGCCTTCACCGTCGGTGGGCCGAGCCGTGATGTCTGGCGCTTATTCGCGGCCGTACGCGCTGGATACCTCGCAACCGTCGGCGACGCTGGGTGTCCATTTTCGGCCGGGCGGCGCGGCGCCGTTCTTCAAAACGCCGATCAGCGAATTCACCAACCAGCATCTGTCACTGGAGCAGCTTTGGGGATCCGAAGCGGAGCTTCTGCTGGAACAATTGATGGACCTGCACTGCGGCCGATCATTGTTCTCGGTGATGGAACGATCGCTGCTGGACCATTTGACCATCCCCGCACCAGATGCTTTGGCGGTCATGCATGCGATCGACCAATTCCAGTCGGCTCCGTCGATCAGCGTGCAATCCGTTTGCGATTCGATGGGATATCGGGCGAAACGGTTCATTCGACTGTTTCAGGAATCGGTCGGTTTGACACCGAAACTATTCGGCCGCATCCAGCGGTTCCAGTCGGTCCTGGATGAAGTCATCGACTGCCAGCAGATCGATTGGGCAGATGTGGCCGCGGGCGCCGGATATTACGACCAGTCGCACCTGATCCGTGATTTTCGAGCCTTCGCTGGGGTCACTCCCGGGGAATATCGGCCGGTCAGTGTCGAGCGGAAGAATCATATGGTGCTGAATTCGTAGGGGAAATTTTTTCCAATACGAATCGACCTGGCACCGATATCCTGGCCGTAAATGATCAACTTTGTTCGAGCGTACAGGGACCTACCATGACCGATCCAAGTCAAAACCGAGTTCAGGAAGTCTTTCCTTATCTGCGGACGCGGGACTGCAAGGCAGCTATCGAGTTTTACCAACAGGCGTTTGGCGCCATCGAGGACTTTCGCCTGGTAGAACCCAACGGCCGGATCGGCCACGCCGAACTGAAGTTTGGGGAAGCGACGATCATGGTTGCCGACGAGTACCCCGAATACGGCATCCACGGTCCACAGGAATCCGTGCCCACGGGATCGTCGATTCACCTACACGTGGACGACGTCGACGCCATGACCCAGCGGGCTGTGTCTGCTGGAGCCAAGATGATCATGGAACCCAAAGACCAGTTTTATGGCGAACGTTCGTCGAGAGTGATGGATCCGTTCGGCCATGAATGGTTGCTCGGTTCGCACATCGAAGACGTGTCGCATGAGGAAATGCAGCGCCGCTTCAACGAGATGTTCAAGGATGGTGCTCCATGACGTTCACCACAGAGCAGCAGAGCCTCCGTGTTCTCTGCTGCTCTGTGGTGAATCCATCATCTCGCCTCGAATTCGCCCCTCGATTCCCCTAAGACCCGGAAATCTCCGTGACGTCTGGAATTGGGCTGCGACTAACCGGGTAGGACGAGAGTCTCAAGAAATCCTGAGGGGTGCGAAAAATGGCGAAATGGCCGCTGTATTGCCTGTGCACAGCCATCCTGGCAACCGCTATCCAACCATGCCTGGGTCAACGGACCGACCTGCCGGCCGACAATCCAGCGGCGGAATCCAAGGTCCGGACGGCGCTGAAGGCGGCTGCCGATGGCGACCCGCTACAGCGGGATCGAGCGCTGCGCGAGGCTCTGATCATCGACAGCGAATGCCCCGAGGCGCATTGGCATTTGGGGAAGGTGCGCATCAACGATCAGTGGATGTCGATCGAACAGGCGCAACGCCAAATGGCCGCGAACCCTCACCAGGCTCAATTCGAGAAACTACGCGAGGAACACGCCGGCTCGCTCACAGGCGAACTCAAGTTGGCTCGCTACTGTCGAAAGCGAAAACCGGACGTCTCCGATTTTTACTATCGGCGCGTGTTATCGGCCATGAATCTCCCGGCAACGACGCGTGCCGAGGCGATTCGTCATCTCAGGTTGGTCGAGTTCCAGGGACAACTGGTGCATCGTCAAGACCTGGCCGATTTCAAGTCGCAAGCCAGGCGATTAGCCGAGGCGAATCGTCGCTGGCAACCAAGGTTGCGGACATGGCGACGCACTCTGGAATCTCGCAGCCAGCAAAAACGGGACGCGGCGACGGCGCAGATTCAGCAGATTGATGATCCGGATTTTGTCCCGGTCGCCGCTTCGTACGTCATGTCGGCATCCGCGTCGCTGGCAGTTCCTCTTACCGAGAAGATCGCCGAGTTCCCGGACCATACAGCCACTCGAGCATTAACTGGGGGAGCGGTTCTCTCGGCGCACCGCAGCGTGCGCGATCTGGCCGTCGATCGGCTACGACAGCGTCCCATCCACGATTATGTGCCGGCGTTGTTGAACCGGCTGGCCTCTCCGATTGACGCCCATTATCGCATTTATCAAGGCGACGATGGCGAGTACGTGTATGTTCACTCGCTGTACCAGGAAGGACCCACCGAGAATCGAGAATTCGTAGCAAAGAGGGTCTTGGAAGAGACGGTGCCGTACTTTGAACCGCGGCGAACCCCCCGGACCGACTGGCACTTGGACCGCTCAAAATCGGGCGCGCCGCTCCGCGCACTCGAAGTTGAGGCACGCGAACGCCAAGAGTTAATTGAGAAGTACAACCGCGAGCTTGAACAGCGTAACCAAGTCGTGATGTCGGCTTTAGAAGAAACCACTGGCGAAAAAGGCCTGGAATCGCCGTCGGATTGGTGGGAATGGTGGTCCGGCTATAACGAGGTGTTACAGGAAAAGCAGACGCGGCGATACGGTAGAGCCGTTTATGGGCAATATCGCAACTATTACCGTGCCGTGTCCTGCTTTGCCGCCGGGACTCCTGTTGCGACCGACGTGGGCATGCGTGCGATCGAATCGCTCAAGCCAGGTGATCGCGTCTTGTCGCAAAACGTGGACACCGGAGAGCTCAAATTCTGCGTCGTGCAGCAAACCACCGTACGACCCCCGTCGGATTTAGCCCGCATCGCCGTCGGCGAAGAGCAGATTATCTGCACCCTGGGACATCCTTTCTGGGTGGCCGATTACGGCTGGACGATGGCAAAGCAATTGCACATCGGCGACCAGCTACATTCGGCTCGGGGGATTCGCTATGTGACCGATGTCCAACCGGCGGGCGAGCAGCAACCGGCGTACAACCTGGTCGTGGCCGAATGCGCTAACTACTTCGTGGGTGAGAACCTGCTGCTGGTGCATGACAACACCTACCAGAACCCGACGGCATCTATCCTGCCGGGTTTATCGCGCAGCATGAGCGAAAGTCGGTAACGGCAACCACCGAGCGGAGCCGCGCCCGGCAACTCTTTAACCTTCGTGGCAGCAGCCGTCAAACGCCTCGGGGTCGACGGGCCGGGCCCAATCGGGAAACTCGAGCCAGTTGATGCACGACCGGTATTGCACCTGGTAAATCTCTGCCGGAGGTGGGAAACCCTGCCGCATGCGGTTGGCTGCAAGCTGCGCCAATTCCTCGGGGGTCTGCCAATCCTCCCGAATCAGGTCCTTGGAATTGGGACTAATCATGCTCTGAGTCCTCAGCTACAGAAGCGGTATGGGACGCTATCTAGAAGGGTAAGTCAGGACGTGATTTTGAAAACAGTCATTAATTCAATTGAGAGGATTGACGTCGTTAATGATTCAATCCAGATTACATGCAAATCGAGGCGTGTGACGTCCTGCCACTATCGACGGAGGGTCGCTGATGCGATATCAGCTGAATCGAATGCAGCAGCTGCGCGGTTTTTACTACGCGGCGCGCGCCAAGAGCATGACCAAGGCGGCCGAACAGCTGGGTTTGAGCCAGCCTTCTGTCTCGCTGCAGATCCAGGCTCTTGAACAGGAACTGGGGACTCAACTGTTTGAACGGCGCGGCCCGCGGATCCGATTGACCCGCGAAGGTGAGATCTTGTTCGAATTAGCGCGCCCCTTGGTCGAAGGTCTCGAACACCTGGACGATGCTTTCGAAACGCGTCGGGATTCGGTGACTCACGGCTCGGTCAACATCGCCGCAGGCGGGTCCACCCTGCAGTACATCCTGCCTCCCTATGTGAAGAAGTTCGTCCGCGAACAGCCGCAAATCGATCTGCGGTTCCACAACGTTACCGGCAAAGCAGGTCTGGAATTGTTGCGCGCCGGAGAAGTGGATTTTGCAGTGGGCCCGATGTTGGATACACCCGCTGACATCCTGTTTTATCCGATCGTGTCGTACGAGCCGGTGTTAATCACAGCTCGCGATCATCCCCTGGCAAGTCGAAAACGCATCACGCTGAAAGACATCGCCAAGTACCCGTTGATCCTGCCGCCGCGCGGTCAGAGTACGTTTCGGATTGTGGACATGGTGTTTGCCGAGCATTCTCTGCAGCATGAGGTCAAATTGGAGGTCGGTGGCTACGACGTGATCGTGACCTACGTGGAGATGGGGCTGGGCATTTCGATCGTGATGAGCCATTGCTTGACGGGCAAAGAGCGGCTGCACATGGAGCCCGTGGGGCGTTACTTTCCCCAGCGCAGTTATGGATTGGTGATTCGCAACGGCCGGACACTCGCGCCCGCTGCCAATCTGTTTGTCGAGACTTCATTCGCCGAACTGGACCTGCGGCGTCGACCGCGAAGTCGGACGAGAAGTGAATAGTGAATGCTGAGTACTGAATATTGATTACTGGCCTCCGTGTACCTCTGTGTCCTTCTATGGTGATTCACCTTATTAACCACGGAGGACACAGGGTTACACAGAGGAATGACTTCACTTCGTGAAAACGTCGTCACGCTTCCGGCTAGTGAGGGCACGCGGTGGACACTATTGAGCAGTCACTCAGGATTCAACACTCATCATTCCAAACCCCCTATTCATTCCAGACTCCCTATTCAGTATTCAGTCCTCAGCATTCAGTACTCACTCGCTAGCAGTATTGCGCCAACCAATCCTTGCTATTGAAAGTATTGTCCTTTTCAATGCTGTAACTGACCTTATCCTTGGGGTATCCACTTCGGATTGCTGTGTCGAGTCGTCACTGAACCGGTTTTCTCTGACCGGGCCACATGAAGTCCGGTCGTTGCCGCGCGACGCATTCGCGGCCAATGCTGTCATGCTCACAGGGGTTGTTCTGCAAGGAGAAGTCAGATGAACCGCTTACAGCCGCTCGGATTCAGAATTCGGGACAACCTGCAAACAACCTACGCGGATGTGTACACGGCAGAAGTGCTGGAGGCGCTGAATGCGATGGCGCGGTTCAATCCGGTGCAAAAAGGCCTGATGGACGTGCGCATCAAACGCAGATTCCGGCGATTCCGTGAAGGCGAACGTATCGGCTTCCTGGATCCCGACACCTGCATCCGCGGAACGCAACTCAAGGTCAGTGATGCGCGACAAGGGCGCTTCGAAGGTTCGGACATTCCTGCTGACCTCGAGCGGCAGTGGATTCAGGGCACCGGTCCGGCGGCCAAACCCCACGCCAGTATCGAATCCAGCATCCGCAATGTCGCCTACGCGCTACTCTCGGGGGCCGACGGGTGGATGTTTGACGGGGAAGATGCGCTGGGACAGATCGAGACGATGTCGCTGGACAACCAACGCAATTTGAAGTTGGCGATCCACCGAGATCCGCTCTTCTTGAATGCCGCGCGTGAGGTGTCGCAGGAAATGAACACCTGGGCCACCGAGTTTTTTGGCCGACCCATGATCGACGACTGGCAAACGCAGCTGGATTTCACCACCAAAATCTTTCGCGCTCGCGGGCTCCACCTGGACGATCGTCATATCCGCGCCGTCGACGGCAGTTCGTTTTCTGCATCCATCGTGGACATGACACTGTACGTCGTGAACAACTATCGGCGGCTTCAACAAGATGGATCTTCGTTGGTCCTGTATCTACCCAAGATCCAGACTGCCGAAGAAGCCGCCTTGTGGAAAGACATGCTGGCGGCTCTGGAGGATCATCTGGGACTGGCTCCCGGCAGTATCAAAGTCTACGTGCTTGTCGAACAGCTCGAAGCGACCTTTCAACTGATGGAGATTCGCGCGGCGTTGGGCCAGAACTTCGTCGGCTTCAACACCGGGCGGTGGGACTACATCAATAGTGTGGCCGACGCGCTGGCTTGGGACCGGGAGTTCATCAACCCCAATATCGACGCCATTACGATGACCTACGGCTACATGCGTCATTACGAGGACCGTGTGCGGCGGGCTGTCAACACGCCCGATCTCCTCGGCCAATGTGCGTTGTGGCAAGGAGGAATGGAGCCCAACATCCCCGTCGGTTCAGCCGAGGGAGTCGAATCCAGCATGCGCAAGGCGGTTGCCGGAGCCGAGCGTGAGCAACGGGCAGGTGCCAGTGGCAAATGGGTGGCTCACTGGAAAATGGTGCACCTTGTCCGCCCCGTTTGGGAACGGGTAGGCGAAATGAATCAACTGGGGCGGGAATTCCCACCATTGTCCCACACCCAGGCCGATGCGGACGGCCTCGTGCTTCTGGAAGAGGCACCTCGGACGATTCGCGGCGCACGCGACCTGATCAGTGTCGCTCTGCAATATGGAAATGCGTTTGGTCAAGGGTTCCAAGCCGCTGCTTTGAAGCCTGCCGATTCTTTCGGGAACGACGACGTGCTCTATCTGATGGAAGATGCGGCCACGGGCGAAATCCGCCTGTCAATACTTTGGGAGTGGATTCATAAACGAGCCCCTTTGACGGACGACGACGCGGAAACCGGTGCGAAAGCGGGAGATGTTTTTACGCAGGAGATGTTCCTGCGATTGCTCGACGAAGAATACGACAAACTACTTCGAGCCGATCCGCGAGATGTGCACTCCATGTCCAAAGTCACGACGCTGCCAATCGCTCGCGAAATCGTCGGGACCTATGTGTCCGCCGACAGCAAGGCGCCATGGTACATCGATTTATTGAACCTGAACTTGAACAACCACGACTTTCCGATAGCTCATGAGAGGATCCAGGAGTATATGAACACCTTCAAGAATCAAGGACGACGCATCACGGAAAACCTCGACACGCTGGACCCGACCCCGCTGGGCGAACAGAACCTGTTTGATCGCGACGTATATGAAACGCGGCAATGGATGGAAAGCCGACGGTTCGACGGCATCAAACGTCTGTACAGTCCGCGGCAGGTGGTCGAGCAACGCGGAACGATTGCTCAAGAGTATTGCGTTGCCCGCGATGCTGCTGAGGGAATGTACGCGCGATTGCGTGAACTATTTGACGCTCATGAGGCGATCACGACGTTTGGCCCTTATTCACCTGGGCAAGCCGTGATGATGAAACGCATCGGCATTGAAGGGATCTACCTGGGTGGTTGGGCCACTTCGGCCAAAGGGTCGATCCATGAAGACCCGGGAGCGGATCTGGCCAGCTATCCGCTGAGCCAGGTTCCGGATGAAGCGGCGCCGATCGTCCGCGCCTTGTTGACGGCTGACAAAAATCAGCAGTTTGCCAGGTCGCGCATGAGTGAAGCGGCACGCGGTATGACTCCCAAATACGACTACCGTCCGTTCATCATTGCCGACGCCGATACCGGTCATGGCGGTGATGCTCACGTGCGGAACTTGATCCGACGATTTGTCGAAGTAGGTGTACCGGGATACCACATCGAAGACCAAAAGCCGGGCTGCAAGAAATGTGGCCACCAGGGCGGCAAGGTCCTGGTTCCCGTTGATGAACAGATCAAACGACTCAATGCCGCTCGGTTCCAACTGGACGTGATGAACGTCCCAGGGATCATTGTGGCTCGCACCGACGCCGAGGCCGCCACACTGTTGGACGGCAAAGGCGACGAACGCGACCAACCTTTCGTGCTGGGAGTCACAAATATTGGCGTGCCCAGTTGGCGCGCTGCCTTCCTGGCGATCCAGCAGCGACTGAATGAACTGGGAGTGGAGGAAGTCTGCGGTCACCGCTTGTATCAAATCTCCGAGCCGGAGCACGAAGCGGCCAAACAATGGTTGGAGCGTGTGGGGATCTTCGGACGGTTGACCACCCTGCAAGACGCTCGCCGCGATGATGAAACCATCGCCATCGAGACCATCTTGAGTGACATCACCGAGAAGTTTATTGATCTCTGGGAATCGCAGGCGGGGCTGAAAACTTTTGGACAGGCGGTGGCTGACGCGATGGCCTTCCACCTGGATGAAGGTCAACAGTTCGATTGCACGCCCCAAGAATGGCTGGAATGGTCTTATACCGTCGGCTACCGCGAAGCTCGCGACCGCAGCCGCTCGATGGGACTCCATGTTATCTGGGATAGCGAATTGGCTCGAACACCCGAAGGTTACTACGCCGTCCAGGGCGGGATCGAATATGCAATCGCGAAATCGTTGGCGGTAGCCCCGTTCTGTGATCTGATCTGGATGGAGACCAAGACGGCCAATCTGGCGGACGCCAAGCAATTCGCCGAGGCCATTCACGACAAGTACCCCGACAAGATGCTGGCCTACAATCTGTCCCCCTCGTTCAACTGGGACACGACCGGCATGAACGAACAAGAGATGCGGGCGTTCCCCGCCGAGTTAGGCAAGCTGGGATACGTGTTTAACTTCATCACTTACGGTGGACATCAGGTGGACGGGATGGCCGCCGAAGAGTTCGCCACCGCGCTGAAACAGGACGGCATGCTGTCGCTGGCGCGTCTGCAGCGAAAGCTGCGGCTGGTCGACTCTCCCTACAAGACACCGCAAACTCTGGTGGGTGGGCCGCGTCTGGACGGCGCGCTGATGGCCTCGTCCGGCCGTACTGCCACCACGGCAGCGATGGGCAAAGGATCGACGCAAGTCCAACACCTGGTTCAGACCGAGGTGCCGGTGCGCCTGTTAGACGAATGGCTGGAACTTTGGGCCGAATGTCACCATCTGCGAGGACCCTTCAAGGCAGAACTCCGTCCCCACACGGCAGGCTCCGAACTCTTGTCTTTGTGCGTGCGTGATGAAGGTGGAGACAAAAAGGCGGGGATCATCTTTGCTCCGATTCAGGACCGTCGTGGACAACATCTGCTTTCGATGAGGTACCAGGAAACCTACGACACGGCGCTTCGTCGAAAGCGATTAATGACCTTGCTGCACTTGTTCCTGATCCATCGTTACAAAACCGATTCGGTCCATTACGTCAGCCCCAACGAAGACAACGAACGACAGGCAGCCGGGATGCAAACACTGGGCATTTTCAAGGATGTCAACAGCGAGATCGGCCACATCATTGTGGCGTCCGTCAACGATGACCGCGTTGCCACCTTACTTCAGCCCGATCACGTCGAACTTATCGAGCTGATTGGCGAACGGCCGCATGTATCGGCCACCAGTTAATCTGCGCGTGTCAGAGCAATCATTTCAGGTATTCAACCAGGAGCAGTGGAATGCGCAATATCTACGTCGGAACTCATATCATCAACATCACGGGCATGAACGAAGCCGAACTCGAAAGGCTCCAGCGAAGTCTAGAAGTGGCACTGGATGATGTCGAAGAGGCGTTGAACCGCGACGAGGTGGAAGAGAGCTGTCCGCAGTGATTGAGGTGGGAGGCGTGAGGCAACAGGCGTGAGGCAACAGGTGTGAGGTTTGAGGTTTGAGGTGAGCAGACCGCTCACCCTGATGCCTGACTTCTGTTCGCTGTTCGCTCATTTCTGTTCGCTGTTAGCTGTCTGCTCATTTCTGTTCGCTGTTCGCTCATTTCTGTTAGCTGTTCGCTGTCT
>CAJHYY010000634.1_pt1 | contig 10300 bp, 9 predicted proteins | sample 9198861 | NCBI WGS metagenome assembly CAJHYY01 (sample SAMEA7708377, study PRJEB35096) | sediment metagenome | biome: marine neritic benthic zone biome [ENVO:01000025]; feature: sediment [ENVO:00002007]; material: shallow marine sediment [ENVO:03000034] sea grass bed [ENVO_01000059] ... | reverse complement strand
GGATGCCAGAACGACAGGAGATGCGGCGTGGCTGGGACCAAAACCTACATGGCAAAACCCAAAGACGTGCAGGCGGGTTGGTTTCATATCGATGCCACCGATGCTGTTGTGGGTCGTGTGGCGACTCAGATTGCCACGATCCTGATGGGCAAGCACAAGCCCACGTATACGCCGCATGTCGACACGGGTGATTTCGTCGTGGTCACCAACGTCGAAAAGGTCGTGTTTACTGGCAAGAAATGGGATCAGAAGAACTACACCTGGTACACCGGCTACACCGGCCTGCGATCCGAAACGGCCGGTCAGCGGCGGGATAAGAAGCCCGAAGAAATCCTTCGTGAAGCAGTGCGGCGGATGTTGCCGAAGAATCGCTTGGGACGACAGATGCTGGGCAAGCTGAAGCTTTACGTGGGCCCGGATCACCCGCACCAGGCGCAGGCGCCCGAAACCCTCGAGGTCGGCAAGCGGATTTCGAGCATCGACTGATGATCGTCGCGTGATCAAGCGTGTCAACGAATTCAACTGAGATTTAAATCGCAACACCTCCTTCGAGTAAAACATGGTTGCAGTCAAAACAGACAAAGTGAATGGCGATGCCCTGGGCACGGGTCGTCGCAAGTCGTCGGTGGCACGCGTTCGTGTGCGGCCGGGCAGTGGAAGCATCAAAATCAACAAGCGCGAGCTGAATCAGTATTTCCCGTCGGCTCAAGACCAGCGACTGGTTACCGACGTGCTGGATGCCGCGGGTAAGCGCGACAGCGTGGACGTGATCATTAACGTCCAGGGCGGTGGCCTCTCAGGTCAGTCCGGCGCTTGCATGATGGGACTGGCACGAGCTCTCGTGAGTTTGGACACGGAACTCTATGCGGCGATGCGTGAAGGTGGGTTCATGACCCGCGACTCGCGCATGAAAGAACGCAAGAAGCCGGGTCTGCACGGTGCCCGTCGTGGCACGCAGTTCTCCAAGCGTTAATCCGCCGGGACCACGTTCTTCACTGATAACACAAAGAGCCCCCAGAGCATTTCTCTGGGGGCTCTTTTTTGCTATTTAAACTCTTCGAACGTTGAGGTTAGCGGGTGCCGTCCACATCGTCCTTCGTGGGTTTCCGCGCGACACTCACCTTTTCGAGTTGTTCCTCGAGTTGTTTGACGCGAGCGGCCAGGGCGGCATTCTCCGCCTCAAGAGTTTTCGTCTTGGCCAATTCCGCCTCGAGCATTTGAGTGCGAACCTTGGCTTCGGCCAATTGGTACACCATCTCGGTACGCTCATTGGCCTCGCGCTCGACGCGTTCGACATATTCGTTGACCATTTCGACGTGCGCCTCGAGCTTCGCATTTCGTTGAAGCAGTTCGGCTACTTCAGAGAACATCTTCACGCGAGTTTCGACGAGCTGTTCCATGAACTCGCTACGCTCGTGAGCCTGCTCCAGTTTTGCTTTCAGCTGATGCAGTTCCACTTGAGCTTCCATGTAGGGCTCGAGGAATTCTTGTTGGGCTTTCATTTTCGCCAGCTTCATCGCCATCCGCACTTCGGCACTCTTTTCGGCCGGGTGCTGTTTGGACTTCGTTTTGGTCGCCGCGGCGACACCGTACGCTGGTGCGTACGGCGCCGGGCGGGCCTCTGCGTAGGGCCCAACAGCGGTCCGGTAACCCGCAGTGCTCGATGACGGTGGGCAGGGCTGCGGATTGCCGGGTGTGGTCGAGGGTGCCGGCGGTGCAGCATACGTGTCAGGAGTCGTCGAGGGTGCCGGTTGCGCGGCAGCAAACGAGTTAGGAGTCGTCGAGGGGACTGGCGGTGCAGCATACGTGTGAGGTATCGACTGATACGGGCCATGAGCTGTGGTCGAGGGTGCCGGTGGCTTCGAGTCGCTCCACTGAGGTAACTCGCATTTGCCCAGGAATTTCGTCACATCGATCCACTGGGCACCGTTGCCGAACCAGCGAACGCCTTTCAGTTTTGCGCTGCCTTCGCAGGCGAAGCATTTTTCTTCGCAAACCGGTTCGAATGGTTTTTCGCCCGACATCTCGACGCGCTGCGACTGACGGTTGCCGTTTTCATCCACCGATTGCACCTCCACTGTCCAGCTGTTGCCAGGCGTGAGGCTTGGAGGGGAGGCCGGTTGATCCAAGGCGATCAAGGGAATCTTGACCAGCCCGGAGCTGAACCAATGCGGTACCGCCGATTTGAGGGTTCCAGCCGCCTGATGGTCGTCAAGGCACGGCTGCGGGACGAAGGTTTGAGCGAACGTCAGGCTGGGCAACATGAATGCCAGCAACGCTACCACACACCGGTTTATCGACATCCTCTTCCTCCTTGAAGTTGGAAAACACAGGGGCGGGGATGTTATCCACAAGCCGTTAATGTGACAAGACCGGCCGTGATGCGCGCTTTCCGCGTAAATCGGCCGCATCCGTTTCATCCGCGTTTCTATATCCCTCTCTCCCCGTCTTCCCGTCTTGCAAACGGCTCGGCAGCAGCCTCGCCCCACCCAAAGTTGGCACGTCGCCGGTAGCTCTGCTATCACATAGGCAGTCTCCTAAGGCAATGTGCGATGAGGTTTTTCGATGAAAACGGCGATCAGTTTGGCGGTGTTGTTGTTGGGTCTTGCTGTGTCCGCGCGATCACTCGAAGCGCAACCGAAGCCCGATCCTCAGCTTCAGGCCGGCAAACGCGCCATGCAGGTCCTGGAACAGACGGCGCGATGGCAACATCTCTTCAATGGCAAAGACCTTTCGGGCTGGCAAGGTGATACGGAGAAGTACGCGGTTGAAGACGGTTTGTTGGTTTGCCGCAAGGGAGCCAAGAACCTGTACACCAGCGACTCGTTCAGCGACTTTGCTTTCCAATTCGAGTTCAAGCTGGAACCCAGCGGCAACAACGGGATTGGAATTCGCGTTCCCCAGGGAGGCCACCCATCACGCGATGGGATGGAGATCCAGATCCTGGATCACAACGGTTCGCGATATAACGTTGAAATCGAAAGACCCAATGGCAGCAAGCAGAAGGTGGGACGCCTGAAGCCGTGGCAATACCACGGATCGATTTATGGGGTCTACCCGGCGCGCACCGGCTACCTCAAGCCACCCGGACAATGGAACTCGCAAACGATCATCGCGATTCAGGATCATGTGATGGTGATTCTCAATGGAGCGGTGATTGTCGACGCTTTCTTGGACGACATCACGCCCGTGGATGGAAACCCGCATCCGGGGATGCGTAATCTGGCCGGCCACTTGGCATTAGCTGGCCACAACGATCGAGTTGAGTTTCGCAATCTGCGCGTAGCGGACTACGCATCCTCGCCGACCAAACCGGCATCCTCGGCCGATAACACACCGCCAGCCGGGTTTGTTGCTCTGTTTAACGGCGTGGACCTGGCAGGCTGGAAGGGGTTGGCTCACAAGAATGCAATCACACGTCGGGCTTTGAAAGGTGACGAACTGGTGAAAGCGCAGGCCACGGCCGACGAGACGATGCGCGGTCATTGGTCGGTGGCAGATGGCATTCTGACCTACGACGGGAAAGGCCAAAGTCTGTGCACGGCGCAGGACTACGGTGATTTCGAAATGTATGTGGACTGGAAGATTCCTGCCGGCGCTGATTCGGGCATCTATCTGCGTGGCACGCCACAAGTGCAGATCTGGGATCCTTGGGACCCGCGGGTGCGCGCCGGGCAGTCACCGCCTGCGACTCCGCAGGAATGGGTCAGCGCCTACGGGAATGGTCGCAATCTGGGCTCGGGAGGACTTTGGAATAACAAGCGTTGGCGCAACGCGCCATTGCGTTTGGCGGATAAAAGGCCCGGACAATGGAACACGTTCCTGATCCGCATGGTGGGCGACAAAGTAACGATCTGGCTGAATGATCAGCTGATTGTGGATCGCGTGCGGCTCGAGAATTATTGGAATCGAGCAACACCGATTCCTCGCGCCGATCAAATCGAATTGCAGCATCACGGCAGCGAATTGTTCTTCAAGAACATCTACATCCGGCAGCTGCCATACTAAACGGCGTAATCGTGATGTCGTCAGATGGATCCTGCCAGCTGGTCACCCAGCGCCTCACTGGTCGCCCCGTGACGACAGATGATCGCCAGCTGTACCTTAGCATTGTGCGTGATCCAGGCGTGGCTCATTGGATTCGCCGCAGTGGTCCGCAACCGGATTCAGCGGAACTGAAGGCACTGGACCAGGCCGTCCAGCATTGGCAGGATCACGGCATCGGCATCTGGGTATTCTTCCTGCGTGACAGCGGTCAATTGGTTGGCCGCGGCGGTCTGCGGCATATCGAATTGGAGGGGTGTGCGGAGGTCGAGTTGCTGTATAGCTTGCCCGAGGCGCAGTGGCGGCGCGGATATGCGACCGAAATGTCGCGAGCCGCACTCGAGTTTGGCCATCAACACGGGTTGCGCGACGTGGTGGCTTTCACGTTGCCGCACAATCGGGCATCGCGACGAGTGATGGAGAAGTGTGAATTCCGCTTTGAACGCGAGTTCCAGCATGCCGACCAGCAACACGTACTTTATCGCCTGACGAGCCCCCCGCGCGAAACGTCGTAGCCCGTCGGTGTCCGTTGACGGGGACCTTCCTTTGCTCTGCCTTCATGGAAGCTCAGCCAACTCTACGCTATGCTAGGCGATCTTAGATTTCGCACGAATTTGCAGCTGAACGTCTCGCCGAAAACGGCACGGAAACCAACAAGGAGCGGTAATGAACTCTGATGCCGATGGTGCGCAGCCGGCAGACGAAGCGGAGGGATCCCGTCGCATCGCCATTGGCGTGACCGTCGCTGCCCTGCTGGCGCTGTTGGTGACTTCGCCCTGGGTATTGGACTTCAAGCTTGCCTTTTTGTTGATGCAGGTCGTGGTGATCGCGGTCGTCATCTGGCAGGCCTGCGACCCGTTTGCGGATGCAGCGCAGTGGGTTGGTCAGACGTTGCGGCTACCGGGTTCGGTACGGGGCGCGACATTAGACGCCATTGCCAGTTCGATGCCCGAGTTGTTTAGCGGCGTGTTTTTTGTGCTGGTTGCGATCATGGGCACGAGCGGATCGGTGGAAGAGATCCGCGAAACGGGAGCGGAAGGATACGGTTCGACGCTTGCCACGTGCGCCGGCAGCGCAATCTACAACATGATCCTGATTCCGGCATTCTGCGCGCTGGTCATTTCGTATTACCGCAAAAGTCGCCCCACCGTGGACGTCGAGCAGGAGGTGATCGCGCGGGACGGCATGTGGTTTCTCGGCTGCGAAGCGGTACTCATCGTCTTCCTGTTTCAGGACAAGATGTATTGGTGGATGGGTTTCGTGTTTCTCGTGATGTACGCCGCTTACATCCTACAGCTGTACCGCGATGCCAAACGGTACCAGCGGGCGATGGACGCCATTCACAGTCACTTGGGAGAAGTCGGCGAAGACACCCCCACCAAACAGATCGTCGACACGCTGCGCAGTGAAGGTATTCGTGCCAGTCATATGCTGGTCGAAGAAATCAAACGCTCGCGAGCCAACGAGGAGGAAGAGCAAACCGAATCAGCAGGCGTATTCTATGGCATGTTTGATGTGCGACTTAACGGAGTCACCGCCACGCTGGTGTTGCTGTTGGCCACGGCCGTTGCCGCAATCGCCTGCTACTGGCTGGTCGAAGTCACGCGGGAAACGGCGACGGAACTCAAAGTCCCAGTGTTCTTTGTGGCGATCATTCTGGCGGCCGCTGCATCTTCTGTCCCTGATACATTTTTGTCGATCGGTGCGGCGATGCGGGGTGATGATTCGGGCGCCGTATCGAACGCTTTTGGGTCGAACATTTTCGACATTTGTGTGTGCTTGTCGATCCCGTTGCTTGTAAACTCTTACTTGATGGACTGGCAGCCGGTGCTGCTCACCCAGGACGGTGAGTCGATTCAGGGACTGGTCGATCTACGGGTACTCCTGGCAGTGCTAACGGCTGTCACGTTGCTGATCATGTGGCATAATCATCAGCTCACGAGGAACAAGGCATTCATACTCTGCGGCCTTTACGCTTTGTTCATTGCGTATGCGGTTGCCGGGTCACTTGGATTTAGTATTCTTTCGTTTTTGGGAATCCGTTAGAGCACGTTATCAGTTTGTTAGGAGTAGCTCATGGGGTTATTCGACAGTCTATTTGGTGGCATGGAGGGTAGCTCCAGATTATCGCCGCAAGAATCGTTTGCCGGGGTCCTGTTGGGCGCCAGCGCCTGCGACGGGCACATTGCCGACGACGAAGTACAGGGACTTGTCACCGCGTTAATCCGTATGAAGCTGTTTCAGCGTTACACGGATCGTCAGTACAACCAGGCCTTGAATAAACTGCACGGAATCTTGAAGAAGCACGGCGTGGATGCACTGATCGACGGTTGCGTGAAAACGCTTCCGCCCGAACTTCATAAAGCGGCATTTGCGAATGCTTGCGACATTGTGCTTGCCGATGGCATCGTCGAACCTGACGAAAAGGCATTTATCAACCGATTGCGCGATAAGCTGCAGCTTGACAGCAAACTGGCAAAATCGATTGCCGAAGTCATGGTCATCAAAAACAAGGGCTAGACCCGCCAAGTCGATTGGCTGCCGGAAGGCCCAGGCAAACTCAACACCTTAGAAAGTTGGAAATCCCTTATGTCGCTTTTCGATGATGTATTAGACGACTCGTCATTTGCCCCCGAACAGTTTGGACCACAAGAAGGCTTTGCCGGTGTACTGCTGGCGGCTTCTGCATGTGACGGCCACATCGCCGATGAGGAGATGCAAGGCTTGGGTACGATTCTGATGCGAATGAAGATGTATCGGAATGTACCACCGCAGATGATGAACAGCATGATGGATCGCATTATGGGCGTATTGAAACGCGGTGGCCCTGGCAAATTATTGGAACTGTCGGTTCCCGCCGTGCCGCCCGAACTGCGTGAAACCGTGTTCACCAACGCCTGCGACATCGTGCTGGCCGACGGCATCGTTGAACCCGATGAAAAAGAGTTCATCGACGAGTTGCTGTTGAAGTTGGAAGTCGATCGCGACCGCGCGAAAACCATCGTTCAGATCATGGTGTTCAAGAACGAAGGCTAAGCGACCCTTGGCATGCGTGTTTGCGTCTTCTCTGCGTCAATCTGCGGTTAGGTCTTTGAAACCGATCGTTTGAACCGCAGATTACGCAGATTCTCGCAGAGGAATTGTAACGGACACACCACTGGCGTCGCGGCTTTACGACCTGTGAACGGAGTCCGGATCGGGACCACTTAATCTTCTGACGAGCGGCGGCCGCGCTCGCGGTACTTGTCGTACAATCGTGTGTGACGGCTGGACAATTGGATTTTTCTGCCTTGGATGTACGCGTGCTCGACCTGAGTGGGTGTCTCCAGGGGATTGCCGTCGCACACGAACAGCGTCGCGTCTTTTCCCTTCTCCAGTGATCCCACGCGCTTGTCGACCCCCAGGATTTGAGCCGGGTATAGCGTGATCGCGCGAATCGCTTCGTCTTCCGGCAATCCGTAAGCCACGGCCGTTGCCGCGTGATACGGCAGGTTACGCACGTTGGCTCCTCGTCCCGCCGAGGTGATGCAGAAGCGGATCCCTGCTTGCCGCAGCCGTTCGGGCAATGTGTAAGCCGCATCAAAGTTTTCGTCGCGTCTTCTCGGTAAGCGATACACGGCAGACACGATCACGGGAATCTCATGTTCCTTTAACAGTCGGCGGCACGCCAGTGCATCGTATCCTCCACGAATCACCAGCTGCATGCCGTGTCGATTGGCGAATGCCACGGCGGCTTGGATCTGATCGGTTTCGTCGGCCTGAACGATAAGCAACTGCTTGCCCTCGATCACCGGGATCATGGATTCGAGCTTCAGATCGACCGCTTGCTGCGAGCTATGCTTACGGGCTTTTTGATAAGCACGCACGTCTTTGACCATTTGTTCCAGAATGTCTAGCGAGTCGGATGTGGAAGACCCGCCGCGGCGCGATGGACTGGACGAAGCACTCCACCAATCACTGACCGGGGACATCCGCGGCCAATTGATGTTCATTGCCACGTCGCCTTTCAGCGTCAGATGTTCCCATGTCCAGCCGTCCAGCTGGATCACTGACGACTGGCCGCTGATCAATCCACCACTGGGACAACTCCCAGCCAGCAAGACACCGTTCGCGCGAGCTACAGGAATCAGCTCACTGTCCGGATTGATCGCGACTCGCGCTTTCACATTGGGGTTGATCGTGCCCAGTTCGCGTGCATCCTGAGTCGCTTTGATGGATCCAATCTCGGTGAGTCCCAAGTCGGTGTGTGCATCAAACATCGACGGATAGACGTGCTTGCCGGCGGCGTTAATGCGCTGCGTATTGGGCGGCAAAGGCACCGAGTCGCCCAGGGCCACGATTTTTCCTTTGTCGAACAAGATCGTGCCTTGCTCGATCACCGGACCAGAAACCGGATGAATCGTGGCACCCACGATGGCGATGGGCTGCTTTTGCGGCGCGCCGGGGATTTCGGGCGAGCGGGCGAACGTGTTGGCCACGAACGAACCAACGATGACGCAGGCAACGGATGAATATTGCAGAAACATAAAAGGGCTACCTGTTTAACGATAATGATTGAGCTGGTGGTTAACGAAGCTGGCCTTTGCAACGACAGAAGATGTCTTTGCGGGGCCAAAGTTCTTCGCGTTCTTGCTGCCGTTCACCCAGCTTGAGCATCGCTTCGCCGGACTTCAGGATCTTCTGGACGAGTTGCGTTCGCTGTTGGCCAACTTCATTTCGCATCGCAGCGTTGTCATGAAAATCAAAGTACTTGCGACCATCCACCCAGGTTTGTTCGCATCGCGAAAAGGTGGACAACGGCGAGCGACTCCAAACCACCAGGTCGGCGTCTTTGCCTGGTTCGAGCGAACCAACGTAGCGATCGATGCGCAACTGCTTGGCGGGGTTCAGCGTCACAAACTTCAGCGCTTCTTCGGGAGGCACGCCGCCATATTTCACGGCCTTGGCCGCTTCGTGATTCAAGTGTCGAGCCAGTTCGCGATCGTCTGAGTTGTAAGACACGACGACACCGGCATCGTGCATCAATTTCCCGGCGTAGGGGATCGCATCGTACACTTCCATTTTGTACGCCCACCAGTCCGAGAACGCTGATCCCATGGCTCCATGCTTGGCCATCTCTTCCGCCACTTTGTAGCCTTCCAGGATGTGTTGGAACGTACCGATCGTCACACCAAAGTCGTCAAGCGTGCGGATCAAAGCCAGGATCTCGTCTTGGCGATAACTGTGACAATGCACCCAACGCTCACCGCGGAGGATCTCGGCCAACGCGTCCAGTTCCAGATCGCGGCGCGGTGGCAGGCCTTCATGGCGATCACGCCACTGGCGATGATTCAAGTCGTAGCGTCGGGCAGCATGAAACGCGTCCCGCATGATTTGCTCGACGCCCATCCGCGATACGGGATAGCGATTCCGGTCCTCGCGGTCGCGGTTACTGCGCGTCACATTTTCACCTAGTGCGAATTTGATTCCTGCAGGTGCCCGCGCGAACTTCATGTCTTCGGGTAACGATCCCCATCTCAGTTTGATCACCTGATTTTGACCACCAATGGGGTTGGCCGAACCACGCAGGATGTTGCTGGACGTCACGCCGCCTGCCAACTGGCGGTAAATGTTCATGTCGTCGCAATCAATGAAATCGCCGATTCGTACTTCGGCCGTGATCGCCTGACCACTCTCGTTCACTCCCCCATCCGTGGCCATGTGCGAATGGCAATCGATGATCCCCGGCGAGATGTGTTTACCGGTGCAATCCACCACCACGGCGCCGGCGGGCGTTTGCAGGTTTTTGCCTACAGCGGCAATCTTCCCGGCCGAGATCAAGACATCCGCCTGCTGCAACGTGCCCGCTGGGCCACACGTCCACACGGTGGCTCCGCGCAGTATCACATGTTTTGGTTGTTCAGGCGGCGCACTGCGGCCGTAGGCGCCGAGCGGATAATTGACGGCATAGGATGCTCGAACCGGTTTCTCATCCGCCTCGTCTTTCTCGTCAGTGGCTTTGCCCGCTGAATCCGGTTCGTCCTTTTGGTCGTCGCTGCTGTCTTCGTCGTCATCTTCCGGGGCAACTTCGACGCGTGTAGCTGTGAACTCACGCCGCAGACTCGAGGGAAGGACGACGCGGCCAACCATCGTGGCAGAGCCTTCGTCGTTCTGGACGGCGAGTGCCGAAAGCTGTACCACACCGTCGATCTCGAACGCTTTGCCGTCGAACACGGCGGCGATTCGCGTGTCGCGGAGCGAGACTTTCGCCAGGTCG
>CAJHYY010000521.1_pt1 | contig 10300 bp, 8 predicted proteins | sample 9198861 | NCBI WGS metagenome assembly CAJHYY01 (sample SAMEA7708377, study PRJEB35096) | sediment metagenome | biome: marine neritic benthic zone biome [ENVO:01000025]; feature: sediment [ENVO:00002007]; material: shallow marine sediment [ENVO:03000034] sea grass bed [ENVO_01000059] ... | reverse complement strand
GTGTGTCACGTGGCCGGCTGGATTGATCACCCGGGTTGGTTGGCCTCGCCAATCCAACTGCATGCGAGTCGTGCGGCCCAACTGGTCGATCAGAGTACCTTCGATATCGCCCGGACGCGTCACCGGTCGCAGGCCTTCCTGGCTGGCGAGCCCCTGAATCAGCGCGGGTGAGACTTGAATTTCCGCTCCGTCCTCCAACACCACCCGTGACAGGCGGCCGAAGTCGTCAAACCCGAACTGCCTGGTCGAATGCATCGGGTCCACAACCGATTGCATCAACCCGCGGGCATCGTAGGTATACGACCAACGACTGTCGCTCGCCTCGGACATTTCGACCTCGTTGAGATCTCCATGCGGATTGTGATGGAAGTGAGTCACGGCTGCGTCTCAACCGGTCACCTGGTCCAGGTACCCATCGGTGTAGCTGAACTGGGTAGTTCGTAACCACTGGTCGCGAATCGACGTCAACCGTTTCTGCAGGTCGTAGGTGAAGTGAGTTGCGTTCCCGCGCGCGTCGGTACGCTGGACCAACAGGCCCTGTGGATCGAAGCGGTCGACCATGCCGTCCCCGTTTGACAGTTCGAAGTTGCCATCCGGCAACTCCCGCAGGCCGTTGGCCGAGATCAGTTCGTGATCGGATTCCCGCGGGACGATTCGGCTGCCTCCATGCCCGTACTCGAGCGTGACCGAATCTTCGGCGACGTGGAGGCGGTCGAGACCTGACATGTGCCAATGTCGGCCAAACGGGCTATCGTGGCCGTTTACCAGAGTTGTCTGGCCTGCAAAGCTGCGAGTGGAGATTGCGTCGCCGTGATGTTCCACAAGACGGACGTTCCAATCGTAGTTGCCAGTCGGCAAATGGGAGGCATCCACTTGAAACGGGAACCGCACTTCTTCGCCTGGTTGCACCTCGCTGACGTCGAAGACAACTGCCTCGGAAGCCGCGCCGGCCAACGTGATCGTAGCCTCCAGCTGATCGGGTAGCGGTGCATCTTGGGGCCAGACAGATTCGACGCTGATGATCGGTCGGGCATCTCGCAGCGAATTGTATTGCAGTGTAACTCCCGAGCCGATGGCCATCCGTTCGACCAAATTACCTGCGTGTAGCATATCGCCGCCCTGCAAGTCGAATTGATCGACGCGGTTCGTCATTCCCGCAGCGTCGTCATCCAGGATCGTGGCCACTGCCTGTTCGACGCTCAGGTCCAGGCCCATCGGATTGAACAGCTGCAAACGGAATGTTTCGTCGGCTTCGTGCAGTTGGTCGTCGACGACGGCCACTCGAATCTCTTTGCTGATCTGGCCAGGCGCGAAGGGGACGGTCACGCTTAGCGAATCGATGTCACCGGCCGAAGTTGTTCCGCTGGCGGTTGCTACATCCACCGCAACGGCATGGTCGGCGGGCGCATCAAGTCGCAATTCGAATACTGCGTCGCCATCGGTTTCGTGAACAGCAATGTTGTCGACCGACAGTGTGGCCATCAGGTGTCGCGATTCGAGTGTTTCAACAGCGCGTTGACGTGAAACGGATCGACGACTTCGGCGCGAACGATGAGCGCGGCGCATGGGAATCCTCCTTGGGAAAACGAGCGAATGGGGAACCAGAGGAAGCCGCCTGGTCCGTGAACGCGGAACCGAGGAATGCGGATGCCTGCCCCTTGGGTCACCCTGTACTGAACGGTCCTATCAGAGGAATCAACAAACGAGCGTAGACTCGCACGTTTTTTGTCGGATTTTGTTGGAAAAATTTTTCAACCATAGAGGAGCAGAGGAATCGAGAAGGCAGTGCACTCCGTGAACGGCGACCAGGGATTGCAATTCCTGACCCTCCGTCCCTCAAACCTCACACCTCACCCCTCACGTGCTACGTTTTGGCGGTAAGTATCCGCCTCAGGCGTGCGCTCTATGACGGTGATGACGGTGGGATGGGCTGATCAAGCACGGCAGCGACTCGTTCGCACGTGGAATCCGCGCGGCGGTTGGGGTTATCGGGCTGACGACCCACCGTACGTGGAACCCACCATCTATGCGTCTTTGGCTCTGATGGACCAGGATCGCAGCTACATGGATCGGGTCGGTCGCTGGTTGGCCAAGATCCAGCAAGAGGACGGTGCCGTCGGGCTTTCGGCAACACTACAGCGGCCCGCTTGGCCAACGGCATGGTGTGCACTGTTCTGGAATCTGAACGCAGCCTTCAAACAGCCGGCGAAACGGGCGGTCGATTGGTTGCTCGAACGCCGAGGACATACCTTTGATCCTGGTCCAGGAAATGTTCTGGGTCACGACACGATGATTGCCGGCTGGCCGTGGGTGGAAGGCACCCATTCCTGGGTCGAGCCGACGGCGGTGGCCGTGATGGCCCTGGCTGCCAGTGGCCGGCGTGGCCAACGATACGACGATGGTGTGGCCCTGTTGTTTGATCGCGCCATTCCCACCGGGGGATGGAACGTGGGTAACAACGTGATTCGCGGTACGGTGCTGCGACCGCGGTGTGCACCCACCGGCCTGGCATTGATGGCCCTGGCGGCCGCCGGTGTTGAGCGGGATCCAACGATAGAAAAAGCGTGTGCCTATCTGCGGCGGGACCTGGCAAAAACTCGCGCACCGCAGTCACTTGCGTTTGGGATCCTGGGACTGCGTGCCTGGGGACACGAGTTGAAGGGCGCCGGCACGTGGTTGGAGCAGTCGCACGAGAAGTTGAATCAGCGAGACATCCTGCCAGGACAATTCGCCTACCTGCTGTTAGCTGAATCAGAAAACACATTGTCTCGCCTGGGCGTCGAGGTGCAGTCATGAATGAACCGCAAGACGCTGGTGCAGAACCAGTCCAAACACTGCTGCAGGAGAAATTCTCACGTCGCGGGTGGATTGCCAGTACGGCTCTGGGCGCCGTTGGTGTCACCGGCTTTGCGTGGATGCACCACAACGAGAACTTCCATCGCGCCGATACGGTGGTCGTGAAGCAGCCAGAATACGACCACCGCCTAACGGACGAAATCCGCCGCGGCCTCGAGCAACTTGGGTTCAACCGCCATTTCGTACGCAACAAGTCGGTTGTGCTTAAACCCAACCTGGTGGAACCCGCGCAGGAGGCTCCCCATATCAATACACATCCGGAAGTGATCCGGGCCGTGGCCGATGTCTTCCGACACTGGGACGCGCGCAGCGTTGTCGTCGCCGAAGGACAAGGTCACATTCGCGATTCCTGGTTGGTGTTGGAACAATCGGGACTGGAAACCGTGTTGGCCGAAGCCGGTCTCTCCTTCATCGATTTGAATCACGATGCGATCGTCGAAGTCGACAATCCGTCGGGGTTGATGAAAAGGAAAACGCTGTTTCTACCGCGGACGGTTGTCGATGCCGATTTGGTCGTATCGCTGCCGAAAATGAAAACGCACCATTGGGCCGGTGTGACACTATCGATGAAGAACCTGTTTGGTGTGATGCCAGGCATCTGTTACGGATGGCCCAAGAACGTTCTGCACTACTGCGGTATTGAACAATCGATTCTGGACATCGTTGCAACGGTCAAACCGCACCTGGCAATCGTGGACGGGATTGTGGGTATGGAAGGCGATGGTCCCATTATGGGAACAGCTCGCCAAGCCGGTGTGATCGTGATGGGAACGAACCTCGTTGCCGTGGATGCAACGACGACTCGTCTGATGGGCGTGTCGCCTCGACGCATCAAGTACTTGAAGATGGCGTCTGGAAAACTGGGCCCGATCGAAGAGCGGCATATCAGTCAACGAGGCGAGACGATCGCGGACTGCACGCAATCGTTCGAGTTTGTGCAGGGTGGCGGACTACAGCCAGCTTGAGCGGGTGGCTTCATGATTGCCGGAATATTTCCCATAGCGGGCGTCAGGGTTGGGCTGCAGCGCCTCGAGCGGACACTCAAGGCCACACGCCCCGATGTGATTGCCATCGGATTGATGTTTCCGGTGACCATCATCCTGTGTCTCTTGTGGGGAGTCACGCCCAGCCTTGCCCTTGGCGACTACGTGATCACGCACGCTCTGGTGACCGGCATTGCCATGATTCCCGCCTACGCCTTGTCGCGCTGCGCGGGCTGGCTGCTGGAAAAAACACCGCAGCCGTTGAAAGGCGAGCGAGCCAGGTCGTTTCTGACGAACCTGGCTTTGCTGTTGTGTATCTCGTGGATCTATTCGCACTTAAAAACCGGAATCGCATTACAAACACTGCACGACACATTGCTCTACGACCTCGATCGCTGGTTGTGTGGTGGTCATGAGCCGTGGGAGTTGGTCAGGCAGTGGATGCCTGGAGCCGGATTCGCATTGCACCTGATCTACATGTCCTTCTTCCCGGTATTGCTGGCGGCGATTTACTGGATGACTGTCTTTGGCTCACCGCAGCAGGCCAACCGTTTGACCTGCGCACTGTGCGTGGCCTATCTCATCGGCGTGCTGGGGTATCACCTGCTACCGTCTTTTGGCCCGTTCTACTACTGTGCGTCGGGCAGCAGTGAAAGTGTCAGCTTGTCTGCTCATCGGCTACAAGAGCTGCTGCTCTATCACGTGCGTCAGGTGCAAGTTTCCGCCGACTCGCCGATTAGCCCCTGGAAGTACCTGGGGGCCTTCCCGTCGCTGCACGTGGGTCATGTGATCGTGGTGTGCTGGTTTGTGCGGCGTCGGCGTTGGTTGCTGACGATGGCATCGGCGTACCTGTTGGCGACGATGCTCAGCACGACTTATCTCGGTTGGCACTACCTGTTGGATTGGGTAGGTGGCGCGATGGTGGCAGCCGCTGCGATCGTCATCACCGAATACGCGGCTGGCCGCTGCCCGAGTCTTCGCCTGTGTTCCCCGGTGGTTAATGAACGACATAACCACAGCGGACACGGAGGTACACAAAAAGAGGGGACCGAAGTCCCCTCTTCCACGCATGACGAGTCAACTGAGTTTGCTGTTTAGCGGTGGCCGGTAGCCGCTTTGAACAGATTGCGGAACGCCTGGCTTCCCGGTCCGATCACTCCCTGCCCTTGAGTGGTTGCTTTCAGGTAAGCTCGAGCTGCGTCGCCATATTGACCCTCTTCCTCGTACGCACGGCCCAGTTCCTCATAGGCGAACACGACGGGGACTCCTTCCGAGACCGCCAAATCGAGATGGCCTTCGCCCATGGACAGGTGACCGTGTTGCAAATACAGGTCGCCCAACACGTGGTGTGACTTGCCCTTCAGTGGCTCGACTTCCAGCGCGGTGAGCATGTCACCCACGGCGGGTGGAACGACCGGCATCATCGGTCCGGCCGGGTCGTCGCCCATGTCGATGCTGGTCATCGGCACCTGATAGGGAGTCAAGTTGGCCGCGGCTGCGGCTTCTTCGAACGACCGGATGGCATTCTTCTCGTACCAATTCACCCATACCAGTGTCACCGTACCGACCGACTTCTCGAGGTAGGGGACGGGCGAATCGCGATAGCCGAGCGCCCACTTTTTCAGTTGATCCGCTCGAGTCAACGCCAACACGCCGTGGAAGTAGTGAGCCGTCGCATTTTCGGGCGTCAATTCAAGCGCCCGCTCTAAGTGAGTCTCCGTCGCGTCAAGATGTCCCAGACGCAAGTGAGCTGCGGCCATTGCCACTTGACGCCAGGCATCCATTTCTCCTGGCAAACGAACAGTTTCCCAAATGCCCAAAGCCAGGTCCGGATCGTCGTACTCGTGGTGCTGCATCGCCAACCAGGCTTCGACAGCCGTGGCCTCTTGAAGTTGACCCATTGGCTTTGCCTGTTGCTCGACTTCATCGGGCAGTAGAGCAGGCGGATCCTGGCCGTATGCCGGGTGAGCCAGTGAGAGGGCGATCGCGCCAGCCAACGCGATCAGAGCCGTCCATTTGAGGAGTTCCCAAGCCAAATGATGCGAATGGGTGTAAGCAAACATGACGCACCTCCTTTTGGTATCAAGGCCGGCGGATGCCGCTTCAATAAGGATGCAATCCACGTGCCATACGGCAGGTTTGCAGCGTTTTCGGCCCAGGCCCAGGAAAGGCTACCCAATCGGTGTTTTTTGCCAGAATCTGTAGTGGTTACAAGCGTTATGCGCTCCCGCCTGGCGAGCCGCGAAAAGGCGTGCGAAACCCGATGATCCGATCCGCGCGCCGCTGTCCGCAGGTGCACGGTGGGAGGGAGGTTTGAGGTGTGAGGTTTGAGGTGTGAGGGATGAGGAATTGCAAACTGAAAACTGCAAATTGAGAATTGCAAATTGATGTATGTGAAACTCAAACCGAGTTGTAATTCTCTCGGCGATCCCTGCGACTCTGCGTGAAATCTGTTCGTCGAACCGCAAAAATGCGACCGCAAATCACTCGTGACTTGACGCGTCGACGACGAAGTTCCACGCACTTGCTATCGCCCGTTCCGCTCACCCCAAATTTGCAATTTGCAGTTTAAAATTCTCAATTTGCAATCTCTCAAACCTCAAACCTCAAACCTCACCCCTCAAACCTAAAAAGCACGATGGAACGCAGGTTGCGCAAGCGTATGCCGCGTGGCAGCGGTCTTGCATGACAAGGCAATGACGAGGGATTTCGATGATTCGAACAACCCCTTGCTGACGCGGCGGGCTAGTGAGGAAGTTTTCGAATCGCCCGCGAGCGCTTGGTCTGTTCGCTGAGGTCTGATCGCTCACACCTCACACCTCAAACCTCAAACCTCACTCCACACAAAGCGGAATCGGCGTGCGCCGTTGTACCGATATGTCGATCGAAACGTAGGTGACGCGAGCTTCGGTGAGCTTGACCATTTGCCCCTCTCTTTCGCAGACCACGTTGACGGCAACGGTCACCGACGTTTTGCCCACACGTTCGACGCGCGTGATAAAACTGACGGTATCTCCCACGAACACAGGCTCGTGAAACTCGACCTGGTTCATGGCTACCGTCACTAAATAGGGGTCGCGCCAGCCGCGCATGCGAATCTCATGACGACCGCCGACGGCTCCTGCCTGGTCGATGTAGCTCAGCAATACGCCGCCGAAAATGGTGTCGTAGGGATTGGTATCGCGCGGCATCATGACGGCTTTAAGAGCCAAGTAGTCTTCCGACGGTTCGGTCATGTTTCAGGTCTCGGGTGAAGGTTGATGGGGCGCGTGGTCGTCGAGAACTACGCGGTTCTGGCTACTCGTCCCAAACGGGCACTCGTTCCACAAGCTGTGCATCGCCCAGTTCGTGGCAAAGCGGCTCGAGCAGCTCGCGACGTGCGCCGCGCCAGCGTAGATCGTCCAAAGCGGATTCCAGCGGTACGTCGGTGCGTAGCGTTGCCAGCATCTTATACAACGCGGCCGCTTCGCGGGATGCACTCAAGCTCGAGGCCAGTCCTTGGGCGCCACGGACCTGGATGTTCCAGTCGGCCGCTTCGGCCGGGATGTGCTCGATCGTTCCGTAGTGACTGAGCACGGTGGCCGTTGACTTAGCGCCCCAGCGGGAGATGCCTGGGATCCCATCGGCCGTATCACCTACCAGAGCCAGGTAGTCGGGGATCGAACCCGGCGGGACTCCCCACTTTTCGACGACGCCTGTTTGATTGATGACCAGATCGCGCCGGCGGTCCATCATCACGATGTGGTCGTCGCGGACACATTGAGCCAGATCCTTGTCGGGCGAGCACAGCAGGATCTGATCGATGTTTGCATCGCCAGCCCAGCGAGCTGCAGCGGTGGCCAACGCGTCGTCCGCTTCGAATTCAACCATCGGCCAGACCGTCATGCCCAGAGCCTCGGCGGCCCGCTCGGCCAGCGGAAATTGCCCCCACAAGTCGGGGTCGATGCCATCGCCTGTTTTGTATCCGGCAAACAACTCGTTGCGGAACGATTCGATTACATGATCGAAGGCGATGCCCACATGCGTGACGTCGTCGGCGCGTAACATCGAAAGCATCGAGCGCAACAGCCCTCGCGTCGCTCCCACTTCCCGTCCGTTAGGCGCCGTCGCGGACGGCGCACCGTAATACGATCGAAACAGCTCGTACGTTCCATCCACGAGGTGTAGCTTGGACATGGTCGGATTGTCGTAGGGGCGGCAGCGCCGCGATCAAATCGGTTTAGAAGAAGCCGCCACCGCCTCCGCCGCCGACCACCGGGGCCAACCCTCCTCCGCCAAACCCGGTGGGGCCGGTGGGCCGCCACACGTTCAGATCGATCAGCAGTTTCTGGATGTCGCGATGCGTCTTTTCTGAGTGACGGACGATCAGCCTGCCGGGTGTGCCAAGGGCAAACATGCCTGGCGCGTCCTGCGGATTGACCACCTGCTGGATCAATGCCACCACTTCGCTGGCGGCCAGGGAGTCTCCTAAGGTATCGATGGTGTACGAGATCAAGCGGACTTCGTTTTCAAAGTCGGTGGCCTTTTCCATGGTCGGATCCAGTTCGTGTTCCTTTTTCCGAGCCACGCGGATTTCGTTCAGCATGTTTTCCACCTGCTCGTGGACTTCATGCGTTTGTTGAACCACCAGCGCGGTGGGGTGCGAAAACACGGATACCGACCCTGGACCTCCGACATCATCCCAGCTGTCGGGCGCCACGGTGGCCGTCATCGTATTCTTCAGTTCATGAAGCTCGCGCGAGCGGAAGGGCCAGGGACGACGCATATCATCGATCGCCAGGTCGTAGACCGGATAGATCCGAACGTCCATGTTCGCCTCGGATTCTTCGATGGTCGTGATCATGCAGACTTCGTTACGGATCACGTATGTCAGTTCGTGCTCCTCGAGCATCAAACGCAACACGTCCTTGAGCTTGATATTGCGATGCTGCAGGTTGACCGGTGTGTCAGTTGCCAGGCCATAATCTTCGAGGGCGCGAACATCGATCAGAATCGGGATCTTGGCAGCGGTGCTGAGAAAGTTGGCTGCTTCGCCCAGCATCGTGTCTTCGAAATTGACTTGAGCGACGTTCTGTTCGAGTGCTTGAGCCAGGGCCGCGTTTTCAGGGAACAGTTTGATGGATGAAGTCGGTGGCTTGTTGGGGTCAGTGCGATGCGCCGCTTGCATCCCACGGACCGCCGTCAGCAAATTGGCGATCCGCTGGTGCGTGGGTTCAACTTGTGAAATCACCAGTGAGCCGCGGAAACGTTCCAGACTCGCAGGACCTCCGACCGTGTCCCAGGATTCCGGCTCGACCGATGCCTTGATCAATTCGATCAGCGATTTCATATCGTACGGATCTTGGACGAGTTCGGGGTGCGGCACTTTCACAATGTCCGCTACAGGCGTGATCCGAGTCTCCATCCGGGCTTCGGCGGCCTCCATCGTGGTGATCAACAAACCTGCATCATCGATCAACCACGTGAGTTCGATTTGTCCCAGCATGATGGTGAGCCCCGAACGCAGCGACACACCGGTAAGGTCGATGGTGATGGGCTGGTCGACCGTCAGACCCACATCGTCCAAAGCGCGCGTATCCATCAGGATGGGGATGTCGTGAACCGTCATCAAGAATTCGATGACCTCTTCCAAGGGCGTTTCGTGGTGTTCGAACGACGATTTGTGATCCAACGCATCGATCACCCGTTTACGCCAGGACTTCGCATCTGGCTGAGCACTGCGGACGATTCGCACCGCGGAGCGGGCAGCGCGTCGTTTTGCTTGAGGTGAATCGGGCGCGCCAAAGGGATCCACTTTGTTGAGATCCGGTCCTCCGGCCGCGCCAAACGGATCGTCATCCTCGCCGCCAAACGGATCGGCGCCCGAACCAAGTCCGCCACCGGATTGAGCGTTGCTGTCGCGGCGTTTACGTTTTTGCTTCGGTCTGGCAAACGGATCGTCCGTCGAACCGCCGAAGGGATCGTCATCGCTGGCTTGGCGTTTTTTCGGGGGCGCGTCATCCTGTTGTTTACGCGGAGGATCCGCCGTTTTCTTGCGTTGTTTTTTGGTTTCTGGCTGACCAGAGCCGAACGGGTCGTCCTGAGCGACTGACAAGCCGCTCAGCGTGAATAAGAAGGCGACAGCGACACAGCACAGTATTCGACGACGGGACATGGAGGCCTCCCCCTGCCAAGAAAATGGATTCGCTGAAGAGTATTGTTAGACTACCACGCGAGCGAATCATTTGACAATGTTTGCGGGGTTGAGGTTTGAGGTTTGAGGTTTGAGGTGACAGGTGACAGGCGACAGGCGACAGGTGCGAGCGGGTTGGGGGCTGAACTCGCACCGAAGGTGCTTTGCATACCAGCCTGGGGCAGAGCCGCGCAGGCGGCGTCGCCCCAGGTAATCCCCCGAAATCTACGAGAGCCCTGAAAGGGCGACGCGACCGTTAGGCGTTTGCCTTAACAATCCCTCGCTGATG
>CAJHYY010000794.1_pt1 | contig 10309 bp, 4 predicted proteins | sample 9198861 | NCBI WGS metagenome assembly CAJHYY01 (sample SAMEA7708377, study PRJEB35096) | sediment metagenome | biome: marine neritic benthic zone biome [ENVO:01000025]; feature: sediment [ENVO:00002007]; material: shallow marine sediment [ENVO:03000034] sea grass bed [ENVO_01000059] ... | reverse complement strand
GGAAAAACAGCTGATAATGTCCGAGACCATTCCCATCGCCGGCAGGATCATGATGTACACCGCCGGGTGCGAATAGAACCAGAACAGGTGCTGCCACAACAGTGGCTGTCCTCCGCCACTGGCCGCAACCGAATTGTTGACCACGTTTCCTTCGGGCAGGAAGAAACCTGTCCCGATCATCCGATCCCCTAACTGCATGAATCCCGCGGCCGTCAACACCGGCAACGCAAAGGCCTGCAGCACGGCGGTGATAAACATCGCCCAGATCGTTAGCGGCAAGCGGAACATGGTCATGCCCGGGGCGCGCATCTGGATGATGGTGGTCATGTAGTTGACCGAGCCCATCATCGAGGACACCCCGACAAAGGTGACTCCCATTAACCACATCGTTTGGGCCATGCCGCTCGAAGGAGCGGCCTCCCATACCGCCGACAGTGGCGGGTAGGACGTCCATCCGGCGGCAGCACCGTTTCCCGGCATGAAGAAGCTGGTGCCAATCAGAATGAAAGCCGGCCACATGAACCAGTAGCTCAACATGTTGAGCGTCGGGAAGGCCATGTCGTCGGCACCGATCATCAGCGGGATCAGGTAGTTGCCGAATGCACCCGCCAGGATCGGAATGATCACGAAGAAGATCATCACCGTGGCGTGCATGGTGAACAGCATCGTGTAGAACTCGGGCGAGATCTGGCCGCCTTCGGCCGAGAACAACATCCGCCCAATCACCGGCATGTCCGACCACGGCCAGGCCAATTGCCAGCGAATTCCAAGTGCCAACAGGCCGCCAATCAAGAACCACAACAAGGTGGAAAACAAGAACTGGATGCCAATGATCTTATGGTCGCGCGAAAACACGTAGGTCCACATAAACTGCGAAACCGACATCGTCTGTGACGCGGATGCATGTGGGCCGGCAGTGGTACTGCTCATTCCTCTTCCTCGCTGGGAGTGAAGGTATTTTCTTCCTGGCTCAGGTAGGTATCGCGAAGATACTGATTGAACTTCTCTTCGGGCTCGACGACGATTCGGCCTCGCATCTTGTAGTGGCCCCAGCCACACAGCTCAGCACAGACGATGTCGTACTTGCCGGATTTGACGGCTTTAAACCACACGAATTGCTTCATGCCCGGGACAACGTCCTGCTTGATGCGAAAATTGGGCAGGAAGAAGCTGTGCAGCACGTCCTGACTTTCGATCTGCAGCACGATTTCCTCTTCCACAGGCAAATGCAGCTCGTTGACGGTGTGGATGTCGTCGCTCGTGTCCAGCTCGCCATCCTTGCCCGCGTATTGAATTCGCCATTCAAACTGACGACCTACTACGCGCGCCATCGGCGGCTTGGGAATATCATCTTCGGTGCCTTCCACGCCGTCTTCGCCAGGCAGCATCGGGCGGCGCATCTTGGCGTCGGCCCATGCGTCCATCTGGAAGATCGCGATGAACAACAGCGTGGCCGCTGGGAGGATGGACCACACGACTTCCAGTGAATGGCTGCCGTGCGTGTATTGCACGGGTTCCTTGTTGACGGCTCCGTCGTATTTCCAGAGGAACCAGAACAGCGCTAATCCTGTGCCGATGAAGATGATGCCGGTCAACACCAGGATGAACGTATACAAACTGTCGATGATGCCGCCGGTGGCGCTCACGTTTTCGGGCAGCCAGTGATCGTACAACGGCGAATTGGGCATGGCGGCGACCACGATGATGATGGTCCCCAGAATCGGAACCGCCAGAAACATTAGACTCCAGAATCGACCCACGTTCGGTCTCCTTGGTGCTTTACAGCCGTTCGCGCTGGAAGGTCTCCGGGCGCCCTGGTTGACTAATCGATTCAAACGGTAATTGGCGTACGTATGCAATGATGTGCCACAGGTCGTCGTCGCTCAGGTCGCGCGACGCCGCGGGCATGGTGGTTCCGGTAATTCCGTTCTTGATTCTCCAGTACATGTCGATCGGCCGACGACCGCCGCGATAGATACCTTCGCGGAGATTACGAGGTCGGATGTTGCGAGGCGGCAAGGCGCCCAGCGACAGCAGCTCGTCCAAGCGTTCCGGATCCTTGGGTGTCAGCTCTTTGGTCCATTCGTCGTAATCGTTCAGCACGCCGTCACCCAGCGCCGCATTGCCGTGACAGCTGAAGCAGTTGGCCAGGGTGCTGAAGTACAGTTCCCGCCCACGAGCAATCGACTCGACTGAGTTCCAGTTTTCGGGAGGCGCCGGAACTTCGGTTGCCGCTGTATCTGCCTGGACCCAGCGTTCAACGACGGGTGCGATGGCTTCTTTGACGGTGTCCAACTGAAGTTGAAATTCTTCAGGGTCCTTATCCCGCAGCGACAGGTCCATCAAGCTGTAGTCGCTGTCCTCTTCAAAGTACCCTTCGGTGCTCATGAAGAAGATCAACGATCGTTCGACTTCGCCGCGCATCGCCAAGTAACGTACGTACTGCACCAGCGATTCACGTTCGTCTTCGGTCAATAGTCGAAACGACGGCATGGATGTCCCGGCAACACCTTCCATCAGAATCCGATGGAGATCGTCATCCGAGGGAGGCAAATTGCTGGGAGTACTCTTGAACTTGAATAATCCACGACGGTAGTCGCGAGGATACGGATTCAGGAAACGTGCGGTGGGCCCCATCCCGTCTCCGGAGACCCCGTGACAGTGGACACAGTGTTCACGATACAGGCCGCGAGCGCGTCCCAACTCGTCGCTGCTGACGGGTCCAGCGGCCATCTCCAGCTTGTCCATCTCCAGGATGTCGCTCAGGTCGACGTCTTCCAGTGTGGGGACGTGCGGGTTGTCGGGGGTGCCCATCACGGCAGCCATCACGTCGGCCAGTTGCTTCATTTGTTGGCTGACGTGCGGTTTAGAAAAGTCGCGGTTGGATTCGACCGCATCGCTGGCACGAACGTAGATCGTATTCACTTTGAATTCGGCTTCGGGTGCGCCGCAACCGCTTGCAAGCAAACAAGCCGTGATACCGAGCACCCAGCAGGTCGAGTAAGCCACGCTTTTCATTTTTCACCAAGTTCCAAGAGACCTGATCGCACTACCGAAACATCGCTCTACTCGAACAATGAGCTGTCGAGCACAAAGTTCAATTCCGTTTCCACGCCGGGTTCCATCGTCATCTTGTAGCGTCCGCTTTTGAGCTTCATGGTCGTGCCGTTCAGCTGGACGTCGCCGGAAACGAATCCGGCCCGTTCGTGCCAGATCCGAAACTCAATCTCCACGCCGGCCGGGACGTTTTCCACCATGAAGGTTCCCTGTTCGCTGCTGCCAGCGAAGTAGGGATTGGCATGCGTGAAGAAGTAAGCCTTCATCCACGGATGGATCGCACAGGAGACGGGCATCGGCAGTTTCGCGACCTTCGACGCAATCAATTGCACTTTGTTTCCAGGCGGAATGGTTTCGTTGAATCCCAGGTACGGGATGTTGGTGTTATGACCGACCGGATCGCTGTTAAGGATCTCAACCGTTTGATTCACTTGCATGGTGAACACACGCGACAGGAACACACACTTCTTCTGGTCGAATGCATCACCACCAGCGAGGACTTGCGATTCCGCGTCCGCATACTGCGAGTGGATCCAGTTGGTTGAATCGTCGGGGATTTTCGTGGTCATGAAGATCACGACATCCTGGATGCCCTTGGTGGCATCATCGACTTTCATGTTCACGTCATAGACCGGCGAGCCTCCCGGCTGGCACACCGACTTGTCCTGAGTGATATCCAGTTTCGTCAGGCCAGGCGGGCTTCCCTTCAGCTTGAAGCTACCCTTCAGGTTAGCCCACCCGGTGGGATCCGCTACCGCCGCAACTGCGCGGCCTCCAGCGCCGCCCTGCAGCTCGTCACGAATCACCTCGGCGTCGTTCAAATTGGCCGACACCTCGGGAGCTGAGTAGCCGCCGCATCCGGAGCTCATCAGCAACATTCCACCCAGCAACAGGGCCACAGAGACCGTGCGCTGTTTCCTGGTCGAACCTTGGGATTGGGTCATGGATTTCACTCTTTAGCCTCCGGCGACTGTGCTCCGCCGGCCTCAACGTGAACTGCAACCAACCGTGTTACTTAACAGCCTTGGGATCGACTTCGATCTTGCCCAGGTCCAGCGTTTCGCCGTCCTTGATCTCAACTTCCAGCCGTCCACGCGACCATTTGGTTTTCTTTCCGTTGACGTAAACTTCGTCGACGTAGCCTGCTTCGTGCCAGAACTGGAAGGTCCATTTGCCGGCAGGAATGTTCTTGATCTCGAAGCCACCATCCTTGTCGGTTGCGGCCATGTAAGGATTGTCCTTGACGACCAGGAAGCCCGTCATCCAGGGATGGACCGAGCAACTGACCTTCACCGGCAAACGTTCCGGCTTGTCGAATCTTTCGGTGACCTGTCCCTTGGCAGGGATGTTCAGGTTGAACGGTTGGTTGGCGAAGGTATCGGCTTTGGTGTTGTGGCCGATGGTGTCCTTATTGCCGATGGTGATTTCGTTTTTGCCGTCCACCCAGTAGAGCGTCATCTTCGGCTCGAAGCGGCACTGCGTGTTGTCCACGAGCACCTTCGGCGCGTTGGCCTTGTACGACTCGTGGATTTCAGGTTTGGGTGCACTCCGGTTGCGCGAGTCAATGAACATGAATGCGGCAATGTTCGCGATCCCGTTGTTCTCCTGGTTCACTACCAGACGGTCTTCCATCAAATTGAATTTTCCGCAGTACTCCTGGTCCTTGGTGATCTTCATCTTGGACGGAGTCGGTGCTTTCCCCTTCAGGGCAAAGGTCCCCTTCAGGTTGCCCCAACCGTCAGCCGAAGCTGACTGAGCACTGGCAACTATCAAGAGCAAAATCAAACACGAAGTGAGTCGTCGCATCGCAGTTCTCCTACCAAACCCTTCAGGTTTCCTTCTCTGTGGGCTCGATTAAGTGGTGAGGCTCGTACCCTGAGCCTCGTTCAGGTGGGACGTCAGCACGACGCTCTCCTCGCACCGTGCTGGCGTAATCGGGAAGGTATCACAATGGTGATAATGGCTGTCTAAAATCGCTTACCGATTACTCCCTTACCTTATGTCAGTGGCTTAATTGTTTTTCGCGGTTTGGTATTTCGTCCTTACTCCTCTTATTCTTCCGATTCGCCCGCCTCTTCGCCGGTAGTCGTTTCCTCGACAGGCGGCGCGTTTTCTTCGGCTCGTTTCACCAGAGGCGTGATTTGCGCCCGGGACTTAGCGAAGGCATCGTAATTCATCAGCAGATCGACCAAAGCATCCAGCTGATCAACGCTCGTGCCGTGGTACAACCGCTGCGGCACCGTGGTGCCCTTGAACGGCTTGTCCGGATTGAACGCCACGTTGATCGGCATGTTCGTATACGGAAGGATGCTGGTCGGCCGTCCGATCCAACGTCGCACGTAATCTGAACGTAGCCGTCGTTGGACACGCGACAGGTCAGGTGCTTTATCAGGCCGGTCCGGCTGATAGTCGGCCACGATGTGGCACTGCCGGCAGTAAGCTTTGTCGACCACGATGTTCATCGCGTCCTGCAAGTGTCGATCCATCGTGATATCGGCGACCACCAACTGGTTCGTCTTGTCCTCTGCCAGACTTAACAACCGTTGTTTGTAGGTTTCGCTGGCGGCAGCCAGATGATCCTTCCGTTGTTCCGGACTGAATTCGTACGGATACGGTACGCCCTCGATGGCCGAGAAATAATTGACCAGTTGCGACGCCTCACGAGTGGACATATTGAATCGCGGCATCCGCAGGACGACCGAAGGTCGGATCGTGTAGGGATCCAGCAGGAAGTCATGCAGCCAGTCAGTATTCACCTTGGAACCTTCGCCAATCAGCGGCGGCGGCACCCAGGCCCAGGTTTCACGACCATTGGCCTGCGGGTTCACGTCGCGTTTGATCCGCTCGAACACCTTGGGTAACAGGTACCTCGCCAGCAGACCGCCATTGGCGCCATAACGTTTCTTGACGAACTCGGCCGGCACACTCACGGCCTGATCGGAAACCTGGAACGGCATTCCGTCGATCACCGTCGGTTCATACAGCTGCACCTGGAAGATCACGTCGCTGGCATCGTAAACGTCTTCCTCCAACGGCAACTCTTCAAAGTCCAAAACCATCGGACGAGCGTCGTCGTTGGACAACAACGGGAGCGCAAAGAGTGTGCTGGAGTTGCGATTGCGGTAGTCAGGTGTCGCCGATTCCGCGATCTCCTTGGGCTTGAAACGGTGCAGCGTGACCGGGAAGGTCTCGTTGGTCCTTAACCCGGGGTGCCACGAGTCGTAGTCTGCATACGAGCCGGCGGGGAAATTCAATTCCCACCGCTCTGCTTCCAGCACGTGGCAGCCGCCGCAATTGAACTTCTGCAACACGCGCTTACCGGCCAGGATGTCGGCCTGACGCTGATCCGGCTTGTACACGTACTTGGCTGACGGCGGGTCGGCAACCAGGCCCAAGACATAGGTGATCACCGCCTCCCGTTCTTCTTCGTTAAACGGGAACCGCGGCATTCGCAAGCGTTCGTTAAAGCGCTTGTTTTCCGTCTTGTGATAGTCGTAGCTCCGCGGCTCCAACAGTTTCTGATAGATGAAGCCGATCCGATTGCCGGATTCCAGCTGCATCATGAAGAAGTCGCTGGGCATGGCCGACGGGTGCGGGTGCCGGTTTTCCGGGTGCGCTTCGTCGCGTCGTCGAGCAACGTGGTTTGTCGGCTTGCCATCCTCGGCCTCGTCATGCGAATGGCCATTACCATGTCCGCCGTTGCCGTGACCGTGTTCCAGATACTGCCAGATGTGTTCAAATGCCAGCTTTTCCGGTTCCTTGCGGCCCCAGTCGGCCAATGCGGCGCCAATCGGCTTGGCATCTTCGAACCCGGCGATGTCGTGGCAGGCGTAACAACCGTGCTTGGCCAGCGAGCGGCGGCCGAGGTACAGCCAACGCTTCTGTTCCATCAGTTTTTCCAAGTCGCCCGCGGCACGCTCATCATCCGTGACAATCATTTCCACTTCGGCGCCCTTCAGGTCGTCACGCAGCGTTTCGGGAATGCCTTCCTTGAAATAACGCTCGGCCAGGCTCTGATAGAACGCTTCGCCCAGGTGATCCATCGCCAGATCACGCATTGCCTGCGGATTGGGCTCAAACTTCGCCGGTTTCCAATCCGGTCGCTCACTGGCCATCAGGTAAGCCGCGATGTCGGCGGCTGGATCGACCACCGCCACGACCTGGCCGTCCTCTTGGATCTCGATCGGGTCCAGGTACAAGTCAGGCATCAGGGTGCGAACGTGATAGCGTGATGGCTGCTTCAACCAGGAATACAACCAGGCGCGACCTTTTTCCGAATCGAACTTATTGCCGATGCCCGATAGGTCCGGACCTTGGACAATATCTTCTGGATCACGGTACTGCTGGAGATCCGGGAAGTCGTCATGGTTGTGGCAGGCGAGACAGCCTCGTTCGAGGAATGCGACACGACCACGCTCGACTTGCGCCTCTTTTTCTTCGTCGGTGTTGACCGGCGTGATCCCTTCAGGCGGGGTCAGGTTTTCGTACTCTTGGCTGTAATGCTGCAGGTACTTCACCATGCTGTAGACTTCGATCGGTTCGAAATCCTCAGCAATCGTACGTCCCTCACCTTCCAGGTGGAACCACTGCCCGAAGAACTGCGGCATGCGGGTCGAGGGTCGGAAGTTACGTGGATCACGAATCCAGTCGTAAAGGAAATCGTCGTCGAGCTTGTGTGAGAGGAATCGCAGACTGGGACCTACCTTCCGCATCTTGCCCGGCGTGTCGTTGTCGGCGAACAGAGGTGCAAGTGTTTCACGCGTGTAATTCGAAAAACGCACTTCGATCGCGGCGGCATCGGCCGAGAGGCCGCGCTTCTGCAACCGTTCGCGTTCTTCATCCCGAGCCACATCTTCGGCCATCATCACCATCACCTTGCGGCGATTGACCTCGTCTTCCGGCGCTTCAATCACACGCGACAACCAGGATCGTTCCAGATCGGTGAGCTGATCGGCACCGGTGTCGGGTGCCAGCAGGAACTGCTGAGCGGCGGCAAAGTAGTTGGGTTCCAGTCGCATGTCAGGACCAACGCGGCGGTTGGGTCCTTCGTACCCATTGATCTCGTGGCAACCGTAGCAGCCGTACTTCGCAATCAGCTTTTCGCCGCGGGTGAGTTTGGGAGCCGGCGCGTCCGGGAACTTCTTGCTGGCCTGCAGTTCAGTGACTTCATGATGGCACTTCAAGCACCCGGATTCGGTAAACCGGTCGGCAAACATCGGGTTGATCCAGTGATGGTTGTCGAACCAACCCAAGCGACGACTCCAGTCATGTCGCTGTTCTGGATTATCGGGAGTGTGCGAAACCCATTTGAACTGGGTGGCGCTTCCCTGACCCTCGTGACAAATGGTGCAGGCGAAATCGCTCATCTTGTGCGGGCTTAAGGAACCCACGAACAAATCGAGTCTCGGGTGAGAGGCATACGGATGAGGCAAGCCACGTCGAACGCGTACCGTCAGTGTCTCGTTGTTGGAAGCTGCCGACAGCAACCGCGAAATCACCCAACTGCGGTTCTTCACCGGATCGCCATTGATTTCCACAATCGCATCACCGACGCGCATCCCTGGCAGCACATTCGGAGGTGAAAGATCCACTCCATAAGCCAGCGGCTTGTTCCAGTATTCCAGAAACGTGCGGCTCTTCACTTCGTCAGCGTCCACAGCCACCACGGCCTTGGGACCCACGGCCTGCGAGCGGAGCACGAGTTCATCGTCACGATTGGTTTCGGCGGTAACACCCGTGCTCAATGTGGCAGCATTAATCGCTCGAACGATTTGTTCCAGTTCGGTATCGGCGGCCCAGTGGAATGCTTGTGTCCCCAGGTTGCCGCGAATCGTCACATCCAGATCGGACGCCAACGGGAACGCGTCGTACTGACAAATAATCTCTGCCGGCAACTCATCCTGATTCGGTTGCAGCATGTAGTTTCGAATCTGTACGTCCGTAGCGGTCACCGCCTGGCCGCCTGCGGTCACGAACTGTGCCTGTGCGGCTTGCGACTTCGGCTTGACGAATTTGATGACGACGTCGCTTTTCTCCACCAGACCCTCGAAGGCCAAAATCAAGCCCAGAGCCTTCTCTAGCTGAACTTCGACCAGGCTGGCAGCCACTTCCTCTTCGTCAGCGTGTTCTTTTTTGGCCAACTCCATGGCGGCTGCCAGTCCCTCTTCAGGAAGCGGCTCCAGTTTCAAGTCCACGAGCTGTTCGGGTTCGTAAGCGGGCAGCACAGCAGAACCGGCCATGGTCTTCTGAGTGGCTTGATGACAGGTGGTGCAACGATCGAAACGGCGCACCAGCCCAAAACTGCCGAACCGCTGTTCGAGTCCTTCGCTCCACTGGTTCTCGATTTGTAGCGGCGAGTTGAATGCGTCGAGAATCGGCAATTCCAGCCAGCGTTTGCCGGGGAGAACGCCCCACACAAAATAGGTCTTTCGCTGCTCGATCAGCGAGCGTTCGATCCGCTTCAGCTCCGCGCGGTTTTCTTCCAGGTCCTTCTGCAAACTGTCTTCGTCAGCCGTCAGTTCCTCAGCTAGGTCCTTCAGTGTGTTGCGGTGCTGCGCAGTTTTCTGATACTTCGTGTCGAGTTCGGCAACTTTTTCCTTGATCGCATCGACTTCAGCCTGCAGCCGATCCAACTCTTCTTGCCCCAGGTGGTCGCGTACGGCCAGCCCCAGCGTACCCTTGGCAGCGTCGAGTTCGGCGGAGGTGAACTTGCGGGCCCGCAGGGCTTCGTCTTCGCGGAACCGCGCGTCGTTGATCACCCCGTTCAAGATGCTCATCACGCGTTCACGCAAAGGAGCGACTTCCGCGTAAGATTCGAGTCGGGCCTCTTGAGCTGCGTCGTCGGCAGCGCGGGCTTCCTCCAATGTCTTCTCAGCTTCCTTCACCGCTTTGGCGGCGGCATCCGCGGCATCGCGAGCGGCGCTGGCCGTGGCAGCCTGGTCGTCTCCCTGAGCCGCATTTGCTTCGGCAGCCTTCGCGGCAGCTTCGGCCGCGGTGGCTGCTTCCCGCTTCTGACGCAAGTCATTCACGGCGGCATCCAGATCGGCGGCCGTTGCCTGGGCTTCGCGATCCAGCTTGCGGCTTTTCGCTGCGGATTCTTCGAGCGTTTTCAGCCGACCTTCGAGCGTCGCGAAATTGAATTCGGAGACTTCGGGACGTGCCGCATCCTCCTGTACCGAGGAAACGAACTGATCAATCACGTTGCGCGAAAAACTTCGGCTCCGTGCCTCGGCCAATTCGGTCTGAATGCGAT
>CAJHYY010000693.1_pt1 | contig 10317 bp, 7 predicted proteins | sample 9198861 | NCBI WGS metagenome assembly CAJHYY01 (sample SAMEA7708377, study PRJEB35096) | sediment metagenome | biome: marine neritic benthic zone biome [ENVO:01000025]; feature: sediment [ENVO:00002007]; material: shallow marine sediment [ENVO:03000034] sea grass bed [ENVO_01000059] ... | reverse complement strand
TGCAGAGGCGGTAGCTTAATCGTTGTCGGTGTACACCTTGGTGTGTTCTTCCTTGGTGACTGAAACACCTGCCTCAGTACTGGACACCTGGGAGCGGACGATGTGATCGCCGGCAACCAGTCCCTTCGCACGTACGCGGTAGACCAGTTCATCGCGCGGGTTCATCTGAGCGACTGGCGCGAATCGCACAACCTGGCCCTGAACGGCAACTTCGGTGGGGCCTTCACCCTCGAGAGGCTGCAGGCCGGGTGGAAACTCCAAGGCCAACTGAATGTTGGTGTCCTTCTTCGACCCTTGGTTACGGATGCGAATTTCATAGCTGGTTTCGCTGGTCAGCTCGATCGGATCCGCCACATCGGCAATCGTAAACACCAGCTCGGATAGGCTGTCGACTTTGACCGCGTGTTCATAGGTATCCGACAATCCCAACTGCGCGCTGCCTTCGACCCGCACCAGCTGATCTCCGGTTTCGACGGGCATGGTGGTCAACTGCACCTGCCCGGCTTGCGCGGGCGGTAGTTCCTGCAGCTGCCAATACACGGCGTGCGTCCGCGGGTCATAGCGACCCTGGTTGTCGGTATCCAGAAACTGCATTCCTTTGGGCAGGTGAGCCACGACCTGGACGTCGCGGGCCGATGCCGTTCCCGGGTTGGCAACCTGCACGGTGTAGGTCGCCTGACGCTCGAGATAACGTTTGGATGGTCCCACTACGCCAACTCGCAACTGAGGTGCCACGATCTCCAAGGGAGCCGATTTTAGGTCGCTGACGTCACCGTCGCCTCGAATCCGCAATCGATTCTCGACAAACCCCGCCGACTCGGCTTTGAGCGGCAAAGAGAATCGTTTGGTTTCGCCCGGACGAATCGTACCCACACCGTATTCGAGTTTTTGCCCGGCCGGGTGACTCAGGCCCGGCGGTATATCGGCTTCCAAGACCACGCCGGTCGCGGCGCCGGAACCCAGGTTGGTCACCGTCAAGTTGAGATTGATGCTTTCGCCAATCAACACGGACTCGGGTGAATTGAGTGCGAGCTGCAGTTCAGGTTTTGTACAGATCGTGCGCGCGGTCGCTTTCGTCAGGAAAGCCACTTGAGCCACGCTGCCGATTTCGCCTTCGACTTGTGGATTGACCTCCACCGTAAACCGCGCTTCCTGCCCTGGTTCGAGTCTGGCGATTTGCCACAGCAGCGTACCCTCCGCCGCGGTTGCGGTGGGCGTGGTGGAAATCAACATGGTGCCGCGAGGTACGCGATCAATCACCGTCACGTCTTCAGCTGCAATGCGACCGACGTTCTTGACGATCACCGTAAACGCGGCCGGACGATTGACTTGGATTTCGGCGGGAGCTTGTTTTTCGACGGACAGGCTGGGCGCTTGTGGACCATCCAGCGCTGCCGGACCAGGAACATCACCGGCATTTGGATTCGCTCGCGTAGCGCTCATGTCGATCGGCGTACCAAGACGTCGAGGCGTGACGCCACCGTTGCCGCTCGGGATCGGCGTTCCCAACCCGCCTTCACCCAGCCTCGGCGTTGTGCTGCCTCCGTCAAATCCGCGACCTTGAGGGGTGTCCGAACCTCGATCGCCGCCAAGCGTCCGCCGAGTGATTGGATTCTGCTCGACCATCGATGTACCGCTGGTCCCAGTACCACCCGAGAACTCACGGCTGCCGGAACTGCTGGCCGCCGCCGCGGCCGCAGCCAGTTCACTCAACTTCGAATTGGTCGCTCGTTCGGTGGCCGCGCCGGTGATTGCGGCACCCGTTGCGGCGCCGGTGATTGCCGCACCCGTAATGGATGCTCCATTCGCACCATCGTTGGCCCCGCCAGGAAGCGGAGCGCCGAGACTGCGTGTCGTGGGCGCTGCTGGTCCTAAACCGTCCGGCGGCTGCGGCGTCAGCACTCCGTTGCCTTGACCTGAATCCGCTGCCCCTGCGACGTCGGTCAAGCGGGCGGGCGAACCAGTGTCATCACCGACTCCCAGATTCGCGCCGGCTGGGGATTCATCGTCAGCCAGACCGATGCGGATCGGTTGGGATTGCTGCGGGTTGGCGTCCCCCGTTCCGGTTGGTCGTGGCTGCGTTTCGTTGGCAGTTCCCGGCTGGAAGGACGTCGTGTCACCTCCGGGCTGGAAAGACGTCGTGTCACCGCCCGGCTGGAAGGAGGTCGTGTCACCGCCCATCGGCTGAAACTGAGTGTCGCCACCGGGTTGGAAGCTGGTCGTGTCGCCACCGGGTTGAATCGATCCGCTTTCGCTTCCAGGTGGAAACGACGTCGTATCATCGCTCAACTGCGTGGAGGCCAGATCGCTCGGCGGCTGAAAGGCTTCGTCGCCGATATGCGATCGGTTCGGGTCCTGAGGAATCCCTTGAGGCGGGTCATCCACTTTGTCGGCTACAAAGCCAACCGTCTCCGCCGGAGATGGTGAACCGTACGGATCGTTTGGTAAAGGGGTGACCGTTCTGTCTTGACCCAGGATTCCTGGCGGGACCGGAGGGATTGTGTCGTCTGTATCGGGAATCGGTTTGACGGTCTTCTTTTTCTTCTTGGGCTTGGTTTTCGCAACCTGCTTTGGCTGTTTGTCATCCTGCCAAAAGCCACTTTTGTAGATCGCAAAGCCACCGATCAGCAGCACGAGACCTACCAGTGCCAATCGTACGTTGGTGCGTTTCAGCAATTTCTTCATGCGTCAGCATCCGTGCTGGGTCGGAAAAACGGGTTGCGGCGGCGGGGTGTACCAAAAGGTAGGTGTTGGCGAAAGACCAATTCACCCGTGGTGCAGGCTTCACGCCGCGGCGCCTCTTCGACCAGCCTGCAACTCTGCGCCTCCCGTCAAGCTAGCCACCAATCGACGTAAGTAACCTGACGCGTTGCAGATGGTTTACGTGCTTCGCGCACGCAAACGCCCTGGTCGCCCTGATTTGCCACAGCCTGTATTCTGGGGATATGACCCACGACCCATTGTCTGCGTCCGGCCAACCGGCCGAGCGTGGGGATTTCATAGTCGCCGAAGCGATCGATGCCGCGCCGCAACCGCGTCCACGGCGGTTCCTGCTGCCTGTTGCGCTGTTTGTGGCCACTTGTTGTTCCACGTTCTGGGTGGCTGTGGCCGGTTGGGTGCCGATGTGGCCGATCGGGGAATCAGCCATGGTCAGTTCCGCGATGCCCATCCGCCGGGTCGTCATTGCAAATTGGGACCAGGGTTTGATTTACATGGCCTGTGTCCTGGCAATCCTGGTGACCCACGAAATGGGACATTTCCTGACGACGATCAGATATCGAGTGCCAGCTAGCTATCCCTATTTCATTCCGTTTCCGATTGCACCTATCGGAACCATGGGGGCTGTGATCGCCATGGATCGCAAGGGTGCGGATCGCAAGCAGCTGTTTGACATTGGTCTCGCCGGTCCGATCGCCGGGCTCATCGTGGCGATTCCCATCACCTGGATCGGCATCCAGCAATTGGATCTCACTCAACCGGCCGTGGGACCGTATGCGCTGGACATGCCCCTGGCTATCAAACTGGCCATGGAGTGGGCTCAACCTAAAGGCTACCAGACGGGCGACATGATTGCCGTCAATCAGCTGAATCCGTTCTTCATGGCGGGATGGGTGGGCCTGCTGATCACCGGTTTGAACATGTTGCCGGTGAGCCAACTGGACGGTGGACACGTGTGCTACACCATGTTCGGGCGGAAAGCTCACTGGGTGGCACGTGGATTCATGGTGATCGCCGTGGCCTATACCGTGATCGCTCAGCAATACACCTGGATCCTCATGATCGCCCTGGTCTTCCTGGTGGGTGCCGCTCACCCACCGACTCGTGACGATCGAGTGCCGCTGGGCTGGTATCGCTATGCCTGGGGTTGCGCGGCGTTGTTTATTCCCGTTTTCTGTTTCGCGCCGCGACTGATCGTATTACGTTAAGTCGCTCTCACATCTCACCACAGAGCAGCAGAGATACGGAGAACGGGGTACGGTTGTAGCGGTCGAATGAAAACCGAATGTCGTAGGTAATGTGCCTGCGGTAGGTACGGTAACGGTCGCCTCGTTCCACATATGTCGGCCGTAACGACGCGGTTTGTGAAAGCGTCCGTCCGCAGGGTTTTTCTCTGCGGAATAGTTTTCTCATCTTCCGATCCGGAAATTGCCGGAGTTATTGCGCGACGATGGAGACGCGCAAAATCGATGGAATCGACTGTCACGGATGAATCATGGAACGATCGTACGCTCTCGGTCCCATTCGAGGGATGTTGCTGATTGCTTTGGCAATCGGCCTGACTGGATGCTCGGATTCCGGGGACTCGCAGCGTCAATCGAACGCGAAGTCCCGTACTTCGACCGACATCCGTCCGGTATCCCAGATCTTTGGCCCGCCGCCCATTCCGCAGGCGGCCGCCGAACCCAGTGGCACGACCATCCAGGTGGCTCAGCCAGCCGACGGCGAGTATCAACCTACGGCCCTCCCGCCACGACGCTTTCCCGTGGTTCCCGACACTTCGTTTGTCGAAGCTCAGGAGATGGTGGCCAATTCCGGCGATGTTGAGATTCAAATTCCGAAGAACAATCAACCGGTCGTCGAGAGAGCCAGTCCGACAACGACATTCGACGCGGACAACGACACCGCGGAATCGGAATGGTCGGACCCAGCCAATCCGGCAGCCCCGGATCCGACTGACGTGGATCCGCCTGGCCTGGATCCGTCTATCTTCGAGCCTGTCGACGAAGCAGACGACGCGCAGCCCAGCCAAGAGCAGCCACGCCACGAACAGCCACGCCACGACCACGATGTGCTTGAGCCGAACGATGACGCGGCACAAACGTCCACCGATGACAACTACCCCAAAGCGCAGTTGCCACCGCGAAGACTGCCCCCCCTGGCAGCCGCGATCGACAACGACCCGATTACCCAACCGCCTGCCCCGCCAACCCGGCCAGTCGTTTCTCCCCTGTCCGCAGCACCGCGTCTGAGTCCCAATGACCTTGGGCGATCTGATCATGCAACGCCGTTCGAAGTGGACCGAACCGAGCCGGAGGTGATTGCTGGAAGTCGCGAAGAAGACGTCGTCGAGCCGTCGGAACAGCCAGCCGATGCGGTGGTGCTCAACCCGTATGTCGATGATCCGCTGGATGCCAGCCCCGAAGCACCACGTCGTATGCCGCCGGTGACAACACCATCCGCCGCGCACAGCGAGACGGTCTCCAACGGCGGCAACATTTCGAACGCCGAAGAGTCTGTGGAAACCAACGCGGAGGACGTAGCGACCGAATCTTCGACAGGGCCTTCGACGAAGCCTTCAACGGAATCTCGAGCGGGTCGTGCCGGACAGGTCTTATCGGTTCCTTCGCTGGTTCGACAAAACGCGTCGCCGCAGGAAAAGATCGGGAACTCCGATCAGCAAACGACCCAAGCGGCACCGCCACGGGCCGCGCGACGCGGAATGGTCCTGTCCTCGCGATGGAGTCAATCCAAGCGAGGTGCAACCGCGGATGAGGCCGTCGCGGCACCCATGGAACCGACCGTCGATCCCGCTGGGCAACAGGATACGGCCGATGTCCAAAACGAATCCCCGGCACCCGACAGCGAATTCCAGCCAGACGACCAGCTGGTTCCTTCGGCAGATGACGGCGACCAGTTGCAACTGGCTCAACCCATCAACAGCCACGCTTCAACGACGCCGACGATGAGTGCATCGTTGCGACCGGAACCGGCCGAATCGAAGGTTAACGATACGGTGATTGCCTCGCCGCGGATGTTGCCGCCCGTCGATCGGCCCGTCGATCCGCCGACGCTGCCACCGATGGTTCGTTCGTATCGTCCGCCAGTTGCCGAAATGGCATCGGCAATGCCGGCGGTTGACCGAGGCGCGTTCGAGGCGGTACAGCGTGGTTATTCCTTATCATGGCGAGGTGCGACCTACTCGGCGCGCTCCGAGTTTATTCAAGCGTTGCAGATGATCGCCCAAGCGTTAGACGCTCGGGACGGCTCGACCGAACGCACCCAGGCACTTGCCAATGGGCTCCAGGCCTTGGAAGAAGTCGATGATTTCACGCTGGACTCGCGCAACATCGCTACCGTCGACTTGGAACGCGTGGCTTCGGCGCACCGCACGCCTGTGTTGCATGGCGAGCGACTGGATCGATTGACAGCCATCGTCGCTCAACAACGCTACCTGACCTATGCCCAGGAGCGACTGGCGTTTGCCTGCCGCGGCAGTGCGGCCGGTTCAGAGGCCTTGTACGCGTTGGGTCGTCTGCAATCGGCAAAACATGAAGAAAGCAAAATCTCCAGTCCCAAAGCGATGACCCTGCATCAGGCTTCGCTGCTGGCGTACGAACATAACCACCGCGCGGCCAACGAGCTGGGAGTGCTGCTGGCGCGGTACGGGCAATGGGAAGATGCCCGGCAATGGTTATCTAAATCAGCTTCTGCCAAGCCAACGCCCGAGTCGCTGACGAACCTGGCTTTCGTTTGCGAAAAGATGGGAATTCATTTCGAAGCCCAACGGGCGCGGCAAGCCGTTGCCGCCATGCAGCCGCAAGCTGCCAATCCCACAAGTCCGCAGGACCCGCCGCCGATCGTTCGCGTGATGGATCGCAGCCAGTTTCTGCAAACCAGCGCTCCAATGTCCGCACCCACACGTTGACCCCGGTTACGACCCTTTTGTCCTCGAAACTGAATCCGCAGATCAGCGTTGCTTCTATCCGTTGCAGGCGGCGCTGAGACACACATCCCACCAGGAGTCCGGTTGCTCATGCTTTCCATGACTATCGAACGTGCTCAAACGTCCACACGCAAACGACTGTTTTGGATTTCGGCGTGTATTTCGGGTCTTGTTGTGGCCGTGGTGATGATGGCCATGCCGGAAAAGCGGCGTCCACGCTACACCCCGCCCAGCGATGCGTTTTCCCCATCGATTGGTCAGTTGACCAGCGTACGCCATGACGCCAATCGTCGTTTTCTTCGTGACGCCGACGGCACGGTGAAGGAATTCCAGTTCTGCCAACAGTGCTTCCATAATGGCGTGGCTTGCAACCAGGGCGACTGTTGCCGACAGGGGTGGCACAACGCGCGACCGATTCCTCTAGGTGTGTTGGCGCAAGGCGAATACGTCGGTCCCGCTCGACTACAGCATGTTCCCGAATATCGACTGCGCGTCGACGACCAGCTGGAGTTTGTATACCGGCTGACGCGCGCAGAAAGCGCGACGCCCTATGAACTGAACGTGGGCGATCAGGTGAAGATTCAGTCTCTGATCGATCCGAAGCTGGATCGCGATGTGGAGATCACGTCAGACGGCAACATCACGCTGATGATGCTGGGTCAGGTGCGAGCGGCCGGGCGCACGATCGACGAACTGCGCATCTACATCGAACAACGTTATGAAAAATACTATAAGGTGCCCGCGATCACCGTCACGCCCGTCCGCGTCAATACCAAACTCGAGGACTTGCGAGCAACGGTCGACAGCCGGTTTGGCCAGGGTGGCCAGTTTCAAAACGCCCGTGTGACTCCGGAGGGCACGATTCAGCTGCCAGCCATCGGCTCGGTCCCCGTGCAGGGACTCACGCTGGGCGAAGTGAAACGCGAGATCGACGAGCGTTATGCGGCGGTCGTGTTTGGAATCGAAGTCACACCCCGTTTGGTGGAACGCGCTCCACGCTTCATTTACGTGATGGGCGAGGTCCGCGAGCCTGGCCGCAAAGTGCTGGTGGGACCGACCACGGCGTTGCGAGCCATTTCATTGGCCGGTGGTTGGCGATTTGGTGGTAATCTCCGCAACATCGTGGTGTACCGGCATACGGAAGACTGGAGTCTGATCGCCACTCGACTGGATCTCCACGCAGCGTTGCTGGGTAAAGATCCCTGCCCTCGAGATGATGTGTGGTTACGGGACAATGACATCGTGATGATTCCCAAAGGGAACCTGCTGCTGACCGACCACTACATCGAGTTGCTGTTTACCCGCGGACTTTACGGCGTGGTTCCCACGGACGTCTCGGTGAACTTCGCGAAGTTGAGTTCGCTGTAGGGAAGGGACTACCACAGAGGAACAGAGAACATGGAGAGCGGCGCCGGTTGAGAACCGGCGGAATTACGAATGAAGAATACTGCGTGCTGAGTTTTGAAGGGATTCAATAAATCGGGGCGGGCGAATCTACACCCGGCCCAGCGCCAGATGACCTCGTGTGAGCGTCGAACGGGCGATCGCCGAGTTTGCAAAACGAGAAGCAAGGCGCTCGAGCTGTCCCTTTCTCCCCTTCTTCCCTGCTCCCGTCTTCCCTTCTTAACTATGCCGTCTTGGCCGCCTCGACGGTATCCGTCGCGCTGTCCGTCGCGCTGTCCGAAGCCGGCGCGGCTTCTTCGGCCTTCGGTTCTTCTGCGGCCGTTTCTTCCGCTGCACCGCCGACCACGACGAATCCGGCTTGTTGCCACAATCGATCGAAAACATCGTTGACGGCTTGAATGACGCCGTCACGGGTGCGGCCGGCCATGCTGGATGCATGCGGCGAAACGGTCGCGGCGCCGTCGTATTTTTTGTCTCGAAGCAGATTGATGATCGATTGGCAATCGACCACTCCACCGTCCTGAGGCAGAGTCCGCTGGTCGACGGTAATCTCACCAAGGTCGGCCTCGGGTGGGATGTCCGCCAGGTCGACGGCCACGACCTGATGTCCTTCCAGTTCGCTCAATTGCTCGATCGTTCCGCCACCGACTTTCCAGTGCCAGCTGTCCAACCATAGTCCAGCGTGCGGCGAACCGATGGTCTTGATCAGCGTGAGCAGATCGTCCGATTGGAAGATGAATTGGAACTGACCCTCACGCGCTTCCTTGTCCGCGCGGAAGCCTAATCCCAGTTGCACGCCGACTTTGCCCAGGCGATCGGCGATTTCGCCCAACCGCTGACGATGCATTTCGAAGTTCTCGTGGTACGGCAGCGCGTCGCTGGCAGGCTGCACCCAGGTCACGCAAGCTTTGGCTTCCAACTCTTGAGCAATCTGGCCGATAGCATCCAGTTGCGTTAATCCTGCCTGGTAGTCTTCTTCGGAACCTGCCCAGGTGAAAGGCAGTTCGAACGACCCAATCTTGAGATTCGCGCTCTTGAAGAAACGACACGAATGTTCAACATCGGTTTTCTCGGCGCGGCGGACCAGGACATCTACATCCGTGCTCATTCCCTTGAAGCCGTATGTCAGCGCCAGTTCAATCAGCTCGCTCTGGCGTCCGGAAACCCCGAGCGGTTGTGAATTCAGATTACGATACATAATTGCTCCTCAAGGTCCGATTCCGCGTGGAATTGTATGGGCAGATGCGGGAAAACCCGCATTCTTGGGCAGAAGGTAAACCAACCAGTATGGCAAAATCGACAATTTGTAAAAGGGGTTATGACCGCCGGGCGGGGCTCCAGCGTGTCGTCAGCCTTGATTTTGAGTCGCGTTAATCAGATCGCGGAGCATCGAGTTTGGAACTTCAAGAAATCGTGATACTAGCGGTGATCCAGGGGATCACGGAGTTCTTGCCCATCAGTTCCAGCGGCCATCTGGTAATTGCGGCTCAGGTACTTCATCAGGGCAATGCCGAGGCGCTGGATGTGAGTGATGTCAGCATCACGCTGCACCTGGGGACGCTGGTGGCCATCCTGGCCTACTATGCTCGCCGTATCTGGCAGCTGCTGGCTGAGGACCGGCGCGTGGTCCTTCTGTTGGCCGTGGGCACGCTGCCGGCGGTCGCCGTCGGTTTGACGGTCAAATTTGCATTCGAATCGGCGCTGGAGAGTCCGCTGGTGACTGGCATCATGCTGGTCGTGACGGGGGTCACGCTGCTGTTGAGTTCACGACTGCCGCCGGGTGCGCGCAAGTACCAGGAATTAACGATCTTTGATGCATTGCTGATCGGCACCGCTCAGGCGGCAGCCGTCTTGCCCGGTCTCAGTCGCAGCGGGAGCACGATCTGCGCCGGCATGGCTCGAAAGCTCTCTCCCGAAAGTGCCGCCACGTTTTCATTCCTGTTGGCCATCCCGGTGATTCTGGCCGCGGGAATGCTCGAGGTCGTGTCGACGTTGCGCGATGGAGCGACCTTGACTACCGACGTGTCGCATCTGGCCATTGGCGCGGCGGTGGCTGCGGTGGTCGGCTGGTTCAGCTTGAAATGGTTGGTCGAGTGGGTGAAGAGCGGGCGACTGTGGTGGTTTGCACTCTGGTGTATCCCGCTGGGGATCGTGGTGATTTGGAGCCAGCTTTGATGCTCACCACAGAGAAGCAGAGAACACAGAGTCGCCAATGGCGACAACCAAACTCGAGCTACCGCTCGTCCATC
>CAJHYY010001014.1_pt1 | contig 10336 bp, 6 predicted proteins | sample 9198861 | NCBI WGS metagenome assembly CAJHYY01 (sample SAMEA7708377, study PRJEB35096) | sediment metagenome | biome: marine neritic benthic zone biome [ENVO:01000025]; feature: sediment [ENVO:00002007]; material: shallow marine sediment [ENVO:03000034] sea grass bed [ENVO_01000059] ... | reverse complement strand
TGGGTGGCAGCGACCAGTGGGGGAATATCACCGCCGGCATTGACCTGGCCCGTCGTATGCAAGGCGTCCAACTGTATGGAGTCACCGGACCGCTGTTGACCAAGTCCGACGGTTCCAAGATGGGCAAAACCGAAACAGGTGCGATCTGGCTGTCGGCTGAACGAACCAGCCCCTACAAGTTCTATCAATACTGGTTGAACGTTGCAGACGAGGATGTAGGCACGTGCCTGCGGTATCTGACGGAGCTGGATCGGTCGACGATCGAGCAGTTGGACGAGGCTCGCACGCAGGAACCCCAAAAACGCGAAAGCCAGAATCGTCTGGCCGCCGAGCTGACGCGCATCGTTCACGATGAAGAAGGTCTACACGTCGCCGAACGTGCAACCTCCACACTCTGGGGTGGCGAAATCAAGGACCTCACCGATCGCGAACTCGTGGAGATCTTCTCCGACGTTCCTAGTAGCGAGTTGCCGCGCGACACCCTGGCGGGTGATGGCTTGAGCCTGATCGATGCTTTGGTCGAATCGGGTTTAGCCAACAGCAAAGGGGCCGCGAGACGGACGATCCAACAAGGCGGTGCCTACATCAACAATCAACGCCGATCGGATCTGGAAGAGGTGCTGGGGACTTCCGATCTGGCAAGCGAAACGGTGATGGTAGTGCGCAGCGGGAAGAAACGATTCGCCCTGTTACGATTTGTTGGCTGAACCAAATTGATTGAAGTGCGTCGCCGTGGCTCGCCGTTCCCATGATGACTCACGGTCACTCATGAAATCAGATCCCGTGTCTTCCGTGGTTTGTGTCAATCACCTCGCCATGGTTTATCTCGACTCGTGAAAACAGCCGATTCAAATCCCCAGTCGCCATCCAAAGAACCAGGCTCCCTGCGGCGTCGACTGAAGCGCGGCGCGTTGGTGCTGGGCACGCTTGCTCTGGTCATGACGCTTGCTTTGATCTGGGCGATCACGCGCGTCCCCGCCTTTTATCGTCAGGCCACAGGAGGCAACCTTCAGCAATGGGAACGCGACGGCGACGAGTTCGAACGTAAAGCGCTGCAACTGCGCAACGACATCAAAAGCGAAGGCGACTGGCAAGCGACCATTCAACAATCCGAGTTCAATGGCTGGCTGCAAACGGATGTACCGCAGAAATATCCAACGCTGCTTCCCAGCGCCATCCAGAATCCGCGGGTCGGCATCCAAGCTGACGTCGTTCAAGCAGGCTTTGGATATCGATTCGCCGGCCTGACCATCATCGTGTCGTTGAAGGTCTCTGTCTTTATGACCGAACGGCCCAACGAAGTCGGCATCCGACTGAGAAAGCTACGCGCGGGGGCACTGCCCTTGCCCTTAACGTATGTGATGGATCGCTTGACCTCTGCCGCGCAACAGCTGGACATGGATCTACGCTGGACCGTCGAAGGAGGCGATCCGGTGGGACTGATCACCGTGGATCCCCTGAAAGACGAAACGTCGGTGCAGTTCTTATTGCGCGCTCTCGAAGTCCGTGACGGCGAGGTTCATGTGTCGGGAAAGACGGGCAGATCGTCGTCGTTTTTGGACTTTTTGAAAGACAACCACCAGTCGCCACTGGGATTCTGAGCGATCTGGATGGTGGCTGCCAGCCGCTGACCCTGCAGCCTGAACGTGCGCTGGCTCTCGGTCGACTGCACGACCGAGTAGGTACCCTGCTCCAATCTCTGAACGTCACCGCGGTCACCCGACACCGGACCTTCGTAATCCAGGTAATCGCGACGGTGGGGAGCCAACGGCTCGGCTTCGACCGGTCGATCCTTACCGGGAAGTTTGACCGTCGCCCAGGTTTCCAGTTGCCCGTCCTCCGACTCGAACATCCAGTCGAAATGATCGACTCGATCGGAGTGAGCCGGCAGCCGGTGTCGCAGAATCACAAAACGCATTGCCACCAATCGTGAGAGTGCTGAATAGTGAGTAGTGAGTCCTGGCGACTTCACCACCGTGCGCACGTCGCCAACACGCAGTGTGCCTACAATCGCTACAATCGGCAACTCTTTCGTGACGATGTTGTTTTTCCGCAACGTTATGGGGTGAAAAAAAGCCACATGTTGCCAAAACGCATGCTACCGTTTCTCTGGACGAAGGATTTGCGCAGGGGTGTGCGCCGAGAGAGAATCGATGGCACGTTTGAATACGTCATGCAGGTTGATGGTCGTTGCAATTGCGATGTTGCAATTGTGCGCAACTGGCTGTGGTCGGCTCCGCGTTCCGGCAATTGATCCCAGCGGCGACAGCTTTTTCCTGCCACACGGAACCTATACGACCGTAACTCCGCCACAGGCTCCGCCCGTTTTACAGCCTGCTTATCCGAAGGCTGGACGGATTCCTCGCTGTGACCAGCCGCCGGCACCGCGTCCTGCGGCGGCCCCTCGACTGGAACGAGACAGCCTGTTTCGGGACGCTCACCGCGGTGGTCGCAAGGGCTACCTGATCCTGTCGCCTGGAACGATTACCGCTCCGGTCGGAAGCGAAGTCGTGCTGTTGGCCGGCTTCTGCAGTCCCGACGGATACCTGGTCACCCGGCAACCCATTCAATGGGAGTTGGCACCTGATGGGGTCGGTCACCTGGTCTCGTCGAATGCTGACCGTAACTCACTGGGCTTTGTGAGTAACGATTCTTTTATCAATCAAACGGACTTCGCCAAAACACGCACCGTCAGACATGCGAAGAAGCTGACGCGCGGTACGCAGAAGACGAGTGATGACATCACGGTCAAAAAGGGCCAGAGCTGGGTGAGTGTCACTTCGCCCACTCCAGGTACCAGCTATATCACCGTGTTGGCGCCGGACGCCAACAACTGGGATCAACGTCGCAAGACGGCGAAGATTCACTGGATCGACGCCCAATGGATCCTGCCTGGGCCTCAGCAAGCACGCGCTGGCCAGCCGATTACGCTGACCACCACGGTCCAGACCGCCGAAGGAACTCCGCTGGCCGGATGGCAAGTGCAATATGAAGTCGTGGGTACCGACAACGTTCTGTTGCAGCCGGGCGGACAAACCACCGCTCAGGTTCCCACCGATGGCGCCGGTCGAGCCAACATTCAACTGCAACAACTGAACGCTCGAGCCGATTCCGCTCAAGTCAATATTCGCATCGTGCGACCAGGACGACTGGGAGAACAACTGGTCGTGGGTGACGGAAGCACGGCCGTCCACTGGAGTGCCCCCGGTTTGACGGTCCGCGTCACCGGTCCCAACTCGCTGAAAGCCGGCAATGTGGGAACGTATCAGATTGAAGCGTTTAACCCCGGTAACATCAGCACCCGGAACGTGAACCTGACAGCCACCTTGCCGCCGGGCCTGGAGTTGGTGAACAGCCAACCCGCAGCGCAGATCTTCGGCAACCAGTTGAAATGGAACATCGTCGAACTGGCGCCTCAAGCCATCGGACGCATCCAGGTCAATTGTCGAGCTCGCGATGTGGGCGTCCAGCGTCTCAGTGTTTCGGCCACCAGCGATGATGTTGCGCCGATTGAGACAGCGGCAGAAACGAACGTATTCCAACCGTCCCTGTCCGTGTCGTTTGCCCAGGTACCGCCGCAGGTAGAAATCGGACGGATTGTTGAGTTCCGCTTAAACGTCACCAACAGTGGTCAACAACCGCTGTACAACGTCGATGTTTCCTTTGACTACGACGCCGGATTAAGCCACGTCGAGGGACTTCCAAGTCCCATTCGCGTGTCGCAGGGGCAGTTGAACGCCGGCGAAACCAAGGGGGTGACTGCAAGATTCATTGTTCGACAAGCCGGACGTCAATGCCTGCGAGCTACGGCGGTGGCAGACGACGGGCAATCGGTAGCGGCTGAATCGTGCACCGAAGGCGTCGCGGCTGCTGTACCAGGTGCCGCACCCGGGCCTGTACCGGGCCAGGTGCCAGGGCCGCCTGGCGCTCAACCTGCACCACCAGGTGCGGGTCCGGCAATCGGTTTGTCAGCAACACTCGACGGCGAAGCTCAACGTCGAGTGAACGAGACCTTGCGGTTGCGTGCGACGGTCGTGAATCGCACGAACCAGATCTTGAACGACGTCGTGATTTCAATCCAGGTGCCTGACACGCTCGAGCCGGTGGCTGCCACCGAAGGCAACAACCCACCTCGACCAGGTGAAATCAGCTGGAATGTTGCGCAGATGGCTCCCGGCGAAACGCGCGTCGTACAACTCGATTGCAATTGCAAACGCCAGGACGCACAGACTGAGGCTCGTCTTTCGGTGACCAGTAAAGAGGGTGTCACTGCACAAGACACGCACACCACGGTGATCTATCCGGAAGCGGCGCGGCGTGTCGATCCGGATCAAGAACAGGGCGCTGGCGCCGCGGCCGAGCCAAAGGCGGGAGAACTGAAGCTCGACATCACCAGCTCGGGGAATTCGACGAGTTTGGGTGAAGCTGTGACGTTCATCGTGCAGCTGCAAAACGATCGAGAAACAACCGACCAGCGCGTGCAGCTGACAGTAACCCTTCCCGAGCAACTTCGTTTGCAGAAATGCGATGGTGCGGTGGAACTGCAATCGACTAGCGACGACGGCCGAACCATCACCTTCAAGCCGGTTGCCGAATTACGGCCCGGCGAACGTCTGCGTGAATTCCGCATCGTGACCGAACCGACGTCCAAAGGTCGCGTAGAAATCGTCGCTCGAGCAACCAGTCAGCGGGCATCTGAAGGCGTGCAGGCCAGTGCGTCCATTACGATCGTGGACTGAGGTTGAAGCTCTGCGGTATTAACCACAGAGTACCTCACACCTGCCGCCTTACTTCGCGCCCAGCGATGCCTTGATGCGATCCAGTACAACACGTTCGGCCTTGGAGATTCCGGACGTGATACCCAGAAAGCTTCCGGCCGATTCGGCAACGCCTTGGGCCTTGCTGAAAATCTCCTGGCGAATCTGCCCGAATTGCTCGGGATCGACCTCCTGAGCTGCCTGCCGGGCAAAATCGTGCCAGGCATCAAACAGATCCGTCGACGGAGGCTCTTCCAGCCAGTCTTTGAGCAGCTGGTAGCCGGCGCAATCGTCGCCTAGCCCTCGATCCTTGGCTGCCTGGAGTACGGCGTCGCGTTCGCCAGTCTCAATTTTTCCGTCCGCCCACGCGACTTCGATCAGGGGAACCAGAAACAGCGCCGAGGCGGTTTCTGCGGCGATGCCTGCCGCGAGAATCGCGTCCAAGACGGCCGCTTCGTACACGCCGGATACTTGAGAAAGCGAAAGTCGATCCTGTTCGCGTTGGATATCCTGCTGCAGCTGATTGACTAACTGTTTATCTTTCTCGCGGAAGAAAGAATCTTCCAGAGCTTTCCGCCGTTCACCCAGGGAATCCTTCGACATAGCTGTTGGCCCGCACTAACAGTTGAGAGTTATTACCGCGACCCCAATTTTAGAGCACAACCGACCCCAGTGGACAGGCCCCTTTCGGCGCGCAACCGACGTGCGCGCACTGCCCGGCAGTCGGGTGGATAAGAGAACACACCTTGTGTGGTTTGACCTTCGGTCGTACGAACCTTAGCCGGAGACGGCGGCAAGAAAGGCGTGGATACGGAGATGCACTCGCTGGCGCTTTTTGAACTTGGCATGCAGTGCCGATTTACTTAAGAAACTCCGTGATCTACTAACCCGAAGCGTCAGCGAGGGCGACGACTCTGCGCTACCATAAACCGCTCCCTCGCTTACGCTTCGCACTTAGTTATTGGTGAATAGGGCAACTTCAAAACTGGCGCTTCGTGCTGGTACAGGACGCAGTCGCTCAAACCTCAAACCTCAAACCTCAAAGATACATCCCGAGGTAACCCTCCGCGTCATCGCTAGCGGCTTGAATCTCGGCAATCCGATCCTTGGCTTTGTCCAAATCGCCGGCGGCGATGAACCGATCGAATTCGGCCAGTACGGCTCGGGTAACCGACTCCTTAAACCAATCCACGATCGGCTCGGTGATCCAGTCACAGGTTTCACTGGCCAGATCGACGGCAAAGTCGGCTGAAACCGCATGAAGATCTTGATCATCGGTCAGCAACGTGCCTTCGAATTTGAAGGTCAGCAATCCATTGGCTTCATCATTTAACAGATGATAAACGCACTGAGCGTTGTAGAGAAAATAGGCGTTGTGCGAACCATGTTTGTCCATCGCCTCTTTGATGCGGCGGCAACGCTCCTGGTATTTGGGCGATGCGTCCATCGGCACATCCAGTCGCGGGATGCAACGCAGCGGCAGACAATCGAAACTGATTTCGACCCAGCGATTCATATTTGCGAAGGGACCTTATGAAGGAGGTCGGCGCGCTACGGGCGAACACAAAACAGCCCCACTCTCTCTCCCCCGGGCTTGTCCCGGGGGATGCACGACTGGCCAGCTACCCCGGGCTCCGCCCAAGGCTGACATGCAATTGTCCTTCGGGCAAAACGTGGTTGTCGTAAGCTTGCCGCCAGCACCTGCATATTGCTGAAGCACGGGGCTCATTCAGTCGGTGATGCGCCTGCTTGGCGAGTTACACGTTGGTGGGTTATTCGCCAACGGATGCAGTGGTCACCGCCACATTTTCTACTGGATTGCCCGACAGCAGCCAACCCACAGAGAGCCATCCTTCGGTGGAAGCCAGTTCTTCCAGCTGCAATTTGCCAGCCTTGGAGAAGTTACCCGGCAGTTCAATGCCCGTGGTTACGATTTCTTCCTTGAACAAGGCACCGAATTTGGCCCGCAGCAAAGTCCGCAGAGCAATTTGCTGAGCACCCAGCGTTTCCAGATCGAGGTACTTGACCGATACGTCGCCCTGCCGGGTCAGCCGCACGCCATCGTCGGTCCGCTCGAAAGTGTATTCGCCCGCGATTTGAATTCGCGCCGGAATGAGGTTTTCACCTTGAGTGAATTCACGCCCAGTGATCGCGAACTGCAAGCGTCCTTCGCGGAACGTCGCCGTCACCGGGGGCGCCACCGAACCAAACGTGATCGACCACGACTCCTTACCTTCGGTACGCAGCTCGTCAGGCACTTCGTCCAGGTTCTCTTCCAGCATCGTCTCCAATTTCTTGTCGGTCAGCGTCACGCCGCCAAGCATCGCTCGCGAAAAGTTTGCGACGAATGTCTCATGAACACGCACCGCCAGATCCTCGCTTCCGGCAATCTCAGGTCCCGGCGTTGTCGCGGCCGCCTGAGAGGGATTGGATTGCTGGAAGTTCACAAACAGATGAGAGTCGCTGGTCGTGAAGTTCAGTTTGCGCGGGATTTCACCACGGCGAATCAGCGGTTTGCGAAATCGTTCCTGGAATTTTTCCTTGGCTTCGGCCAGCAGCTCAGCAGCCCGCTCATCCACTTGCTGGCTGACTCGGTAGGCAGCACGCTGCGATGCAATGGCCTCAGCCTGCCCCTTACTCTTAGCAGCACGACGACGGGCAATCTTTTCGATCAAACACGATTTTGCATAGATTCCTGTGATGTCCGTGCTGGTCGGGCATTCGGCCGTCGCCGGTTCGTCCGCAATCCCGTCGGAAGTGAGCTTGAGCACCTTGGAACCGAAAATCGACGTCTGGCCAGTCGAATAGATCGTGACTCCGCGATTAAAGCCGACATTGCTGGACAGCGCCAATCCGGTAAACATCACCCGCAGCTGGGCGACTTCATCGTTAGGAACCAGTTCCAGCGCCACCTTGCCCGTGGTATGCGCCTCGCCACTAATCGAGGTGCCCAGAATGTAGTCGGAAACCGGCACCGTTTCATCGACGTTTTCTTCCAGGCCCGCCGACATCAAACGCTGGGATACACGAGCTCGCAGGTTGTCGTACCAGAATTTGTTGCGGACGGTGTTGGCCAGCGCGGGCAACTGCTGAGCGCTGTCCAACCAGCCCAGAATCCCAGCTGCCGTACTTGCCGGCGCGGCCTGCGTCGGGTCGTCGGCAAGTTTCTTGAGCGCTTCGGACAGCTGGTCCAGTCGTTGCTGGTGCTCGTCCTTGAGACCGGCGTTGCGGGACATTGCCAGCATGTTGATGTATTTGACGAGGTCCTTTCGCAGGTCGGTAAACTCAGGCAATTCCAGCCCGTTTTCGTTGCGGACCAGTCGGCGTACGGTTTGAACGAGAGGACCAATCTCCGGATCGTCCTCGGTGTTCAGCTGATCCATCAGGCCTTCCCACTCAAGGAAGACTTTCCACTTGGCCGTGTTCTCGGCGGTACCCCCCGCGGTTAGGAACGCATCCACCCGCTCGGCAGACGCTTTCACCTGGTCGCGTGACGCCGTCAGATGGGCACTGGTGATGGGCCGGAAGGATTCTCGTGCGCGGCGTAGCGACTCTTGAATATCGGGGCCCGACTCCTGAGCCGCGGCCTGAGCCACGAGCAGGCTGGAAAGAAGAATGATCACGACACACCCACACTGGCCATCCAGTTGGCGTTTCATCTAGTTGCTCCTTCAAAACTCGGTGGGGCGTTCCACGGCCGTCGGAAAATGGAATATTTACCATCTTCCTTATGAGTCGAATTTTACGCAACCCGATTATTCGTCAATTCACCCCCAGATCCCCCTGTTTGACGCTGCCTACCTCCGACTGCAGAAAAGTTCGGGATAGTTCAAAGATCTGGCCCGACATCGCCGATACCTGCTCTGCCGCTCGTCTGGCATAGCGCGAGCATGTTCGTACGGCGGCATGGGGGGAAGTAGCAGGTATTTGCCGGCATTGCTGGCTAGTGCGTGCATGTTCCGGATTCCTCGCCGTAATGACAGCGGCACCGAAAGAAACGCCCCCTATGAGTCGTCAACTGCAAAGAAGCGTCGCCTTGATGGCCCTTTTTGTGGTCATTGGATCCGGCTGCCATCCCATTCAGCCGTTCTACATGCACGAGGACGGCGACCTTTCTCACTATCTCGACCGCGCCACGCAGATCGAATACGCGGACGTCAACGAGACGGCATTGCTTGAGGTTCAACACGCGCACGCGCCGCTGACGGTTCGTAAACCTCAGTTTCGCGAGTTCTGGGACCTGACGCTTGAAGATGCCGTCAGCGTTGCCCTGCAAAACAGCAAGGTCATTCGCAACCTGGGATCGCTCACGCAGTTCACGATCTCCGACGGGCTGGTCGGACGGACCGCCACGGGCGCCACCGTGTACGACCCGGCGGTTTTCGAAACAGATCCGCAGTTTGGTGTTGCCGCCGCGCTGTCGAACTTTGATGCTCAATTCACGACAAATGCCTTCTGGCAAAAGACCGATCGACCACAGAACGTGGATCCCGCTTTTGGTCTGGATGTCGTCCAGTTCCGACGCGACCTGGGCCAGTTGGACGCCGAGATCACCAAGAGGTCAGCCAGCGGTACTACCTTCACGTTTCGCAATCAAACCATCTACGACCGCAACAACCGAGGTTTCGGCCGTAACCTGCCCAGCGACTGGTTTGTTGGTTTTGACGTTGAAGCCACACAACCGTTGCTGCGAAACTTCGGCTCGCAAGTCAACCGAGCACCGATCGTGATCGCTCGCATCCGAACGGATATCTCGTTGTACGACTTCCGTTCGGCCGTTCGCAATATGTTGCAAGACTTGGAATCGGCATATTGGGACCTGCACTTCGCGTATCGAGCACTGCAATCAGCACAGATCGGACGTGACGCCGCTCTGTCGACCTGGTACATCGTCGACTTGAAGAAACGTGGCGGTTCGGCGTCGACCGGTGATGAAGCACAGGCTCGCGAGCAGTACTTCTTCTTTCGCGCTGCCGTCGAACAGGCACTGCGCGACGTCTACAACTTCGAAACACGCTTGCGTTGGTTGATGGGACTTACGCCCACGGATGGACGCTTGATTCGTCCGATTGTCGAGCCGACGATCGCCAAGGTCGAATTCGACTGGTACGAAATCCATCCCGAAGCACAAGCACGCAACGAAGAATTGAATCGACAGCGCTGGCTGATCAAGCAGCGCGAGCAGGAAATGATCATTGCTCGCAACGCCATCCTGCCTCAGTTGGACCTCGTGGCAACCTACCGCTGGCTGGGTCTGGGCGATACGTTTGCTCGCTCCGAGCGGAGCGGGGTCGCTTTCCCGGTGGCCGGGTCCAATGCCTGGGAAGAACTGACGCGCGGCAATTACGCCGAATCACAGATCGGTATCCAGTTCACTCCACCTCGATTTGGTGCACGAGCGGAAATGGCCGGTATCCAGAATGCCAAGCTGAATCTGATTCGTGAGAAGGCACGCCTGGAAGATATGGAACTGAACGTGTCGCACATATTGACCACGGCCGTTCAGAACCTGGAATCGAATTACCAGCAAGCCACGACGCAGTTGAACCGATACTACGCCGCCGACAAGGAAGTCGACG
>CAJHYY010001085.1_pt1 | contig 10367 bp, 6 predicted proteins | sample 9198861 | NCBI WGS metagenome assembly CAJHYY01 (sample SAMEA7708377, study PRJEB35096) | sediment metagenome | biome: marine neritic benthic zone biome [ENVO:01000025]; feature: sediment [ENVO:00002007]; material: shallow marine sediment [ENVO:03000034] sea grass bed [ENVO_01000059] ... | reverse complement strand
GGGGGCCACAGCCAAATACGAGCTTCCGCTCGTCCCGCGCCAAATCGCTCCCGTTGGTCGCTAACTTTGCGCGAAATAGCAAAACTCTAAGTGTTAGCAACGCAGAGAAAACGTAAATACCAAAACCCAAACTACCGATCGTTACCGCGCTCCACCGAACACGCGCGTATCGGGATGGAAGCGCATCCAGGCCTCGGTGAATGACAGAATCGCCGGTAGTGGCGACAAGCGTTTACCTTCGAGCGGTCCATCGATGGCTGACGCTGTCGTGAGACTCCATTGAGAGCCACCAGCGCGCAATTGACCGTCCTCCAGCGTAAAGTCGATCGTCTTGCCATCGAGTTCGCAACTCACAATCATGGCACTGGTGCTCGTTCGATCGTAGATCACCAGCACCTTTTGGCCGTCCACCTCGTCGAACAGGACTTGTTGGTCGACCAACATTTCGAGCGGATAAGCAACCGTGCTGTTTTCGGTACGCAGCCCGACCACCCATCGATCGGGATTCATCGCGTACATTTCATCCTTGAAATGAATGGCTGTCCGTGGCAACACACTCACATCGGTGCCGGGGTGGTCGGTCTTCCAGGCATTCCAGGTGGTAATGACCGATGGAATGATTTTCAATTGTCGACCTTGGTACTTTCCCGCGTTGCATTTGCCCTGCAGGTGGCTCCATTCGCTGCCACTTTCGATATCGTTCATCACCAGACTCTCGCCCCACAGCTTGCCGGAAACGCGAAACGTCAACACGTTTCCCTCAATCGTTCGGGCATACACGATGCCGTTATGACACAGATTTCACCATGTCGCCGCGATCGCCTGGCCGCCTAATTCATCGTTAAACACTTCGCGGGTCGGTCCATTCAGCTGGTTAATGGGATAAGCACGAGCCTTCCCGTCGATCTCGACACCCAACACCAGTTCCGCGTCGGAAACCTGATCAATCACCTGATAGGCAGCGATCGTTGGAATGTACCGGATCGGATCCAGCGGCTCTTCGATCACGCGGACCGCCCGATAGTTGTCGGGAGAAAACGGACCATTCTGTGTGTCGTTCGACGGTTGAGACAGCGAGTACGCGATCAGCGCGGCGCAGCAAACAATGATCAGGATGCACAATCCGAAAAGAATGCGATTCAACATAGAACGAAGTTTGATCGGATCGGACGAGTGATGCGGTGAACCAATTCACCACCTCCAGGTGACAAATTGTTTCCGCGCGACTTAGGACTACTGTTCCGTGGGGCAGGCTTCACGCTTGCGTCGCATTTTCAACCAGCCTGCCGAGCGCTCAGGTCGCTTGCGCCCTTTGAAGTTGCGCTTTTCGCGCATACAGGGCCAATCTACATTGGATTCTCCGGGATCTACTAAGTGCGAAGCGTCAGCGACGGCGACGACTCTGCACAAGCGTTAACCGCTCTCCCTCGCTGACGCTTCGCGCTTAGTTATTTGCAAAAAGCGCAACTTCAAAACTTGCGCCACGGGGCGACCTTACCACAATTCATTGGAGCAGGTCTAGTTGTGACGGTCCTACTCGTGACGCAAGGCTTCGATGGGGTCCATGTAGGCTGCCTGCCGAGCGGGATAGACGCCGAACAGCACACCGACTCCCAAAGAAATGAACAGCGAGAGAATCACCGACCAAGGTGCAATTCGCGGTTCCAGCGTATGCACAATCGGTGGCAAGAGTTCTGCCGAGAGCATTGTGATCACTGACCGAACCGTGCGGAACAGAGGTCCGCACATCAGACCAAACAGCACTCCGAGCAAGCCACCGCTGGCCGTCAGCACCACGGTCTCGGTTAAGAATTGGTAGATGATGTGTTGTCGTGTGGCACCGAGAGCACGACGAATGCCAATTTCGCGAGTGCGTTCGGTGACGGTGGCCAGCATGATGTTCATGATACCGATGCCGCCGACCAGCAGTGAGATGCCGGCGATCACCACCAGCAGTACATTAAACATGGCGCGTGTACGTTCAGCTTGGCGTAGAAGTTCCTTGGGTACCACGACGGCGTAATCTTCTTTCTCGTGGTATTTCTCCAGCAGCATTATGATGATGGCTGCCGTTTCGTCGACGTCTTCCACGTCCTTGACGCTCACGGTGATCTGACTCAATTCCACCTGTTCACCCTGGAACTCACCGCCGACGCGCTTCATCACCAGGTCACCCACCCGGTGACGCATCGTTTGCAGGGGAATATAGGCATCCATGTTGTAATCACGTGCATCCAGACTGCCGCCTATCGCCGCCGAAGCCGTGCGTGATTTCGTTTGTCCAATTACCACGTAGAATTCGCTGCCCACCCAGATCGTTTTGCCGATCGGGTTTTCGAACGGAAACAACCGCTTCGCCGTTCCATCGGCCAGGACGACGACCTTTTTGCCACGGTCGCGAGGTGCCAGCCAACGACCGCGCGCAATGTCCAGGCGATTCAATCTGAGGTAGTCTTCCATGCAGCCCACGAGAATCGAATCGGAAGTACGGTTTCCTAATCGCAGTTCAAATCGAACCTCGCGCATCGGAACGGCTCGTTGAATCGTCGGGATGTTGTCGACAATGCGCCGATAGTCGTCGCGCAACAGACCGTAGATCTTGATTCGACTATTTGCATCGCCACCCTCGCCGGGAGTGTTGGGCAACTTGGTACGAATGATGATATTCGTCGCACCTAACTCTTTGATTTGTTGTTGTGCCCGATGACTGACACCTTCCCCCATCGCCACCAGCCAGATCACTGTCGAGGTTCCGATGAAGATACCTAGCGCAGCAAGCCCGGCACGCATCTTCTGTAACAGAAGGCTCTTCAGACCCAGTTGGAATGTTTGGAGAAAAGAACTGTTCACGAATCAATCAACTCAGTGGATTTGGCAAAGGGGGCACATGCAGCCGGACGCGGGGCGTCAGCCTTCAGGTTGGGGAGCGACCGGCTTCTCTCCTTGGCTGGGCTTTCCCGTTTGAGTGTCATTCGACTGACCGACTTTCGCCGACCCGGCGACGGGTTTGGACGCGTTCGGCTTGGAAGCGCCAGGCTTGCCCGGTTTAGTCGCACCGGGTTTGCCGGTTTTGGGTTTTGCCGGATTGGTTGGATCCTTTGCCGGTTTACCCGATTGGGTTTTATTTGCGCCGGGCTGGCCAGCAGCCTTCTGCGGTTTGCCGGGTTTGGCTGGCTTGGTTTTCTGGCCGCCTTTGGCATCGGCTGACTTGCCGCCGTTCAGTTTGGCTTTGTCGGATGCTTTGAGGATTTTGGTTTGCGGATCTTCGTACTTCAAAGGATTGAGCACGACTTCGTCGCCCTCTTTGATTCCTGCCGTCACGATCGTGAATACGTCGTTGGTATCGCCAATGCGGATTGCTTTGCGTTGTACGCCCGTTGCCGTTTTCACCCAGCAGAAGTTGCCAGATTCTGTCTCCACGATCGATGCCACGGGAATCGTCAGCACGTCACGATGGCGCGCCACAATGACTTCCACTTCAGCACTCATCCCTGGCCGCAACCCGTCGATCTCCGGCAGCTGGATCAACGTTTCGTACTCCACTTGATTGCCGTTCCACCACGAGGGAGGTTGCGTCACGGAGGCAACTGATCCCACTTTGCCATAGATCGTACGATCGGGCAGTCGCACTTTGGCGATCATGCCGGTGCCGACGCGATCCACAGCCGACTCGTGAATGCCCACCTTAACCTGCATTTGATCAAGATCGGGCATCAGCAGCAGTACTTGATCCTTGTGTATCATCGCGCCCACTTCGATCTCTGGCGCATTGCGCCAACGCGCCGCGGCTGGATGAATGACGAGCCCCCCTCGTTCGGCGCGGATCACGCATTTCTCGAGCTCGTCCTTGGCGATATCGCGACGCGTTTCATCCATCACTGCCCGCTCGTCAGCGGCATCGGATTTGGCCTTCCACGTGTTCAGACGACCTTTGAGCGTTTCGGTCTCCATCTCCTTGGTGTATTTCTTCAGCGTTTCAATTTGGGTGTTGGTCAGATCCACCTGCAACTGAGATTGCTTAACGCGCTGTTGCCAGTCTTCGACTTCCAAATCGCTGCGATAGCCCAGCTTGGCCATCTCCGTTGCATGAGCCAGCATCGCTCGATTGGTTTCCAGGTCTTTCTGATTGATGCGGAGCTGTTTCTCTTTATCCATCAAATCGACCTGGTAACGTCCGTCGAGGTATTCCGACACCCCCAGCTCGGCTGCCCGGGTCAACGCTTTGAAGCGATGTGCCGAAGACCGCGACCAGTGGGCATACTTCGATCGCTCGTCAAATGCATCCTGGATCACTTTGGAATCAATGCGTACCAGCTCGTCGCCCGGTTTCACCACCGCTCCGTTTTCAATCACCCAGATCACGGTATTGCGACCGCGAATTTTGCACTTGATCTCGGTATTCTCGGAGCTCTCCAGCAGGCCTTCCTCGCGGATCGTAATGATCAAGTCGCCGCTTTTGACCGTATGCGTTAATCGTGGACCGGTGTCCTTGCGTTTCAGAGATGCGGCCACCACCCACCCACCGGCGACTACCACAACCGCCACGATCGCCATCAGCAAAACTCGTTTGAGCCATGGACTGCGCGGAGTGGGTTCTGCGGAATCATGCTCTGGCCGTGGTGGCGGCGCAGGTATTTCCGGTGATCGGCGCGTGTTATCAGGTTGAACTTCAACCGACACTTTCGGCATCCTCCCCTGTCGGCTCGGCCTGCGGTGTCGATTCGCCAGCGCCCCGAGCGGGCTGGTCGCGCATCAACTCGCGAGTGTCGTTCTCTTCGATGGGTTTCAGGACCACATTCTGAGCTTCTTCGACAGAATTCATCGGATCCATCACGACCTGATCGCCCGTTTTCAGGCCATTCAGCACCATCACAAACACATCGTCGGTATCGCCCAACCGCAATTTGCGTTTTTGGATTTTGTCGCCTGTTTTCACCCAACAGAAATCACCCTCGGCTGTTTCCACCACGGCCGCTGCGGGAACTGTGAGCACATCACGGTGGCTTGCCATCAGGATTTCAACGCCGGCAGTCATACCCGGTTTCAGACCATCCACGGATGGCAATTTGATAATCGTGTCGTACTTCACCACGTTGCCTGTCCACCAGCCAGCGGGTCGAGTCACTTCGGCTACCGAAACAACTTCACCTTCGAGTTCACGATCCGGCAGGGTCACTGTGGCTTTCATACCTGGGTGAATTCGATCCACGATCGATTCGTGGATTCCCACCTTGACCTGCATCTGGGTCAGATCGGGCATCAACAACAGCGTCTGATCTTTGTGGACCGTCGCACCCTCTTCGATTTCGGGCGCGTCCTTCCATTCTTCACCGGTTGGGTAGATCACCAGACCGCCGCGCTCGGCCAGAATCGTGCAGAATCCCAGTTCTTCCTTGGCCAAATCACGCCGCTTGGCGTCCATGTCGGCTCGTTCAGATTCCGCGGCGTAGCGAGCTCTTGCTGCGTTGAGATTTCCCTTCAGCGTTTCCAGTTCCATCCGCTTGTTGTAGTCGGTGAGCACGCCGATTTGCGTGTTCGTAGCTTCAACTGATAGTTCCGACTGCTTCAATTTGATCTCTCGATCTTCCACTTCCAGTTGGCTGACATAGCCGCGCTCGGCCATCATTTGCGCGTGTTCCAGCAAGGCCTGGTCCGATTCCAACATCGCTCTGTTGATGGCCAGCTGCTTTTGCAGTTCCTTCAACTCCACTACGAACCGGCCTTCGAGGTATTCCTTGATCGCCAGTTCGGAGGCGGCAACGTCGGCTTTGGCTCTTTCGGCACCTGAGCGAGTCAGATGCGCGTACTTCGTACGCTCGGCAATCGCATCTTCGATGGCCAAGGTATCGAGCTTGACGAGCACATCGCCCGGCATGACGATCGTTCCTGGCTCGATCACTTGAATGATGGTACTGTCGCCGCGGACGCGGCATTTGATTTCGGTATTGTCGGAACTCTCGAGCGTTCCCTGTTCGGTAACGGTAACCGTCAAATTGTCTCGTTGGATCACGTGCGTGCGTATGGGTCCCAAGGCGCTCGGCGAACCGGACCCACGAATCAACAACGCAGCCACTCCCACGACTGCTACCAGAATCACCACGCCCAACAGTAGCTTGGGCCACGCCAACGCACGACGGGAGGCTCGCAGACCGGCAGCGGTCAACGATGGCGTCGGACTCTTGGTCTGATGAAGTAAATCGGTCGTCATGGATGGCTCCTAGGGCTGGCCTAATGCACCCGCGGCCGGGGCTTCCGGCTCATCGGCCAGATCGACTTCTTCCAGCGGCTTCAGTGCTTCGCGTTGTGCTTCGTCAACAAATGCCAGTGGATTCAGGACGACTTCATCTCCCAGCTGCACTCCCGACTTCACTAGAATGAACGAATCATCGGTGTCACCCAGTTGCAGTCGGCGCTTCTTCATTCCGTCGGGTGTATTCACCCAGCACAGATCGCCTTCAGCAGTTTCAACCACCGCCGCAACGGGAATGGTGACGACGTCTTCGTGACGGTCCATGATTACTTCAACCTCGGCGCTCATCCCGGGTTTCAGTCCCTCTTCGGCCGGCAGTTCGATAATTGTGTCGTATTTCACGACATTGCCGGTCCACCATCCGGCCGGGCGCGTTACCGCGGCAACCGACGCGATTTCGCCGATCACCGTGCGATCGGGAAGAGTAACGCGAGCGGGCATGCCCGGACGCACTCGATCAACCATCGATTCATGAATGCCGACTTTGACTTGCATTTTGTCAAGGTCAGGCATCAACAACAGTACTTGATCTTTTCGAACGGTCGCTCCTTCGGTGACATCAGGCGTCCTTTTCCAAGCCGCCGCCGACGGATAAATCACCAGCCCATCACGGTCGGCCTTAATCACACAATAACCAAGCTCTTCGATTGCCAGATCGCGGCGACCCTCATCCATGCGCAATCCCGCCTCGTCGGCAAGCAACTTTGACTTGGCAGCAATCAAATTGCCGTTCAAAGTTTCCATACGCATCTCCTTGGTGTATTTGTCGAGCACTTCAATGCGTGTCGTGATGGCCTCCAGCTCCAACTGAGCACGCTCGACCGTGAACTGATTGCCTTTCACTTCGTGCTCAGTGAGGTATCCACGCTTGAACAACAACTTGCAGTGATCCAACATCTTCTTAGCAAGTCGCAGATTGGTATCCGCAATCGTCAACTGGCGCTGTAGATCCTGTTTTTCGGTGACGTACTCGCCTTTCAGATAGGCGTCGATCGCGATTTCGGCCTTGGCGACTTCCGCTTTGGATTCTTCCAACGTGGCACGAGCCGTGTGGGCGTTCGTCGTTTGCAGGCTGATGGCATCGTCGATTGCTTTGGTGTCCAAACGCACCAATACATCACCTTTTTTGACTTCCGTACCACCTTCAATCACCCAGATGACCGTGCTCCAGCCACGCACCTTACATTTGATCTCGGTGTTGTTGGAACTTTCCAGCGTGCCTTGCTCGATAATCGAGACGACCAGGTCGCCACGCTTGATCGTGTGAGTCAATGTGGGCGCTGTCTCGATGGAAGACCCAAGGGTCGAGATCCAAGCTCCCGCAATCACGATCACCGCCAACGCACCGCCGATGATGAGGCCCCGACTGCGCCAGCGGCGCTTTTGGCGTGGACCGCTCAGCTCGCCTTCGTTGGACGCTGGGTGGGTGGTCCCAACATCCTCCCGTAGGTCGAGGTGACGCTGCGTTTCAGGAGGCGCATTGATCGACATCAGTTAGTCTCCGGCATCAAATCAGTTTGCTGGCGGGATTGACTGGGGGTGGAGCGGGAAGGCGGGCCGCGGTGCTTTCAGCTACTCCTGGCTGGAGAGAACCGGTTTAAAGCACTAATGACCAGACACTTACGCCAAAGTGCCGTCCCAACGATTCTACAGGCCAAAGCCGCTGATCGTGGACATTATTTCCGCAGCGATGCGGCGGAAAACCCACATCTCACAATATAGTCGATCGAGCCGCTATTGTGGCCGGTAACTGACAGGTCCGCCAAAACTGTTTTGAGCGTGAAATCGCGGCTGATAAGCCGACCGGCGGGGGTCATAGTTGACCGGCGGTGGCCCTGATGGGGCGTTAGGTAGTCGGGGCGGAGATTGCGGCGGTTGAGGCCCGGACTGCGCATGAGGGTATGGAGGCGCGGGAAACACGTTGTTCGCTCCGTGAACACCTGGCCGAGGCGCGGGGTGAATCGGGCCGCCTTGCGGATTCGCCGGTGCGTTCAATGGGGGCCCGACGGCTGCGGGAACCATGGCTGGCATGCCGGGCTGGGGACCTCCGGGACGCTCGATGTAGCGCATTACTTCTTCTGGAATGGCCGGCGGCAGGGCGAGTTCTTCAGGAGTGGCAGCCTCGACAACCCCCTGTTCTTCGCTGCCTGGCAAAGGCCTTTCGATCCATCGCCCTTCGTCATCCAGTTCCATGATTCCAAGTTCGCGGAACAGGCGCAATCGGGCCGCGTAATAGTCCAACCAAACGCTTAGGAAAGCGTTTTGAGTTTGCAGCAGTGCGGCTTGGGCCGACAAAAGGTCACGAGCGGCCGTCGGTCCAAACGGAGCGGCTCGCTGACCTGGCAACGGCGGTGGCACCGGCTGATAAAGGTTTGAACGCAGTGAGTCCACACGTCGAATCGCGATTGCCACACCGCGTCGTTGTATCTCGAGGTCTTTTCGTAGCCGCAGAATCTCTCGCAGTAGAGCGCGAAGACCGGCATTCAGTGCATCGCGAGACTGAATCAAGCCGCGGCGCGATCGTTGGTAATTGATTAACTCTTCTCGGTAATCGTTCCGTTCGAGCAGCCGTGTGAAGGGTGCGTCGAATTCGAGGCCCAATCGCAGATTGCCGGTGGGAGCCCGGAAGCTGACCGCATTGTTACGGGCAGTACTGATATCGCCGCTGGATGTCACGTTCAACATGGACTGCAATGCGTCGGCATCGAATTGAATCGCTCGCCAGCTGTCGACCAGGGCCGCTCGGCCATTCATGAAGTCCATACGATTAGCCAGAGCGATTCGGAATGCTTCTGCTGAATCGAGGTCAATCGTCTCGACGCTGACAGATTCCAGTCGCGAACGCGCTTGGACCAGCACGGATCGTTGTACCAACCGTAGCAGGCTGCCCAACCAAATGACCGTACGTCTAGAAATATCAGCTTGAGTTTGTGGGTTGAGTCCGTTGACCAACATGTCCAATTCCATCACGGCTTCACCGAAGTTGTTTTGGATTTCGGTAAACGTCTCACCCAGCTGCTGGCGGTCGGCCTTGAACTGCTCGATCTGGTCTGAGTCCATGGTGGCTTCGCGAGTAGGTACGGCGGCTTCCATCGTCCGCAGATCCGTCTCAACTCTTATCAGTTCCTGACGGATGGGATCAATCAGTGTGCTTGCTTCTCGGAGCACAAGCCTTAGCGGCTCCGGCCCGACGTCGTCTGGCAAGAAACCTACGCGGTCCTGGAGGGCCACGACGCTGTCCTGAATGCGAGTGGCTTCGCGTGGAACCAGCTGAAACTGGCGGATGAGCGAGTCGTCAAGGTCGACATCCAAGTTCGGTGGGAGTCCTAACACACCGGTTTTGTAGTCGTCCAACCGATTCTGAAATTGGTTCTGGGAAGATAGAAGTTGCGACCGTAGACGTTCGACGTTTTGACGGAATTCGTCGACCTGCGTCAGTCGAATCAGGTCCAGATCGAGTAAGGCTTCAAGCTGTGCCAGCGTTCGCAATTGGAGTGTCAGGTTATCTTCGGTATTGCGAATCTGTTGGATGTCACGCAGCAGTCCCAGGTACCCGCCTGTGAATCCCGTTCCGCGGGATACGGTCAGGTTGGTTCCGCTGCCGAATCTTTGCGGCCCGGCGACGCCAAGTTCGCCGATGGATACGCGTGTGTAGAACCCTTGGCGGTATTGGTTATAGGCTCGCAGGTTGGCCAATAGAGCCCGTTCAACAAACGTGAGTTGTTCGAGAGCGACATCTTTGCCTGCTCCGCGGAGCAAGGGTTGAACCAATGAGAAGTTGGCCAGTGACGAGGCCAGGTTGGCGTCTTCTCCAGTGAACTCCAGCACGAACGAGTTGGCGAAACCGACAACCAGTTCACCGGCGGTTGCGAAGCGTCGTCGCGCCTGCAGGGCCGGGTCGCCGCTGAATGGCCGACCGACGGTGAGGCGATTGTTTTCAACTCCGGGACCGCTGACGGGCGGTGTCACGATGAACCGATTGAATAGCGAGCTGAAGCCAAGCCCGGCGGGGATGAGCGAACCGTTGTGGCCATAGCGAGCGTCGTAGCCACCAAAGAACTGAGTGTCTAAACGGAACCGCTCTTCGGTAACATCGAGTGCCGAGAGGTAAAGTGTT
>CAJHYY010001068.1_pt1 | contig 10518 bp, 7 predicted proteins | sample 9198861 | NCBI WGS metagenome assembly CAJHYY01 (sample SAMEA7708377, study PRJEB35096) | sediment metagenome | biome: marine neritic benthic zone biome [ENVO:01000025]; feature: sediment [ENVO:00002007]; material: shallow marine sediment [ENVO:03000034] sea grass bed [ENVO_01000059] ... | reverse complement strand
CACGTGCAGTGCCTCCCCAGCCGGGAAACAGACCCAGTTTCACCTCGGGAAACCCATATTGGCTCTTCGGGTTGGACGTCATGATGCGTCGATCGCACCAGATGGCCAGCTCCGCACCGCCACCCAGAGTCAAGCCGTCGATGGCAGCGACGGTGACGTAGTGGCTTTGGCACAAACGCCCGAACAGCGTTTGGCCCCTGCGGCACATCGCCTCGGCCACTTCGTCGCTGACGTCCAGCGAGGCGACGAATTCACGCAGGTCGGCCCCCGCAATGAAGATCCCCGGCTTGGCCGAAGCAATAATCAACCCCTTCACTTCCGGTTGTTCATCCAGAGCGTCTAAGTGCGGCTCCAGTTCGTCCAGCACCGAACTCGACAGCACATTGGCTCCGCGATCAGGATCGTCGAAGGTGATGACCGCAATATCCGACTCGATTCTTGAGAGATTCAATACACTCATCGTTGGGTCTCACGTAAGCTGGAAACGCCGTGTGTCTAAATCCACAGCTTCAAGCGTGGTGGTGGGCCGAGTTGGTTTGGGCGACAATAGAGGCCAGGCAGTGAAGAAACAAAGCCAATGAGGTCTTTTCTGCACTGGGCATGCTACCTGTCTCGACCAGCCATGCAAAGCCCGGACCTGATCGCTAGCGAGCTGGGCGATACTCACACTTAAGCTCTGTTGCATTTGGATGGGAGAAAGCCATGACAAATAGCCGCTGGCCAGCGAGCCCATGCCCACATTACTGGTTGGGCTGGTTGTTGATCGCTACGATCCTGTACGGATATCCGGGTACGTCGCTTGCTCAGGAAAAGAAACGCGACAAAAAGACGGTCACCATGGTGATCGACTACGGCGACGGAGTTGAAAAGCGATTCAAGCGTCTGACCTGGAAGCAAGGTATGACGGTGCTGGACGCCATGAATCAGGCAAAGATGCATCGCCGTGGTATCCGTTTTGAATCCCGCGGCAAAAAGGACACCGCCTTTCTGACTCAGATTGATGACCTCAAGAATGAAGGAGCCAACGGTCGCAACTGGATCTACCGCGTCGGTGGAGAACTGGGGGACCGTTCCTTCGCGATTCACCCGCTGGAAGCGGGGGACATGGTCTTGTGGACGTTCGGAAGCTATCCGTAAAATGCGGAACAGCAAGATTGCCAACTCATTATTCGATTCAGGCTACGAGGATTCATCCCATGAACAAGACACAACGATCCGATCGACCTGTCGCGGTCGAGCTCCTCGTGTTGGGGATCCTGGTGTCGTTGGGAGTCGCACTGCGACTGCAATTCTCGCACATTCCCAATTTCGCACCGGTCGCGGCAATGGCATTGTTTGCCGGGTTCTACTTCCGCTCGGTGTGGCTCGCCCTCTGCCTACCCGTTCTGGTGATGGCGATCACGGATTGGCAATTGGGGGGATACGACTGGAAGCTGCGCATTGTCGTTTACGCCATGCTGGCCTGCCCGGTGGCGTTTCGCGTCTGGACTCGCCGATTCGATCCAGCCGCGGGCAAGCATCGACCGGCCGTTTGCTTTGCCAGCCTGTTCGCCGCCAGCCTGGCAGGCTCGGTGATCTTCTTCGTTGGCACCAACTTCGCCTGTTGGGCGTTTTCCAGTTGGTACACCAAAGACCTGGCAGGATTGTCAGCGTGCTTTACGGCCGCGATTCCGTTCTTCAGGTACACGCTGATCGGGGATGCGAGCTTCGCGTTCGTGCTGTTTAGCAGCTACGCGTTGTTGACGGCTCCAGCTGCTCAACGCCTGGTCGCGCGCAGGTAACGGGCCAGTTGTAAAACCACCGGCCCGGTGGAGTGAAGCAGGGCGCAGTTTCTGCCGGGAGGGCGAGGCGGGCGAGGCTCCTGCCGAGCCGTTTGAAAACCGTCGTCAAACGCTCGCGGCAAGCTTGGTAGCTGACCAGTCGTAGACCCAACGGGGCAAGCCCGTTGGAGGAATTGGCGAACCGTCGACTCGATGGGCAAGCTTGGTAGCTGACCAGTCGTTGACCCAACGGGGCAAGCCCGTTGGAGGGAATGGAAGCGAGCTTATTCGCCGCCCGGAACGTCGTCTTCGCCGCCGCCCGGAAGGTCGTCTCCGCCGCCGGGTACGTCGTCGCCACCACCAGGAACATCACCAGCTTCTTCGGCCCCGGCCTTTTCGGCTTGGGCTTTGGGCAACAGCGATTCCAGCAGAGCCAATTCGGTCTTCACCGACTTCATCAGATCATCCACCGAACCGAACGGTTCTTCTTTGGTGGGAGGATCCGTTGCAGCCAGCATTTTGGTCACGGCTTGGATGATTTCGTCGAGTTTCTTTTGGGTGTCCTCGTCATCTGCAGCGGCCAACATGATCGCGCCTCGCACGGGCTTTGGCTCGATGGTCATGCCCAGGCGTTTCTGAATTTCGGGTCCACGCAAGCCATACAGCGTGCAATTCAGTTTGTGCTTTAACAGTCGGCGGGATCGATCGATTCGTTCCTGATCGGGCGAGGCGGCGGTCTGCTGTTGTGCTAACCCGCCATCAAAACCCTCTCCACCGTCGCCGTAACCACTGTCCATTCCTTCGTCGCCGCCTTCGTCCGGTTCGTCGAATCCATCGAACGGGTCGCTGAATTCACCTTCATTGGAAGCCTTGGCGGCGATGGCTTCGGCTTCGTTACGCAGCCGTTCGTCTTCCATCACGACGGATTTCACCGCGTAATTGGCGAGGTTTTCGCTGAGTGCCAAGGCGTTTCCACTGGCACCGTTGTAATCCAGATCTCCAATCGCTTTGACGGCCGCACACTTCAGCGATTCGGGAGTTTCTTCGTCGTTGATTATCGTTTCCAACATTTGCAGCACGGCGGGGTTTTCGCCTACCGAGCCGACCTGAGCCAGGATGTCGACCGCACGGCGACGGAACCAGGTGTGTCCTGATGGGCTGCGTTCGCCCGGTGGATCTTTTTGTTGAGCCAGATTAGTGGCCATCTGCCGGATCGACGTCTTGATGTCTTGAGGAATCGGTTGTTGGCCGGGCCGTTGACGATCCAGCATCACATGGCGATAGATGCCAATCATCGCGGCAAGTTTGACCGCGTCGATTTGTTCCGGATCATTGAACTCGTCGATCATGAATCTGAGCGCTTGTGCGTAGGGTTCGGGCGGTTGCTTCGTCCGAATCTGCGCTTCGCGGCCATTCATTTCCGCGATCACCAGCATCGCGTTGATTTTTACTTCTGGGTAGAAGTCGCCCTTCACCAAGGCGGTCATGATCGGATAGATGGTGTCGATCAGAAACTGATGCGTTTGCTGATTGTCGCGCGCTCGGGCCAGATCCCGAGCGATCGACAGCCGGATCTCGGTCAGGTCTCCGAAGTGTTCTTTCTGCGTGAACAGCCGCAGTTCGTAATCGGTGTACCAGCGTTTCACGATATCGCCGACATCGCTGACCGACTGGCGATTGGAAAGCAGCTGAGTTTTTGCGGTTCTAGCGGTCGACACCGTCGAGGACTTCTCGAAGTCCGGGTGGATTTTGATGTCTTTATCCGCCTTGGCTTCCTGAGCTTCGAGGGTGGCGGACAGTCCGGCGAAAACCGCAAGAACGGCAAAACTGGAAGCGATCTGGCTTAAACGAGACATGAGCCTCTCTCCTACAATACTCACCTACCAAATTGTCTGGACTGACGTCGGGGCGCAAGGTAAGACGAGTTCCGGAGTTGTGATGACCGGTAGCGCCCAGGTACGGGTCTCAGACGAGGTTTTTCTCTACCTCTAACCTAGTCGGTAATTACCCGAACTGTCAATTTTACCGCGCTGTCAGGAGATCTCGAGCACCCCATCCCACCCGGTGGGTGGAATCCGTCGATGGCGTGTGATCTGTGCCGTCATGACATCTTTGACCCGATCCTCGGGAGGCACCTGGCTGAGTTGGCGAAGGGCCGCGTCCCAATCGCCCTGCTCGAACGCTGCCAGTGCCTGGTGGTAGGCTTCCAGATGCTCGGGCCGGAGCGGATGTTGCTCATCGAGTCCCGTCAGCAGTTCGAAAACGGCTTCAGCATCCGCCAGTCCTTGCAATCGAACGCGACCCACTCGGCGAATCCGCATTTCCTCTTTGGATGCGTGTTGTTCGATCCACTCGGCGACCTCGCGGTCGACGAGAATGCGGGCACCCAGCCTTTTGGTGAGTGCTTCCAGACGTGAGGCTCGATTCACCACCGGTCCAAAGACCGTAACTTTCACCTGATCGCGTGTACCGATCGGCCCTGCCACCGCGCGACCGCTGGTGATTCCGATGCCGGCACGAAACTGTGACTCCTGGTTTTCCAAGGCTTGTTGCATGGCGATGGCCGCCCGGCTGGCCTGTTGGGTCCGTTGGGGTTCGTCAAACGGCCATCCCCAGAATCCCATCACCGCGTCGCCATGAAAGTCACCGATCACGCCGCGCTGAGTGAGTATCTGGCCAGTCATCAGACCCAGGATCTGGCTGACATCGTTCAACAGGCCCAACAGATCATCGGACGATTCGGCCGAGGCCCGCGTGAAGTCGCGTAGATCACAGAACAACACCGTGACTTCGCACACCTCAGGCCGCAACTCGTCCATGTCATGCAGCGCGTGAAGCACGACTTCGGGAAAGAACGAGCGCATTTGCGAGTGTTGTCGTTCCCAGGCACACGCAGCACGCAGGTTGCCTACTGTATGCGCAATCAGTTCGGCCACCTTCAAGTCGTCTCCCAGTAACTGCATGGGATCGACTTCCGGCGAAAAGTCGGTTTGTCCGGCGACATACAGGAACCACGGCGAACGACCTCCCTGTACGGGAGTGCAAAACGCCCAGTTGCTCTCATCGGGTTGCGTCAGGGCAGCCGGCCGATTCGGCTCCCAGATATGCAAGATGCTTTGTTCTTCACGTGCACAATTCTGGATCAACCGCAGGCTGGGGCGAAATGCATCCCCGGTCGGATTGCGTTGTGCCCAGTCAACGACCTCCGCAGTCTCTCCGTCCGCCGCAACTTCGATCACCCCGACCGATGCCGCCCGCGAAATGCCGTCCATCAACAGAGACGTCAAGTGAGCTGCCAATGTGGCATCATCGCTGGACGTTTCCAGTAACGAGGGGATGCGCGTCAGCACACTCATCCGCTGTTCGGCTTCAACAAACAGATGCTGCTGCAGTTCGGCACGCGAAATCGTGCGCTCCGAGATCGGGCGTTTTAGATCTTCGGTGGGACACACCGCCGGGTCGGAAACCGTGAAGGTCGTCGAACCAATGACGAAGTGCTGGTCGAGTGACAAGAGAAAGCCGTATTGCTCTTTCCCGTCGACAAACACCGGGTTGGCTGCCTGCGGCAGCACCTCCACCTTCAACTGATTGCCATCCCACATCACCTGCACATGTTGCCGCGAGATATGGGGATCCCAGGGTATCGACCAGGGTCCGGCCGAGCGGCCGAGAATCACCGGGTGGTCGGTTTCCAGCCGACGACGCCAGCGATGACGAGGATCGGGAGATTGGGCGATCAGATCGGGCATCGGTCAAGACTGCGCGTCGTTGCGGAAATGTTGCGCCTGGTTAGGTATCTGTAACGTGCTCAGCTCGTGCAGATCCGTCGGATGGATCTGTGGCCGAGACTTCTGTCGTGACACGCGTCCGACGACGACGTACCAGAGCACAACGACGACCGCCACGACGAAAGCCAAAGCGAGCAGTCCGTTGCGTACCAGTTCGCTGCCCAGTTCCTGCACCGGCGCTACCGCCGCTTTGCGCAGCTCTTGAATCAGGATCACCAGACCCGTGGGTTGTAGTTCCGCGTCGCGAATCGTGACGTCCGATTTGGCCGCAATCCACCGCCCTTGATATTCGGCGGATGATTCGGCGACCGGGTCTCGATAGTCGATTAACTGTTGGCCGACGCGTTCAAGATCCACGCGAAATTCACCAGGCAACTTGCCGCGCTGGTCCATTTCGCTGCGGAAGAAGGGATGTTGCAGGATCACCCCTTGATAGTCGCCCGGTCGGTTATCTACCAGGACCGCGAAACGAAAGCGCTTGGCGTTGTCTTCTTCGAAGAAGGAAACAAACTTTCCCACATCGAAGGTCAACACCACAATTCCCAGGAAAGACTGTTGATCGTCGTCGGCATACACAGGAGTTGAGACGGCGACTTTCCAGGTTTCGGTGGCGGTACTCTTCAGCAGAGCCGAAAGGTGTGTGTTACCGACATGTTTGCTGGAACGCTGGTCTTTTTCAAAATCACGCGGTCCGCCGTGAAAGTACGTGCGCCACGAATAGTTGCGGCCGATGGTGGGATTCGTCGCTCGATTGAACACCGCCGATAACTGAGTTCCCTCCTGGTTGCAGACAAACCAACTTGCCGCGGTGGGCCGAGGCTGGTCCAACAGCAGCTGCAAATGCTGTTGCAATTGCTGATGCCGAGGATCATCAAGGTATTCCTGAAGTTGCTCCGGTGGCAGTTGTTCGACATCCGCGTCCTTCATCACGTCCTGCCACGCATTCTGGCTGGCCGAAAAGCGAGCGACGAATTCGGGGTCTTTGGCCACCTCCTCGACGGCCGAAAAGTACTTGTCGATTTCTGAAGCCACACGAGCAGCAACGTACTGAGCGGCGAAGCGGTTGCTCTCCTGGACCTTCTGGATGACGGCTTCGTCGGAATCAGCGACGGCTCTGGTCACGCCGCGCCAGGTGAACAGACCCATGATCAGAATCAGCAGCAGCGGTCCCAGTATCCCCAAAGTCACCAGGGGCCGGCGTGCGCGAGTTATTTCCCGATCCGCCATGGCATTGATGATCTCTTGCACATTCGCAAACCGATCGTTGGGATCGGCCGCCAGACAATGATCGATCACATCGATCAGCTGCCGATCAATGTCGGTGACCTTGCGGTGGGCGCGCGGAGCCCCTCGGCGATGAATGAGTTGTTGGTAGACCTTCAGCCGATCGGTCAATGTTTCCGCGGCATCCAGCTCGGCGATGGCCTTGTCGTCGCGATGCGGCGGATGACCGGTGAGCATGCTGTAGAAAATCGCACCCAACCCATACACGTCCCAGCGAGCGTCTGGAATGGCCTGCAGGTCGGCTTGCTCGGGAGCCATGTAAAACAGAGTGCCCAGCGACGGAGTTTGTTCGTACGACAACCGAGATTGACCGAAGTCGCAGAGACGTGGCTTGTGATCCACATCCAGCAGTACGTTGGCGGGCTTCAGGTCGCAGTGCAACACGCCTTTTCCGTGAGCGTGCATCAATCCTACCGTCAGCTCTTTGAAGAAACTGACGGCTTGATTCAGCGGCATGGCGCCGTGGTTCTCGAGATGCTGTTCGAGTGACCCGTTCTCGATGTACTCCATCACGTAATAAGGAGGCTCGGACTCCCAACCGACGTCCAACAACTGCACGATGTAGCGATCGGTCGACAATAGCACCAGTTTTTCGACTTCGCGTGAAAGCCGCGGCCAGTCCAGCCCGCCCTGATGGTGGTAAAACTTGACGGCCACCGTCCGCCCCGTGTTCAAGTCTTCGCCAATCCAAACTTCACCGAACGCACCGGAACCCAGGTATTGGGAGAGTTTGTATCCTGGTACGGGAGCGGGTGGGCGCGTATCCTGGCGACTGAGCTCACGAGCTCGATGTTGCTGGTCGTCGGATTGTCGTTGTGTGCGTTCGAACATCACTTTCGCGCAAATCGCCGGTGCTGGTCACGTTCCTCTGATCATTCTTCGATGCAGCTGAGGCTGCGGTTCGATCCACCTGCAAAACTGCCCCGAGCGCCCCATGATAACACAGGCACGATTCATGAACGTTACGGCTGCGGCACGAGCGATCGTTTGTTTGACCTGGGTGCTCGTTGGTCTCAACCAGCGCGCGGCGGCTCAAACGGACAATCAACCGCTCAACGGTCGAGATGGACGGCAATTGCTGCTGGATCAGTTTCGTCCTCAATCCATGTTGCGAGCGCCGCAAAAGAACGTCACGCGTGCCAAGTTCCCCTTGGTCGACATCCACACACATTTTCGCTACCGGCTGCGGCACGACGCGGAGCAACTGGATGCTTTCGTTGCCGAGATGGATCGACATCACATCGCCGTGTGTGTCAGCTTGGACGGAGGGTTGGGCACTGACTTCGACGAACATGCGAAGTTCTTGTGGACGAAATACCCCAAGCGATTCGCAATTTTCGCCAACATCGACTGGGTAGGCGACGGCAAACAGGATGATCCCTCGACATGGGCCTGCCACCAGCAAGGTTTTGCGCGCGAGACCGTCCAAAAGCTGCGCGCGGCAGTCACGCAAGGAGCCTGCGGCCTGAAGCTATTCAAGCGCTTCGGACTGCAATACCGAAATCCTGACGGTTCGCTGGTGCGAATTGATGACGCCAGGTGGGATCCCATTTGGCAAGTCTGCGGAGAATTGAAGATCCCTGTCATCATTCATACGGCCGACCCTGCGGCATTCTTCCTGGCGATCAATGAACAGAACGAGCGCTGGGAAGAGTTGCATCGGCATCCCGAATGGAGTTTTCCGGCCGACCGCTTTCCGGCGCGAAGCGATCTTCTGGCAGCGCGTAATCGCGTGATTGCTCGGCATCCCGGTACGACGTTCATCGGTGCGCATGTTGCCAATAATCCCGAAGACCTGCAGCAGGTGGCGAGGTGGCTGGAACGCTATCCCAACTTGGTCGTCGAATTCGCGTCACGAATTGGCGAGCTGGGACGCCAGCCTTATACGGCGCGGCGATTCATGGAGCGGTATGCCGACCGCGTGTTGTTTGGCACCGATGGCCCCTGGCCAACCCGAAGGATTCAGCTGTACTTCCAGTTCCTGGAAACGTATGACGAGTATTTTCCGTACTCGGAAAAAGAGTTTCCGCCGCAAGGTTTCTGGCAGATTTACGGCGTGGGGCTAAGCGACGAAACTCTGCGCAAGATCTATTACGAAAACGCGCTCCGGATCGTCCCGGGACTCGAATCGCGGTACCGCGCGGCTCAGGCGGTGATGAGCGAACGGTAATAGTCGATCGATTCGCTCAGGCCTTCATTGAATCCGATTTGCGGCTCGTAGCCCAAATACGTTCGAGCCAATGTGATGTCGGCCAGGCTTTCTTTCACATCGCCGACACGCGCTTCCTGGAATTCGGGTTCGACGTTTAATCCCAGCAGTCGATTCAACTGCGCAATCAGCTCGAGCAGCGTGGTTTGTCGGCCGTTGGCCACGTTGATCACGCGTCCGGCAACGTTGTCCGCGTCGGCAGCCAGCAAGTTGCCGTGAACGACGTTCTTCACGTACGTGAAGTCGCGGGACTGAAGCCCATCGCCGTACACGAGCGGCCGACGCTGGTCCAACATGGCCGTGATGAACAGCGGGATCACCGCCGAATAAGGGCTGTTGGGATCCTGTCGCGGTCCGAAAACGTTGAAGTAGCGAATGCACACCGTTTCCAGGCCGTAGGTGTGGTAAAAGCATTGGCAGTAGTATTCGGCAGCCAGTTTTGCAGCAGCGTAAGGCGACAGCGGCATCGGCAGATCCGATTCCCGCTTAGACGAATTGGGTTGATCGCCGTAGGCGCTGCTGGAGGCTGCGTAGACGACGCGCCTGACACCGGCTTTGCGCGCGGATCCAGTAACTGAACCGTACCGGTTACGCATGCCTGGTTGGTGTCCAGCGGAGTTTCAACGCTGCGTGGCACGGACGCCAGGGCTGCTTGATGGAAGATCGTGTCCACGCCGTCCACGGCCCGTTGGACGATCTCCGGATCGACAAGATCACCTTCAAGGAACTCCACGTCACCAATGGCTTCCACGTTGCTGCGAAAACCGGTGCACAAGTTATCGAGCACTCGTACTTCATCACCACGGGCGACCAACGCCTCGGCGATGTGAGAACCGATAAAACCGGCACCACCGGTCACGAGGAATTTCCGCATTGCATGCTCCCGATCGGGGTTTTCCGCCGCAAGTTAACTGTCAGTGAGAATGTAGCTCACCTGCGCGATCCCGACCAGGACGGACGAGATGAAGAAGGGGAGAAGGGAAGCTGGGGAGAAGGTGATGCGGGAAGCGGGGTCCTAGGAAAGGATGCATCCCAGCACGCGAGCGCCACCGGCCGTCAGCCGACTCAAAGCCTGGTGTCCAGCAGTCCGCAGCGTGTGGCCAATGCGCAGCATCAAGAACGTGGCCTCGGAAGAACGTGCACAGGCATCGGTGACGCTGGAATCGGGCGAGCCGGCAGCGATCATCACAAACCGGTAGGTCGATTTGGCTTCTTGGATCAACGAGTCGATTCGCTGATCCAAGGGCCGCTGGCTTCCCACCATGCCTCGGCCGGCGGGCAGCAGGTCGACCTGTCCCTGGCGACCCTTGCGGACCAGTTTCGAACTGCTTTGGCTGACATTCAGCAACTCGGCAACGCCGTCAGCATCGCTTGCTTCGAACTCCTTGCTGACGTGTTTGTTTTCGATATCACCGTCAACCAGTAAAACACGTGCGTCGGATTGTGCGCTGATGGCTCCGGCTAGATCGACCAGGTG
>CAJHYY010000101.1_pt1 | contig 10536 bp, 5 predicted proteins | sample 9198861 | NCBI WGS metagenome assembly CAJHYY01 (sample SAMEA7708377, study PRJEB35096) | sediment metagenome | biome: marine neritic benthic zone biome [ENVO:01000025]; feature: sediment [ENVO:00002007]; material: shallow marine sediment [ENVO:03000034] sea grass bed [ENVO_01000059] ... | reverse complement strand
CGGTCAGGAACTTGAGCCCCATCAGCTGGACATCCCAGTTGACACCGACCACGCCCGTGTTGTTGTTGGCCGTCGCGCCGATGGTTCCCGATACATGGGTCCCGTGGTCGTTGTCGTCGTACGGATTATTGTCGTTGTTGACGAAATCCCAACCGAGTAGATCGTCGGCGAGCCGTTGTTGTCGGTGTCGATGGTGTCGACCCAGCGGATGTCGGCCAGCAGGTCTCCGCCGTCGATGTACTGGTTGTTGTTGGTGTCCGAGACCCAACTCGCGTTTGTCGAATCGTTCAGGTCGGCGAACGTGATGAGTTGATCACCGTCTGTATCGGTCAGTGAAAGATTCGACGGGATTTCGCCTTGGTTAATCCAAGCGTTCAAATACAAATCTGGGTGGGTGTAATCGATTCCGGAGTCAATGACGCCGACGACGATGGACTTGGATCCCGTGGCCACGTCCCAGGCTTCGACTGCATCAATGTCAGCATCGGCCGTTCCGCCGTCCTGACCCACGTTGTGAAGTCCCCACAAATCATCGAAGCGAGGGTCACTGGGCAAGCGGGCCGTCGTTACGACGTAGTTGGGCTCGGCGAAGGCGACGCGCACATCGGCGGCAAGCACGCCGGGGAAGGTGGCGTCGATGTCGGCGGCAACCGTGACGCGGTGCAGCCCGCCGGTGGTTTGAGCCACATGAAGATCTTCAATGACCTGAAGATTGTATTCGTTGTAGAAGCTGGAGACTTCTGCCGCAGGGACATTCGAGTGGAAGCCGATCAACAGCTCTCCGGGCATCGCCTCGATACTCTGCCAGTCCAAACTGCCGCCGGGTAAGGCCACGTTGGCAGTAAGTACGATTCTCCGTTCCAGCGTTTCGAACGTTAAGTGTGAGTAGAACCTCGCCTTTTTTGAGTGAGGGTACATCGCAGCGTCTCCCTTCTGGGGCGCGCGCAGCCCCGTAGGGTGCCTTTGGTTTAACGTCTCCCTTCGTGGGTCATCAGGCCCGGTAGGGTGTTAAGGTTGAGTTACTCTTCCCTGCTAAATGCAAAGTGTGTGCCCGTCTTGTAAAAACGGGCGGCACATTTGAGTGTTTCTTTGTCAGTTGCGAATTTCCCGCTGCGAAGTCGTGGATCCGCTGCGCTGTTGAAACCGGATTCTAAGAAATCTGAACCGACGTTGCATGCACCGCTCGCACAAATGCGCGAATCAACTGCACACTTCGCACTCGCCTGTCTTCGTAGATTGCCCATCTTATGGGCGGCAGATGAGGGCCACAGATGAACACAGATGAACACAGACGGAGACGGGCCACAGATGGGCCACAGATGAACACGGATGGACACAGATGGAGATGGGCCACTAACCAGAGCCGCGAAGCGGCGACAGCATATCGCTGCGGGCGTCAGCCCGCAGAACGCTGTTGCGACGGTTTAAGCATTGCGTCGGCCACGACAATTTGCAGATTGCAATTTTCAATTTGCAATGGAATGTGGGGGCGAACGTAGATTGCCGCGCACGGCTCGGCAGGAGCCTCGCCCTCCTCGCCCTCCCGATCGCGTTGCCCCTGTCCCAATCTCCCCCACTCCTCGTCTCCCCAACTCCCGCTCTCTAAGGACTGCCCAGTGAGGCAAACAGATCGTCCAGCGTCGATTCCCAGTCGTCAGGATCGACCTCGGCTTCAACAAGCGTCAACTCGGTCAACGGATTGCCCGCCGCGTCGAAGATGAAGGCATCGTCGGCCACTTCGACCACTTCTTCATCGGCCAGCGGCTGTGCGAGTGTGAAGAGGGCAACGCGTGCGAATCCCGGCACCGTGTCAATCGACTGCACTGAGTTGGAGGGAGTGCCGGTTCCGTTGTCGACCAGATAGCTGCTGGGTTGGAAGACCGACGCCGATAACGGTTCGCTTAGTAATAAATAAAACTCACTTCCCAGCGGGTCGGCAGCTTCGGCTTCTCCTGCACCAGCGCCTCCCGCACCGTCGTCGGATTGGGGGACAAGCAAAGCTTGAGGCGGCGCTGTGTCGACGATGATGGGTTGGTGATGTCCTGACGAGTCGCCTCGGGCATCAACGACACTGAGGGCCACGTTGTGCTGCCCGTCCGCCAGTGGACTTGCGAAGTCGAAGCGTAAAACAACATGGCGTTTTCCATCCTTAAAACCCGTAGGCGACAACACCGTGAAGCTGCCCTGGGCATCCACCGAGATCGAATGGATGCCGTTGGCTTCACTGACCTCGATCACCAGTGCGGTGGAATCTTCGTTGGTGATGGCTTGAACCGCGTAGTCCGGACGTTCATTTTCGGCGTTCAAACGATTGACTGGAATAATTACGTCGACCGGAGTGGTTTCTCCGCTACGGTTCACATCGGTGCACGCACACTTTTCTCCGCTGATGTCTTCATTCAGGCAATTAACCACCGTCAAGGGATCCGCGGGCGTCAAGAACCCATCCTTATTGACGTCCGCATAGACATCCTCATTGGTCCAAACCGTTGCCAGCAGAAACCGATCTTCCAAAGCTTCCAGCCATAAACCGCATCGTGCAGCGCGCACCATCAGACGACCTCCAGTCACGGAGTTTTCTTTCCCACTCCCCGTGTTAGATAGCCCGCAACGGCCGGTTGTGTGACAAGAGGTATTCCCAGTTTCTGCAAAAGCTCGGCCCGCAGCCGCATGCCGCTGCGTTGACTGTTACAATACGGGCCGTGCCCATGGAACGTCGCGCCAAGCTGGGGCAGAGGTCGCGGCCATGGCCATTTCCCGAGTCCCGTAAACTCGGCCAATCGTCATGTCGACCGAACCGTGATCATCCATCACGGCTACTCGGCGAAGGCGCGCAAACCAACACCGTGGTTGCGCCTTGTGAAGCTCCCGCGAAAACGACGATGTCGTCAGTGCCGGATTACCGTCGATCAAGTTTCCCGACGGTTGTGGTGACGGGCGGCAGGCGAATCGGAACCAGCAATGGATTTGCCAGGCCAGATCGGCAGCAAAGAAATTGCCAGTTACGGGGGAATCAGCGGGACCCAAGTCCTGCAGAGCAAGCGCCACGCACAATGTGAGTTGCGCGATGAAAGATGCTTTGAGCCGGGACGTTGCCGCAGACGAGTCGCATCGATCGATTGAGGCGGCCGAACAGCAGCTGATCCAACGTTGCCTCCAGGGAGATGATGCGGCCTGGGAGAGTCTGTTTCATCTTTGCCAACGCAGTTTGCTGCTCTCCATCAAACTGACCTTGGGTGCTCAAGCAGCCGACGAGGATCTGGTGAACGAGATTGCCGCTCAGGTCTGGCTGTGGCTGGTTGAGAGCGACCGGCGTCTCAAGAATTTCGATCCCCATCGCGGTCGACTCACCACCTACCTGGCGGTACTGGCGCGTGAATCGGTGCGCCGCTTAAAGCGTTCCGAGCGTCGTCGCGAATTCCGCGAAGCCCAAGCCGGTCACGACGGCATCACGGCAGACGACATGAGCGCTTTCACGGCAGCCCTGGGCGAATTCCTGCCGACGCTCACCCCGAAAGAACGCGAGTTCTGCGAAGGTTATTTGCTGGCCAGCCCCGTGCACATCCCCACCAACGAATACTCGCCCGACAACGTGCGTCAATTACGGCATCGGGTGTTTGTCAAATTGAAAAAGCACCTGGCCGGTTAACTCCCGCCCCGCGTTCCTCAGTTTCTCTGTGGTTCATTTAAGAACACCACAGAGGAGCAGAGGTCCATTAATCTCGCCCGGCCGCTTGCTGACGCAGCACCTCCAAGTCGCCCCAGAGGCGTGCCCAGTCGCGTTGTTCGGCGAGCGCCAGCGGAGTCAATTGTTGCGGCTCACGCACGGCGTCGAATCCCCACGTTCGCTGCCAGAAGGTCAGCGTCCGCCACACCTGACTGCGTTTTCTTTCGTCGGTGATCTGACGGCGCTGATACTGGATCGCCCGATTCAACCAATCCAATGCTTCGGCGCGGAGGAGGTCGGGCGCTTTGTCTGTTCGACTGGCAATCACGGCCACTCGCGCCGCGGAAACCAGGAAGGGCACAGATTGATCGTTCATTGGGATGTCTTCTATAGCGATCCGGTAATAGCTCAAGGAGCGCGCGTAGTCGCCGGTGTATTCGTAAAACCGGGCCGCGTCCAGTGCCTGCTTGCCTCGCAACGGTGGTTGGGGATCATCCGTCAACTGCTGTTGCAAGTCCACAAACCTCTGCGCGAGAGCCAGGTGGGCTTCCAGTCGTCGGCGCGCCGCATCCCGACGTGACAGTGCGAGCCCGGCTTCCATACACGCCGCTGACTCCCGAAAGCGACCGGCTTCAAAATAGAGTGCACCGAGTATCCGATGGATGGGTGCCCGATCGGGATACTCATCCCGCTTCTTTTGCACCAGGGCGATTGCCTGATGCAGATCACCGCGTTCTTTGTAGACTCGCGCGAGAGTTTGAATTGCCAAGTCAGCCTGCGGTTTCAGCTGGATGGTCTTCATCAAAGGAGGAATCGCCTCGTTTCCCAGCCCATTTCTTGCCAGCGAGATTCCGAGGGTGTTGTATTGTTCGAGGGTCGTGGGACCCGCGCGGAGCGCCGCCAACCAGGAATCACAGGCTTCCGACGGGCGATTCAGCCGCGCCAGCGTGATTCCCAGATGCATGTGAGCAGAGGTGTAGGCGGCACGTAAGCGAATCGCTTCGCGAAAGTGTGATTCCGCCTCCTGCAACCGTCCTTTTCGGAACTTCAAGAATCCCAGATTGTTGTGCGCGTTGGCGAAACGTGGACTTAAGTCGATTGCCTTTTCGAAGGCCGACTGTGCTTGCGCCGATTCGCCAAGGACCTCCATCGCCACCCCGAGCGTATTTTGGCCAACCGCCAGGTCCGGATCGATCGCCACGGACCGCCGGGCGGACTCTAACGCTGCTTCTGGCTGTCCGTTGCGATAAAGCGCCAGGCTGAGATTGCTGTAGGCGGCGGCGAATTCCGGTTTTAATTGGATTGCTGTGCGATAACAGTCGACGGCCTCCTTCAACCGCCCTTGCGCTTCCAGTGCACTCCCCAGATTGTTGTGCAGTACCGCAAACTTGGGGTCGATGCGCAATCCGTGGCGGCAAACCCGTTCGGCATCGAGCGGCCGTTCAAGCAGACCGTAGATCAATGCCAGGCTGGCGTAGATCCCGGGACTGTCGGGGCGCAAGACCTGGGCCGCCTGCATGTAGCGAAGCGCGTCGTCAAACTGCGTTGCGTTCTGGCAGTGGATTGCCAGTTCAAAATTCAACCAAAAGTCGTCGGGATAAATCTGATGGGCCTGTTGCAAGAGCCGCCTGGCTTGATCTGTTTTGTCCAGAATGGCCAGCGTCCTGGATAACTGAATGGCGGCAGAGACGGACATGGTCTCAACATTGGTTGATTCCACGAACTGCGAAATTTCCCTCGGGTCCCGGGACTCCATTGCGTCGGAAACCAGAACTCGCCACGAATCTCGGCCTGCGGCATGAATCACGGAACGATGCCATGCTCCGTCGCCTTGATTGCGCTCGATGATCCACAACCAGTCCCCCAGACCGTCCAGCATTCGGCGCCGGATGGGAGACGCAAGACGGTCTAGCGTGGCTGCCGATTCGGCCGAGGACGTTTCACGAGCGTTAATCCCGAGGCCGGCGAAAACATCGCGGTAGCGGTCGACAGCCGTGGATTCGTCGCGTCCACTCTGGCCCATCAGCAGGCACTGCAGTTCCCGGATCTGTTCGAGTTCCCGCACGGGCTCCAGTTGACGAAGATTCTCGCGTGCCGCGGTAGCCAGGTGCGGATCGACTGCAGCGTGCTGTAACAGGTCCCGAGCACGATGAGCTTGCGACCAGGCCTCCGACCACCGGCCCTCTTCCTGCGCCGTGCGGGACACGTCCAGTGTCATCAACACGCGTTGCTCCACCCGGGCCGATGTCTGGCGTTGATTCAACCAGCTTCGTCCCCCGACGATCAGACTGGCGATTACGATGCACGCCATCACGAGCGTGAAGCGACGTGACTTTCTTTCTGTCGCTGCTCGAGATTCCGCGGTCGCCTTTTCGACCCGCGCCGTCTGCAATCGCTGTTCTGTCGACGCATGGAAGGCCCTGAGTGCTCCGGCAACCGCGCTGGCGTCGGCGGGCCTGAGGCCGGGATCGGGCGACAAGCAGCGGCGCGTCAGTGCAACCAGCTCGGGTGCCGCAGAACATTGTTCAAGTCGCTTCAAGGCCTCGGCCACATCACCCGCAGCGGTTTTACTGAGTCGCGCGCTGCTTTCGCCGACAAACGGTGGTTCTCCGGTGAGGATTTGGCACAGAATCGCTCCCAGGCCGAAAACGTCAGTGCGACAATCGATGACATCATTCTTGCCCGAGGCCTGTTCAGGAGCCATGTATCCGGGGGTGCCGAACACTCCGCCTTGCCGAGAAGCGGTGTCTTCCAATCGCGCGGAGAGGCAGCGACCCTCGGCGGAGCCCGCTGTGTCAAGCACTTTGGCGAAGCCCCAATCCATCACTTGCACTTCACCGAAACTTCCCACCATCACGTTGGCGGGCTTCAAGTCACGATGCACCACTCCGCGAGCGTGAGCATACGCGACGGCCTGGCATACCTGTTCGAAAACGATCAGCAATTGCGGCAAGTCGCTTTGCGGCGGTTGGTCATTCTCTCCAGCGGGTTGTAGCATCTCGGCCAAGGTTGCGCCGGCAACCAGCTTCATGGTGATGAACACCTTCCCATCGCTGCAGATATCGTAGTCGTACAGCGGGACGATTCCGGGATGCTGCAGCTGACTGCAGACTTGTGCTTCGTAACGAATCCGCTCGACTAACTCTCGATCGCTTTGCTTGTCGGGCGCCAGGACCTTCACGGCCACTTCGCGCCCCAGCCGCCGATCCCTTGCTCGGTACACGACGCCAATGCCGCCGCGTCCCATCACATCCAGCAGCTCGTAGCGGGCGAACACGGAACTCCCGGCTGCGCGGTCGGCGGGGGCGCCGCCTTTCGGCGAACGTGTCGAGTCATGGGGACGCGTGTCGCTCGTTCCGCCAGCCGGGTCTTGGACATGTCTTACGAATGAGTCGACCGACTCGGCCACGACTTTGCGGTCGTCGGGAAAACGAAGCAGGTAGGCTTTGGCATTCGGCTCGCCGGCCAAATCCCATTCCAACAGTAGCAACTGCCGCAGTAATGCGGCGCGTTCACTGCCGGAAGTTCCTTCCAGGTAGGTTTCGATTTGCGGCCGCTCGCCGTTCTGCCAGGCGCTCTCGAAGGCGTCGCAGATTTGATCAATGCGACGGGCCGCGGCGGGAGATGGGAGCCCGTTGCTCACGGCATTGGCTCCTTTTTCCAGATAATGCGAATGGTTTCCAGTTTGCGAGCGACGGTGCGTAGCGAGATACCCATCTTGGCGGCGATTTCCGTGTTGGTGAAACCTTCCATTTTCCAGACGGCCACGCGTTGCAGCGTCGCATCCTCCAGCTGCAGCAACAACTGCTCGTACTGTTCGGCCAACTGAGCAGCAAATTCGGGAGTCGGTTCGGGGCCCACCAGCTCGAGGATGGCCGGGTCATCGCATTCCGCCTCTAAAGTAGTTATCCGCGTTTCGCCTGATTTCGTGCCACCACCACGACGTTTGGCTCGCTCGTAGGCCAGCTGGTCGAGAGCCTTGCGAGCGGTAATGACCACCAATAGTCGCCACAAGTCGTCGCGGTCTTCGATCTGGGGAAATCGATCCTTGCTCACGCCCTGATAGAAACTGTTGAAGGCGTTTTGAACAACATCCTCTTCGTCGGCCTGGCGGCGCCCCGATCCGATCAATCGTTTGCGTGCCAGGGCCACCAACCGATCGTAATAGCGCTGCCAGATTTCCTGGGCGGCGACCGAATCGCCACTCTTGAGCGCAGGAATCCAATGTGTGACTGAACCGTCGGACGACATGAAGCAGCTCCCCTATCACCAGCCTTTGATTGTGTTTCATCCAAGGCAGCACTGCAAGCAACGAGACGCCGTTGATATATCAGTTGCGGATGATGACAGACTGCAACTCTTCAGACGAATCTTGAGGGGGACGTGGCACGCATCACGAACGATTGCGGATGAGAGTGATAGAGGCCGGCGTGGCAAGTGAGTTCGGCTACGACCAGGCAATCAAGAGAGCACATCACACGCTGTTCGCATTCAGTCGGAGGTTTGACATGCGTCGTTCGCCTACTCGTCACCCATCACGTGCAGTTCGCAAGGCGATGGCACGTCGCGTCGAACAACTTGAAAACCGGCTGTTACTGGCCATCGACGGTTTTGCGCCGATCGATGGTTGGGGAAATAACGTTGATCAACCGGATGCTGGGACGCCCGGTCAGCAGTTTGTACGATTGGCTCCCCACGCGTACGAAGACAATGCGAGCGCACCGCCGCGAACCGATCAGATGAATGCTCGCGATATCAGTAATCTTCTATCGGATCAACCGTCGGGAATCGCCAACGGCCGCTTCATCACCTCGATGTGGTTTCAATGGGGACAGTTCCTCGATCACGACATTGCGCGCGTATTTGATGTGCATCCATTTGAAAATACGTCGGATATCGAGGCCATGGATATCGGGCCCAATTTTCCCTTTGATCGTTCTCCTTACGACCCAAGTACGGGTGCCGATAGCCCGAGAGAACACATCAATCATGTGACCGCGTTCATCGATGGCAGCGTCGTTTACGGATCTTCCGACTCTCATGCCAGATCACTGCGCACGCTTGAGGGCGGGAAGCTGAAATCACAGCAGACGGCGGTCGGCGACCTGTTGCCTTTCAACACCGAAGGACTGATCAACGTTCCGCCGGCCAGCCCCAGCTTCTTCATCGCCGGCGATGTACGCGTCAACGAAAACATTGGGTTGACTGCGATGCAGACCTTATGGATGCGCGAACACAATCGACTTGCCGATGAACTGGCTTCCAGCAGCGAGTTTTCGGGTCAGGACTTATCAGACCCCGAGGTCGACGAAATGATTTATCAGCGGGCGCGGCAGGTCGTCGCCGGTCTGATTCAGAACATTACCTACAACGAGTTCTTGCCAAGTACCCTGGGATTCAACGCCCTGCCGAGTTACTCGGGATACGATGCCGACCTGGACCCACAGATCTCCACTGAGTTTGCGACCGCCGCCTATCGAATCGGTCATACCACGCTGAATAACGACCTGCTGATCGGTGCCGGTGGCTTCAATTTGCCGCTGGCCGAAGCGTTCTTCAAACCGCAGGTGGTCTTAGCCCATGGGATCGACCCGATCCTGGAAGGGTTGACGATCGCGGAAATGCAGGAGGTGGATAACCACATTGTCGACGCCGTCCGCAACTTCCTGGATGACGGGCCAGGGTTTGATCTTGCCGCCATCAACATCCAACGCGGTCGGGATCACGGGCTGCCAGATTTCAACACCATGCGCACGGCCGTTGGACTTGATCGCATCGAGAGTTTTTCGGAACTCACCTCTGATGAAGCATTGGCAAACCTGTTCCAGCAGGTTTACGGAACTCCCGACAACGCCGATCCCTGGATCGCCATGATTGCCGAGGATCACGTTCCCGGCACGATGACGGGACCCACCATGTATCAATATCTGGTGGATCAGTTCATTCGTTTGCGCGATGGCGATCGTTTCTACTTCCAAAATGCACTGCCTGCCGATCTGGCGGCGGAGATCAAGGCCACACGTCTATCGGATGTGATTCAACGCAACACCGACCTCACGGTGCAGGCCGAGGTATTCTGGACCCGTGATACGCTCGTGTTCCGAAACGGGTTGGACAACGAATGGCTGATACGAGACTTCGGCCAGAACGGCGGCGCGGAAGTCGTGTTCTTTGGTGAACCGGGCATTCGGGATCTCAACAATCGTGAAGAGACGGTTCCTCTGCGTCGTGACGAGCCAATTAATGCAGTCATCGTCGCCGGCATCAATGAAGACGGAGTCGGTTTCTTTATCCCGAATGCTTTGGTTTCGTCTCCGCTGGCCGACGCCGGAATCGATGAATTCATTATTACTGCGGACATTGACTTCTTCGAGGGATATGGACTTGGAGGCGATGATATCTGGGTTTTCGAGCACGACATCGAATCGATCTTCGCCTCAGGCGATGCCGGAAATGACTTCTTCATGGCGACCTCCGATGCTGCCGATGCCGAGATCGCCTTGACGGGGGGACTCGGCCGAGACGTGATGTTGGTCCATGCACCCTGGGCCGAGACCATCGTCGTCTCGGGCAACGAAGGAGCGGACCTGATAAGGATCGACGCTCGTCATGCTGATTCGGTGATGGCCCGAGGCGGGCGAGGAACCGACGTCATGAAAGCCCAGGTCGGAAGACACACTCAGGCAGACGTACGCGGAGGACCCGGATGGGACCGCGTACGCGTCGGGAGGTTACCTTGGCGAGGTACTCAACCGCGATCCTTGGCGGATCCGCAGTTGCGCAACCGCTTGCTCGACAAACTGCAGATCTTGTTAGCAGAAAATCAAGGCGAGAGTGATTATGTGACGCTCATCAAGCTGGAGATCGCG
>CAJHYY010001214.1_pt1 | contig 10632 bp, 8 predicted proteins | sample 9198861 | NCBI WGS metagenome assembly CAJHYY01 (sample SAMEA7708377, study PRJEB35096) | sediment metagenome | biome: marine neritic benthic zone biome [ENVO:01000025]; feature: sediment [ENVO:00002007]; material: shallow marine sediment [ENVO:03000034] sea grass bed [ENVO_01000059] ... | reverse complement strand
CCACGGGCGCGATGAGGTCGTGAAACGCTAGCAATGAACGACTAAGGACTCACCGATTTTATGGCCGCACCGGAGCGCGAGCAACAAACTGTCTCGGCCCCTGGATCCCGCTGCCCCTTTTACCAATTTTGCCCCTCTGCCTCTTTTGCCCCTCCGCCCTCTGCCCCTCTGCCCCTCGCCCCTCTGCCCCTTTCCCCTTTCAACCCCAGACCTCAGTGCCCCAAAAACTGCCCTTCAGCCTGTCCGCGCGTATACACTATAAATGCCCGGTCTTTTGGGCCTCGGAGGAAACGAATGAACACTGTGGTCAGTCTGCTGTTGGTCGCGATGCCGTCGGTTGGACCCGATGCGGTCGTGGTGTGCCCTAACGAATTCCGCCCGGCGATGCAGGGGTGGGTTGAGCATCGTGAGCGGCAGGGATACGAAATCGAATTCGTTTCCAACCTGAAGTCGCCCAACGCCATCCGTGAGGAAATCAAGCAGCACAACGCCGACGGCGATCTGCGGTTTGTGATTCTGGTAGGGGATGACGATGCGCGAGCCGCCCGCGATCTGGCGACGCGGAAGGTCAGCGTGGGATCGTTCCGACAAGCGGCGGTCGTCAATGTGCATTGGGGCTCCGAGCCGGAAATCGCCACCGACAATCCCTATGCGGATCTGGATGACGACGGAATCCCCGACATCGCGATCGGTCGCCTACCGGCAGACAATGTCGACGAACTGCGACGGATCTGTGACAAGATCATTCAGTATGAAACTCGCCCCGCCGCGGGTCCCTGGCGACGCAAGATCCACATCGTCGCGGGTGTCGGCGGTTTCGGGCTGGTAGCCGACGCGACGCTCGAGATGGTTACCAAGCGGCTGATCACATCGGGAATCCCGTCCTCGTACGATACGTCGATGACCTACGCCAGTTGGCGCAGTCCGTTTTGTCCGGACCCGCGACTGTTCCGAGATCATACGATCGAACAGCTCAACCAGGACTCATTGTTCTGGGTTTACATCGGTCACGGTCAGCGAACTTATCTCGACTACGTGCGCGTTCCTGGCAAAGCGTACCCGATCCTGTCCACGCACGATCTGCGACGATTGAAGAATCAAGGCAGCCCCCCCATCGCCATCTTCCTGGCTTGTTACACAGGCGCGTTTGATGGTCCGGTGGATTGTCTGGCCGAAGAGCTGGTTTGCCATTCCCACGGTCCGGTCGCCGCAGTCAGCGGTTCGCGCGTGACCATGCCTTATTCGATGTCGGTATTCAGCTCGGCAATGATGGACGAATACTTCGTCAACGAGCGTAAGACCATTGGAGAAGTGATCCTGCACGGAAAACGCGCCTTGGTCGAGCCTCCTCAGGGTCGAGCCAAGTTTCGTCGTCGTCTGCTGGACGTACTGGCCAAAACGATCAGCCCCAAGCCTGAGCTGATGGATGAAGAACGACGTGAACACCTGGCATTGTTCAATCTCCTGGGTGACCCGATGCTGCGATTACCTTCGCCTCAACCGGTCGAGATCGGCTTGGCCTCCAAGCAGGTAACCGCCGGCGAGTTGATGGAACTGTCGGTGAACGCTCCGTTCCCCGGTCAATGTCGAGTCGAATTGATGTGCCGCCGCGATCGATCCAAGCAGATCACACCGCCGCGAGCCAAATTCATCAACACCGACGACGAGCTCGATCAATACACGGAAGCTCATCGGGAGGCGAACGATCGCATCTGGAATACTCACGTTTTGGACGTGCTGGAAATGGACGCACTGAATACGACCGGTCGAGTCGTGGTGCCTCCGGAAGCTCGTGGTCCCGCCCACATTCGGGTCTACATGGACGGTCCCGAAAACCGATTCGCGATCGGCGCGGTGGATGTCACGATCGTCGAACCGCCGCCGGAAGAGTAGCGACCCTGCGGTAACCTTTGACATCGATCCCGCGAACGCCAGCCTAAGATTTGCTCAGCGGTGGCTTGCGCAATCGACGGACCAACATGTCGATCAACCGCCACTCGACGAAGATCATCATCACCGGCACGATGAACATCGTCAGCTGCGTGACCTTAGGACCCTGAAGCACACGCGGAATCGCCGGCCCCAACAAGGCCAGGATCCCGGCGACCAGTGTGCCGTTAACGACCAGCATCACACACGTGATGAAGCAAGCAAGGAACAGCGTGCCACATCCGGCACGCGGTCGGTTCTTTCCGCGATTGACCACGCCTAAGCCCCGAGCCACGACAACGGATTGGGAAGCACAATTGCCAACAACACGCTGACGCCGAAGCTGACTAATCCCAGAATGACCAACATGATCGTCCAGCTCTTCAATGCCTCGACCTCAGTCAACCCGCTCATCTTGGCAAAGATCCAGAAACCGCTGTCGTTCATCCACGAACCGACCAGTGATCCACCGCCGATCGCGGTCGCCAGATAAACCGGATGAAAGCCCAGGGTGTCTGGCTGAGCAATTCCGGCCAGCATCGCGCTGCCGGTAATCATCGCTACGGTGCTGCTGCCCTGGGCAATCTTCAGCACCAAGGCAATCACGAACCCCAGCGTCAACATCGTCAAGCCGGCGCCCGATGCTCCGTCCGCAACGTCAAACATAGCCTTGATGGCTTCTCCGACGTTGGCGGCGTTCAACATGCCGCCGAAAGCGCCTCCGGCCGCCGTGATCAAAATGATCAAACCGCCACTCATCAGCGAGACTTCGACCGATGTCCCCAGTTCACGCCAGGATAACCCCCGTTGTTTCACCAATACGCCCATGGCGATCACGGCCGACAACAGCAACGCCAGGTTGGCGTTACCAAACAACGCACTCCAGTTGGCTGCTTTGCGAGCACCCGTTTCCCACACGTGAGGCTTGATCAATTCTGCATCTTGATTGTAGACCGTCTCGATCAACAGGCGGTTCATTCGTTCCACATCGGCCAGCTTCATCCGCACACGATTCGCCGAAAGTAGACCCTTCGCCGAGCCGGGCAGTAAATACCCGACAAACGCTTCCTCCTGGTAGAACTGTTTGCTTCCCAAGACGAATCGATTCAGACCGTCGACCACCTCGGCTTGCTCTTCTTCCGATAAGGGTTCCGGCCGGCGGATTAATTCGGCCGTGCGTCGTGCCGCATCGGCATCGTTGCCGGTCACTCCCTCCAGCTCTTGCATGATCCGGCCGCCCGGAGACGGGTCGCTCTGGTTTTCCTGATCGACAATAGCGGCTTGGAACGCCGTCCAGTCAGTCACCTGATCGGTGGTCAGCAAAGCAGCGTGGCGACTGTCGGCAATCTGCGTCATAACCGTGTTGGCCCCGATCAACACCACCGGCAAGATCACTGGTAACAGCGACATAAACAGCGACGGCAACTGATCGTCGGGCAGCGGCTCCGGTTCCGGCTCGGAACCCACTTGCCGCATCGGCACCGGCATCATGCGGTTCATCACCGACGCACACAACAGACCTGCCAGTGCGGCGGGTGCGGCAACCGCCGCACCAATGAGAATCATCACGCCCACGTCGATACCCAGATTCGATGCCATCAACAATGGACCGGGTGTTGGCGGCACGAGAGTATGCGTGATCGCTCCACCCGCACCGATCGCCAGCACGTACTTCAAATAGTCTTTGTTGGTTTTTCGAAAGAGCGAACGAGCCAAAGGAACCAGCAGGTAAAACACCGTGTCAAAGAACACGGGAACCGCCAGGACGAATCCGCTTCCCATCAACGCTAACGGAGCTCGTTTTTCGCCCAGCCATCCCAGGAACGAACGCACCACTCGGTCGGCCGCCCCGCTATCGAGCATACATTTGCCGATCACCGCCGCCATGGCAATCACAATCCCGATTCCTCCAGCCGAGGAACCAAAGGCGGAGGCGACGCGACCGATCTTTCCCGACCACGGACCGGGCGCCATCAAGCTGACCACCATCGCCGCGGTAATCAGCGCGATGAAGGCATTCATCTTCAAGCCGATGATCAACCCCAGAACAATCACGATGCCCACACCGAGTGTGAACAGGGCGAACACATGTCCCGCGGAGCCTTCATCGGCTGGTGTTTCAGACGGCTCGTCTTCGTCAGTCGTCGGCGATTCCGCAGATTCAGGAGCCTGTGTTTCTTCGGCGTCCTGCGTGGTGGCCGCGCCGGGGTTGTCTTGCAGGTGGCTCCATAGCGGCTGCGTCGCGAGGGTGACCATCGCGATGGTGATCAGGCACAGAATTGCCCAACGACAGTAAGTCCGATGCGAGCTTCCCAGATCGACCATATCTTTCTCCCAACCACCGTGGCAGCGCGTCGTGACCCCACAGTGTAATCTGCTGGTCGCGGCAAATCACGCTCACAGCGCGACGCTCCGTCGCGCCTGTCTCCCCCTCTCCCGTTCTCCCCATCTTCCCTTCTAAACTGTCGTCTGCCCGGTTCGCGGCTGATCCGCTACGATGAGGGCGAAGGATGATTTCGAAACGCAGCCAAGTGAGAGGGGATCGATGAGCGAGATGCGCACTGAACGCGACTCGATGGGGGAAGTTCAAGTTCCGGCCAAGGCTTATTACGGTGCTCAAACCCAGCGCGCCGTCGAGAATTTTCCCGTTTCTGGGTGGGCGCTGCCGGCGCCGTTGATCCACGCCATGGGCATCGTCAAGTTGGCTTGCGCGAAAGTCAATCATCAATTGGGAAAGCTCACCGGCAGCGGCAAAAATCCGTTGGACGATGAACAGGTCGAGAGCCTGCTGGCTGCATGCCGGGCCGTTGCCGATGGAAAACACGACGGCGAGTTTCCGGTGGACGTGTTCCAAACCGGGTCGGGCACTTCGAGCAATATGAATATTAACGAAGTGATTTCGAACCTGGCCGTCGAAATCAACGGCGGCGATCGCTTCCAGCCGGAAAAGCCGATCCATCCCAATGATCATGTGAACATGGGGCAAAGTACGAATGACACATTCCCCACCGCGATCCATGTAGCCGTCGGCACTCAGATTAAGCAAGATTTGATCCCCGCCTTGCAGCTGCTGCATCGCACATTGGCGCAGAAGGCCAGCGAATGGGACAAGATCATCAAGATCGGTCGTACGCATTTGATGGACGCAACGCCGTTGCGGCTGGGACAAGAGATTGGCGGATTCGCCCGACAGATCGAACTGTCGATCAGACGTGCCGAAAATGCGATCGATGAAGTCGTCGAATTGCCGGTGGGTGGCACAGCCGTCGGATCGGGCATCAATACGCACCCCGAATTCGGCAAACGTGTCAGCGAGACGATTGCAGAAGAAACGGATATCCCCTTCATCGAAGCGGTGGACCATTTTGAAGCGAACGCACAGCGCGATGGCCTGGTTGGATGTCATGGCGAGTTACGTACGATCGCGACCACGCTGTTTAACGTGGCCAACAACATCCGTTGGTTAGGATCGGGACCGCGTTGCGGATTCTATGAATTGCAGCTGCCCAGTCGGCAACCCGGCAGCTCGATCATGCCTGGCAAAGTGAACCCGGTGATGTGCGAGAGCCTGATGCAAGTCACCGCCCGGGTGATGGGGAATGATCAGACCGTGGCCATGTGCGGTGCCACCGGCGGGCAATTCCAGCTGAACATTATGATGCCGGTGATGGGACACACCGCACTCGAGAGCATTCACCTGCTGGCATCAGGCACGCGTGCATTCGTCGAATTCTGTGCTGAAGGCATGGAAGCCAGCGAAGAGGCGTGCAGCGCAGCGGTGGAACAAAGCTTGTCGATGGTTACCAGTCTGAACCCGCTGATTGGGTATGAAAGTGCTGCCCGATTGGCCAAAGAGGCCTTCAGCTCGGGAAAGACCATCCGCCAACTCTGCCGCGAACAAGGCGTGCTGCCCGAACAAACGCTGCGGGAGGCATTGGACCCGATGAGCATGACCGAGCCCAAGGAATAAGTCTTTGAACTTGCGATTTTTGCGATTTGATCACGCAAAGTCGCGAAGCCGCGAGGACTTACGACAGCTTTCGTTTGTTGTCGACATGGTGCTTGTTCCGAGCGGAAACTGCCCATTGCCGTGGAGGTTGCACGAACACCTTGGTTAGCCAGCCGATACGACCGTCACCGCGACCATTGAGTCACAGTTTTCAACAGTCTTCGCGGCTTCGCGCCTTCGCGTGAGACCAAACTTGCGCAACTTCAAAGGAATAAGCATACGCAGGTAGTCGGGCGGCACGGTGGCGATGAACGCACAACCACCGTCCGCCGTGAAAACTGAGATTGCTTCCATCCGGCGCGAATCCTTACCATACCGGCCGTCACGTACCGCCAGTATTGGGAGCTCCGTGGATGGCCTCCGTTTTGTTGCTGCTAGCATGCTTGCTCGGTAGCCTCTGCGACGACGATCCGGATTTGCGCGAGGCATATCGGCTCTCACAATCGGCTCAGAGTGAGTCGGACTACACTCGGGTGATCGAAATCTGCCGCGTGGTGCTGGAACAGAGTGTGAAAGCCGACGACGCGCGTTTTGCCAAGAAGCTCATGTCCTGGGCACACAATCGGCGGGGCGAGGCATTCTTGACGTTGGCCGAACTGCGGGCTGATAAACGTGGCGAGATGGAACAATTGGCTTTGGATGACTTCGAAGCTGCCACGCAGGTGGATCCCAAGAATTGGCGTGCCTGGCACAATCGAGGCGTCAGCCTGGGCGCCGATCAGGACTACGAGCAGGCGATCAAGGACTTTGACCGCGTGGTGACCTTGAACCCGCAACATGCGGATGCGTGGTTCAATCGAGCCGAAATGAAGCTCGCCCTTAAACGCCACGAACCTGCTGCCCGTGACTATTCGGCGGCTATCAAACTGCAGCCGGATGATGTGGTGATCTATCGCCGGCGAGCTCTAGCGTATCGTCGGCTGGAACGGTGGTACCGCGTCGAAGCTGACTTGACCAAGGCGATCGAACTCGCGCCGGAGCATGTGAAATCGCGGGTGGATCGTGGCGATGTGTATGTCCAATTGAATCAATGGAAAAAGGCGGCCGATGATTATCGGCGGTCTATCGAAATCGACGGTCAGTCCATCATGGCGCTGTCGCGCGCCGCTTGGCTGATGGCGACGTGCCCGGTCGAGGATTTTAGGAACGAAGCGCTGGCCCTCGAAGCCGCACGGCAAGCGGTTCAGCTGGAAAAGGAACCACACTTTCGACGACTAGATGTGCTGGCCGCGGCTTTGGCCAATGCCGGCCTGTTCGACGAGGCGAAGCAAACAGTTGGCAAGGCCGTGGAACAAGCGCCAGTGAGCGAGCGTCCCGTGCTAGAGGCGCGAAAAAGGCTGTACGAGTCCCGCGAACCCTATCGAGTCAAACTTCGCTAACCTTGAAACCTCTGCTCCTCTGCGGTGAGCTTTTACCAAAGTGTCCAATCCTGAAAAGTGAGCACATAAACTCCGAGCACCAGATTCGTGAGTGCATGAGCGACCACGCAGGCTCCGAAACTTTTGGTCCGGATGGACAGCCAGGTGACCGCCGAAAACCACAAGGCGGCCGCGATCACTTCGCTGGGGTGAGCCAGGATTCCGTACGCGGTGCCGGCGAACATGGCGGTTCGCGAAAGAGCACCCACGGGCAATTGCCACCATTTTTCATCGGTAAAAAACCTCAGGAGAAAGCCGCGGAGAAAAAGTTCTTCGGCCAGCGGAACCACCAGCACCAGCCCGAACAACCGCGTCGCCAGCAACCACTTGGCCAGCCCCGTGTCCTCGGCAAACGGATCCAGTTCCGGCCGGCGGATACCGTCGATCCATTGGCCGCGTCCCAGCTGTTCAAGCACCCACCATTCAATGTGTAGCGAGCTTAACAGCACCCAGACGACTCCGCCGGCGAGCCCGACCACAAACGCCAAGGGGGAAATCTTCCACGATAATTGACGCATGACGGGGAATGCGGCCCCCAACAGCGCCACGGTGATCACCACCTTGGCGATGTACACCATGGCGTACCGCTGGAGGTCGAAGTTTTCTGCGTCGGGTTCCCAGGTTGCCGCGAACATATAGGCGGCCAACGGCATCAAATAGGGAAGCGGACGCGGCAGTTTATCGATCATGAGATTCAACCAGCAATCCCGGTATTGGCAGGACAAAAAATGATGAATAATCGACTCCATGCCCAATTCAAACTAATCTGACCTTTTCCGATTGGCGAATTGGAGTAATATTAAGTCTCAGGCGATACAAGACGTGGCCAGGAATGGATTTCCGACGCCTCGTTGACCTGCCAACGGACTCAGGATCCCGCCTTATATTTGGTCCAGCGGCTGCTTACACGGTGACAACGAGCGGCGATTGGGTGTGACGTCGCTTCACGAGCATCGTAACAATGCGGCGTGAGTCCATTCGACCCCTGTGCAGTGGTCTCTGGCCTCCCCGTTTTGCACGAATGATTAGTAATGGCTACCGGTGTAGGTAGACTCAGCGGATATCACAAACCTCGGATTAAGAACGAGCAGAGCTTTTATTGAGGCTACGTCGACGATGACGAACCTGCAAATGGTACGCAACATTGGTATTTCCGCCCACATCGACTCGGGTAAGACCACCTTGAGCGAGCGGATCCTTTTCTACTCCGGCCGCATCCACAAGATGGAGGAGGTTCGCGGCGATGGTTCCGGAGCCACCATGGACCACATGGAGCTGGAAAAGGAACGAGGCATCACGATCACCAGTGCCGCGACCACGGTCAACTGGGACGATTACGAAATCAATCTGATCGACACACCCGGTCACGTGGACTTCACCGTGGAAGTCGAGCGCAGCTTGCGCGTGCTCGATGGCGCCGTGTTAGTCCTGTGTTCGGTCGGCGGCGTGCAGTCGCAGTCCATGACCGTGGATCGGCAGATGAAACGATACCACGTCCCGCGGATTGCGTTCGTGAACAAAATGGATCGCACCGGGGCCAACCCGCTGCGCGTTTGCGAAGAGATGCGCGAAAAGCTGAACGCCGACGCGATCCTCATGCAACTGCCGATGGGTAGCGGCGAAACCTTCGAAGGTGTGATCGACCTGGTCGAGATGAAGGCGGTGTATTTCGATGGCGACAACGGCGAAAAGATTCGTCGGGAAGACATTCCGCAAGCCTACCAGGATCAAGCGGACAAAGCTCGAACCGCAATGCTCGAGCAGCTGGCGATGTACAGCGACGAAATGATGGAGCTGTTGTTGTCCGAGGAGCCCGTTTCTTCGGACCTGATCCATGAAGTCACGCGCCAGGCTTGTCAGCATCAAGACGCAACGCCTGTCTTGCTGGGAACGGCCTACCGCAACAAGGGTGTGCAATTACTGCTGGACGCGATCACGCGGTACTTGCCTTCACCGTTGCATCGGGAAATCTCCGCCAACCTGTTCGACTCCGAGGAAAAACTGGAACTCACTCCCGATAACGACAAACCGTTCGTGGGAATGGCATTCAAGATCGTTGATGAACCGTTTGGACAATTGACCTACACCCGGATTTATCAGGGCACGGCCAAAAAAGGCCAGACGTACATCAATCAGCGCACGGGTCGCAAAGAACGATTTAGCCGCATCCTGCGGATGCACGCGGATAAGCGTGAAGAAGTCGACGAGGCCTGCGCTGGCGATATCGTGGCGATCATGGGAATCGATGCGGCCAGCGGCGATACGTACGCTGCGACGCAGAAGTACTGCACGCTGGAAAGCATGTTTGTTCCCGCAACGGTTATTCAAATCGCTGTGAATCCACAGAGCCGATCGGATGGCGATCGTCTCAGCAAGGCACTCGCCCGCTTCCGCAAGGAAGATCCTACTTTCCGTGTCTGTACTGACGAGGAAACCGGGGAACTCTTGATTGCCGGCATGGGCGAACTGCACCTGGAGGTTTACATCGAACGGATTCGTCGCGAATACGGCGTTCCAGTGGAAGTCGGCGCGCCGAAGGTCAGCTATCGCGAGTCCGCGACCAAGAAAGTGGAATTCAACTACAAGCACAAAAAGCAAACCGGTGGCTCCGGTCAGTTTGCCCACATCGTGGGTCATATGGAGCCGTTGGATGCGGATACGGACGAACAATTCGTATTCGAGGAAAACATTGTGGGTGGTCGAATCCCCAGACAGTACATTCCTTCGATCGAACGTGGTTTTCGCGACTGCCTGTCCAAGGGCACGGTCGCCGAATACCCGGTGGTCAACTTCAAGGTCGTGCTGGACGACGGGTCGTATCACGAAGTCGATAGTAGTGACCGTGCTTTCCAAACGGCCGCACAAGGTTGCTTCCGAGAGACGTTCCCTCGGACCAAACCAGTGCTACTGGAACCGGTGATGAAGGTCGAAATCGAATGTCCGGAGGCATTCCAGGGATCGATCGCCGGCGACGTCACCAGTCGACGTGGAATCATTAGTTCCACCGAGATGCGGGAAGGCAATGCGGCAATCGTTGCCGAAGTTCCGTTATCGGAAACCTTCGGTTACGCCACGGATCTCCGTAGCATGACGCAAGGCCAGGGTACGTTCTCGATGGAGCTGTCGTGCTACCGCAAGGTACCTGGCAGCATCCAGCAAGAGATCATCGAGAATCGCAAAAAGGAAAAAGAGCAGCAGTTGGTCGGTGCCAAGTAGGGCCGCCACTGTCGTCATATTCTAAGGGCAGCTCGACGCAACTCGGGCTGCCCTTTTTTG
>CAJHYY010000789.1_pt1 | contig 10635 bp, 9 predicted proteins | sample 9198861 | NCBI WGS metagenome assembly CAJHYY01 (sample SAMEA7708377, study PRJEB35096) | sediment metagenome | biome: marine neritic benthic zone biome [ENVO:01000025]; feature: sediment [ENVO:00002007]; material: shallow marine sediment [ENVO:03000034] sea grass bed [ENVO_01000059] ... | reverse complement strand
TGTCCCACTGTCCCACTGTCATCCAGTCCCAGTGTCCCCCAGTCCCGCGGTCACCCTGTCAGGCGTGGGCAAATCGAGCCGGAGGGAGAAGGGGAGACCTCCAACCTCGAACCTCCAACCTCCCAGGACCATCCGAACAGGTCGTTGCCATCACCCGTGTCGGTTTTGCCGATCGCGCCCGGTTTGACACCGCTGCGGAATCTGCGGCAAAACCGGCCCCGTCGGCAACCTGAATCGAGTGCCCGACAAAATTGATGGGATTCTTCAAACGATTGTCGCTACCTCGCTTAGACGCGTTCTAGGGTATTTAGAGGAGGTTATCGAACCAGTGTCCACGGGTCTGGAACTGACATTGAAGCGGTTGGCGCGCACCGGCAACGAGGCGGCCGTGCCGACGCTCATGACCGCGTTAAACAGCGAACTCCCTGAGATTCGCGACGGGGCGCTCCGCGCGCTGCTGGATCGTCGCAGTCCCTCGGGTCATCGCGAGTTGATTCGACGCTGGGATCAGTTCGAAGACGAGTGGAAACGCGTGATTGCCGAGCACCCGGCTCGCATCTCGGCAGCTGTCCGCGACGCGATTCTGGGGACCGACAAGCAGTTATGCGTGAATGGATGCGATGCGGTGCTCTGGATCCGGGAATACGACCTGATCCCGGCACTGATCCACGCGGTGGAAGAACGGCAACACGTGTATGCCGACCTGGCCGCTCACACGCTCGTTTCGCTGGCCGAATGTCTGTACACCGACACCGTCGAGAAACGACGCCGAGCTGATCGGCGTGACCCGCGGCGCCTGCGGCACCACGTGGTGACCAGCCTGGAACAGGCCGTCGAGCGTTTTGATCAACACAAGCGACGAGAGATTCTGGAAGCGTTTCTGGTGCTGGCGACGCGCGATAACAACACGCTGAAATCGATTCTGCGTACGCCACGGCACACCTGCTACCTCGAATTGCTCGACATTCTGAAGCACAGCAACCGAGAAGGCGTCTGGGAATTGCTGTTCTCCTGTGTGGACGATCAGCAGGCATCGCCCAGTGCCCTGAATGTGATTGCGCACCGCGGCGACGTGAATTTCATCCGCCGCCTGGTGCGGCACGTAGGTCCCCAACCCTCGGCCACGGTCAAAGCCAACTTCCGCCGCCTCGATTCGCTTACCTGGATTCAAGGCAACTTCAGCATCCTGGAAGCTTTCAACGAAGACGAACAGGGAACGCTGGTGCAGTTGGTGGTAGCCTCGGGCATGAATCGCCTGCAGGTGTTTGACGCGGTCAAAGAAGTCATGCAACGTGGCAACGTCGGCGGACGCCGTGTGGCCTCTGAAGCGCTTTCCGAGTTTGGTGGCGCCACGGCCAACAAGATCACAATGGACGGCCTGAATGATTCGGATCCGGTCGTGCAAGCCAACATGGTTCGCCAGTTGCGGAACCGAGGCATTCCGGGTGCCATTACCCGACTGGTCGAGTCCGTCGATAGCCCGCATCCCGAGGTGGCCGAAGCCGCGCGGGAGAGCCTGGCCGAATTCAACTTCCAACGATTCATTACGGCGTTCGACATGCTGGACGACGAGATTCGTAAGAGCACCGGCATGTTGGTGCGGCGAATCGATCCCAATGCACTGGACGAACTGGCCGCCGAAATCAAATCACCCACTCGGACTCGCAAGTTCCGAGCGTTGGAAGCCGGCATCGCGATGGGCGTCATTCCGGAAATCGAAGCCTTGGTGATCGGGCTGCTGGACGATTCCGATCACTTCCTGCGGGCTGCCGCCGTGCGAGCCTTGGGGCATTGCGATACGCCGATGTCGCACCGTGCCTTGCGTGGCGCACTGGTCGATCGCAGCCCGACCGTTCAAGAAGAAGCCGACCAGGCACTGAGACAACTCACCGGACAAGGACACGACGATTCCTTGTCGGGTCGGCTGACGGCCGTATTCCGGATGGCCGAGCAATTCCAGAACGCGGATCAACCCAAAGAGCAAGAGTCTGACAACGAGTAGGGCAAAGCGATGAACGGCTGGGCATCAGGATTGTTGGCACAAAGCGACCCGATTTCGCGCCTGGGTGACAGGTTCGAACCCGGCGGGTACGACTTGCACGCCGGTCAGATCTATATCCTGATCGGCATCCTGGTGGGCATCGGCATCACCGTGTGGGTCTTAACCCGCTACTTCGCACGCAAAGAAGGCCAGGGGTTTTACAGTCCCAAACGACTGTTCCGCGAGCTGTGTTCCGCTCACGAGTTGGACTGGCGCGATCGGCGACTGCTGCAGCAGGTCGTGCGACTGCATCGGCTTTCACAACCGGCAACCTTGTTTGTCGATCCTGTCTTGATCGACGAAGCGGTCGGGCACGGGATGTTTGCGCAGCAGCGACAGCACTTGGAAATGCTGCGCTCCAAAGTCTTCGACTAACTCTGCCCTCGGCCCTTTGCCCCTCTCCCTAAAACGCTCCATCACGCCCACGGGGCGGACGTCGGTCGAAGGAGGTGCTGCCGGTCGACTTGCGGCGCTTGCCACCGGAGGGATCGAACTTGATGTTCGAACTGCCACCGCGGCCAAGAGTGATCACGTCCACATCGCCACGCCAGCCGACGTAGCTGAGGAACTTATCGATCGAGATGCGGTCGACGCCGATCTGGTTGGCATCTCGCACCTTGTTGCTGTAAGCACTTTGTTCGGCGAGAGTCATTTCGGTGGCACCGATTTGCTCGGTTTTCCTCTCGCCTTCGATCAAGTATCGAGTCTGCGGCGTGACATCTTCGTCGATCACACCGCCATTCAACTTGATCAGGTTGACCAGTTTATCCCGGTCGTTGGTGCCATCGCCGTCCATGTCCATGAATCCAGCCAGAGCAAACCGCACATGTCGTCCCGGGCCCCAGGCCGGGGTGTGAATGATGTCGCCCGGTGCAATCAAGTCGTACGACTCGTCGTCTGTGATCTTGCACATCGCCAAGTGCGGCTCCATCAACTTGATGACTTCCAGGCTACCCTTGGGCGGAGCATCCGTCACAGCCGTCTGACCTGCGGGATACACGCTGAAGGTCTGGTGTCGTTGCAGGCCATCCGCTTCGCCAACGTCGATGAAGCAGATCCGCAACTTGTGATTGACCACCGTCACATGACCGTCGGCGGCTTCGAAGGACTTTTCCTTGAATTGCGAAAGTAGAACTTTCTGGCTGCCGACCACTTTTTCCAAGTTGTTGACTTGCTTGGAAAAGTCGTCTTTTTCCGCGGTTACGGTAGCAACTTCTTCCTGAAGCTTGTTGCGGGTGTTGTCCAGTTGAGTCACCAAGTCGCTCTTCGACTTATCGACTTGCTTCTTATGCTTCTGGAATTCCGAGTGTTCGTTCTGATGATCTGTTTCGGCCTGCACCATCCGCGTTTCGAACGCTTCGGCCTTCTTGGTTTCCCGATCTTCAATCGCCGTCTTTTCGCCGATCAGTTTTTCGTTGGAAGCCTGCGTCGTGACATACCGATCATTGCCCTGACTGACGACACGCAGCAGATAGTTGGGCAAGTTGCCGTAGTTGCGTTCGGTTTCCCCGTCCAAACCGAAGGCAGCCATGTGCTGGTAGTAGTTGTTGACCATCGACTTGACTTCATCATCCTGCAAAGCCTGACCGGCTTGAGGGATGTTGAGCAATTCGGATTCCAGCTTCTCCTGGATGAACTGCATCCAGTCCGTTCCGGGGTCGACACCTTCGATTACGAGGCCTTGCGTCAGCATGAATCGAGTGACCGCGTACTTAGCCAATGCTTCATCTTGCCGCGTGTTGGCCGCCTGAAGTTCGGAGTCCTTGCGATCCAGTTCGCCGGTCAAGCTGTTGGACTTGTTGTAAAAGATGAACGTCGTGACAGACAGAATGATGATCAGGAAGACCGAGACGATCAGGGCCACCTGCATACCGAAACTTTCACGTGACGCCATGCTGAAAACTCCTTACCCGATGCAACAGGGAAACACGGGCAGCAAATCGATGAGACCGACCACTCGATTCCTTGAACACATTCAAAGCGAGCAGAACGGGTGAAGATTCAAAAAGTGCTTAATGTCAGTCTATTTACGCTATTTCAAAGTGTCAATAAAACACCTTGGCGGCGGTCAGCCGCGTTGAACCCCTGTTCGGGGTGCCCTACGATTCGAATACAGCAAGTCATTACGGAACAACAGCTTTCGTCCATTTCGTCCCCCCATGCCCCAACGCCAACAGACGTTCGACTTCGCCGGAGCCGGCGAAGCTGCGGAGAGCCCCGCCACCCCCGATTCCGTCCTGGCCGGGAAAACGGTCTACGTCATCGACGCTCACAACCTGATCTATCAGGTGTTCCACGCGATGCCCGAAATGTCCGGCCCGGCCGGTCAGCCCGTGGCCGCGATCTACGGCTTCATTCGCGATGTGCTGGATCTGATTCGCAAGAAGGCACCTGATTACCTGTTCTGCGCGTTCGATGCCGGCGGTGCCACGTTCCGGCATGAAGTGTTCGAAGAATACAAAATGAATCGCGACGAAATGCCGCATGATCTGCGCGAGCAGTTCCCGGCGATCCAGCGGATGCTCGAAGCTCTGGCGGTGCCCGTCCTGCGGCTGGAGGGTTATGAAGCCGACGATCTGATGGCGACGGTGGCCGCGACCACGCGCGACGCGGGCGGAAACTGTTTCCTCGTGACCTCGGACAAGGACTGTCGGCAGCTGATCGACGAACACATCAAGATGTACAACTTGCGAAAAGATCAAACACTGGACGCGGCCTTCGTGGTGCACGACTGGGGTATTCAGCCGTCGCAAGTCATCGACTTCCAGGCGTTGTGGGGAGATTCGACAGACAACATCCCGGGCGTGCCAGGCATCGGAAAAAAAACGGCCGCCGAGTTGTTGCAGCAGTTCCACACGCTCGAAGGCATCTACGAGCACATCGATGAGATCAAAGGAACGAAACGGCGAGAGAACCTGGCGAACTACAAACCGCAGGCAGAGCTGAGTCGGCGGCTGGTGGCTTTGGATGCAGAAGTGCCGATGGAAATCGATTGGTCGGCCGGGCGCGTCGGCGGACTGAATCAATCCGCGGTCTTGGAACTGTGTCGTGAATTCGGCTTTCGGCAATTGGCCGAACAACTTGCCGGAATGGAGGTCGCGGCAACGCCGGCTCCTTGGGAAAGCGACTATCGCTTGATCAACGATCTGGATGAACTGAAACGCCTCGTCAAACAATGGTCGCGCTCCAGTCGAGTCGCCATCGAAATCAAAAGCACCTCGGCCGGGCCACGACAGGCCGAAACAATCGGCCTTGCCGTCGCTTGGGATACCGGCAAAGCCTGCTACATTCCCGTTCGCGGCCCGGAGCTTGCGAACTGCCTGGTGGCCGAAGACGTCCTCGGAACGCTCAAGCCGCTGTTGGAAAACCAGCGTATTCAGAAAGTCGGTCAGAACTTGAAGCGCGACGTGGTCGCGCTGCGGGGCGATGGAATCGAACTCAGCGGATTGTATTTCGACACGATGGTTGCCGATTACCTGCTGGATGCCGGTCAACGCAACCACGGCCTTGCCGACCTTTCGAAGCGTTATCTCAACCACGAAGCCAAATCCATCGAAGAATTGATCGGCAGCGGAAGTAAACAGCGCGGCCTGGACCGAGTGATCCCGGAGGAACTGGCTCCTTATGCGGCCGAAGAAGCCGACATTGCGCTCCGGCTGTGCGAAGTGCTGGGACCCAAGCTGGCCGAACAAGGTCTCGACCAGTTGTTCCATGATCTGGAAATGCCGCTCATCGAGGTGTTGGCCGAATTGGAGTTCAACGGCATCCAGATCGATGTGCAGCGCCTACAGGACTTGAGTCGCAGTTATCACCGCACGCTGGATGAGCTTGCCGAACAGATTCACGATCTCGCGGGCGAGCCATTTAATATTGATTCGCCCAGCCAATTGGCCACCATTCTGTTCGACAAGCTGAAACTCCCGGTGCTCAAGAAAACCAAGACGGGGGCCAGCACCGATGCGGAAGTACTGGGCCAGTTGGCCGAACAACATCCGCTACCAGCCAAGATCAGCGAATACCGTCAATACGCGAAGCTCAAGAGTACGTACCTGGATGCCTTGCCGCTGCTGGTTCATCCTCAGACAGGCCGGATCCATACCACGCTGAAGCAAGAGGTGGCCGCCACCGGGCGACTTAGTTCTACCGATCCCAACCTGCAGAACATTCCGATTCGCACCGATGCCGGCCGCGAAATTCGTTCGGCATTTCGTGCCGGACAGCCCGGTTGGCAATTGCTGGCGGCCGATTACTCGCAAATTGAACTGCGAGTCCTGGCTCACTTTGCCAATGACCCGGCGCTGCAACGCGCCTTTGAAGAAGATGTCGACATTCACACGCAGGTGGCGGCGGAGGTGTACGGAATCGATCGCGCTGAAGTGACACCCAGCATGCGTCGCAGTGCCAAGGCCATCAACTTTGGCATTATCTATGGTCAAACACCGTTCGGCCTGGCTAAGGCGTTGAACATCAGCAAAGACGAAGCAGCAACGTTCATCGAAGCTTACTTTTCCAATTACCCAGGCGTGCTGGAATTCATGGATCGAGTCCTGGATGAATGTCGCGACCGGCGGTTTGTGACCACAGCGTTTGGCCGACGCCGCATCATTCAGGGAGTAAGAGATCGTAGCCGTCGCAAAGTGACGCAGCGTACGTTACCCGAACGAATCGCCATCAACACCGTGATCCAGGGAACAGCGGCCGACCTGATCAAGCAGGCGATGATCCAGGTATTTCGACAACTGAAAACAGAGCAGCTGACATCGCGCATGCTGTTGCAAATCCATGACGAGCTGTTGTTTGAAACACCGGACAGCGAAATCGACACGTTGCGACAGTTGGTACAGCGAGAAATGACGTCCGCCAGTCCGCTTTCGGTGCCCTTGCGCGTCGATATGAAGGTTGGCCCGGATTGGGCCGCATGCGAGTGAACAGACCATTTGAAAAGGGTCAAAAAGAGTGGGGCGTATCGATGCAAAACCAGTATGTTTTGCCCGAAGGGCAAATGCATATCAGCCCCGGGCGGAGCCCGTGGTGGGTCGTCAATTCAGCGGTGGAGCACTGAAGGTGCGACACATGTTTGGGTGACGGTTGCGACGCCCCTTCAGGGCTGTGCTCCGACGCAAACCCGTTTCCCCGGGCGTTGCCAGGGGCTGTTTTGTGTACGCCCTACGGGCGACAGCTGTGGCCTGCGTATTGTTGTTTAGCACGACGCCAAAATGCTAACTGCTCGCAACAACCTGAGTAACGGAATCCCCGGACTGTCATGAACCGGCCGGCCTCCAAAACGGTGAAGCAAAAGATGGATACGAAAGTCATCGGATTGGTGGGCGGCATCGCCAGTGGCAAGTCCACGGTGGCCAATGCCTTTGCTGACCTCGGGGCCCAGGTGATTCAAGCCGATCGTCTGGCCCACGACTTGCTGGACGACGCGGCGGTGAAATCGGAAATCCGAAACCGCTGGGGTGATTCGGTGTTTGATAAGTCAGGGGAAGTCGATCGCCAGGCGCTGGGGCAGGTGGTGTTTGCCGACGACGAGGCCCGCAAGCAACTGGAATCCATCATTCACCCAAGAGTCCATACTCAAATCGTCGAGCAGTTATCGACGGCTCGGCGAGCGAGCGCGGTGGCCGTGGTGTTGGATATTCCCCTGTTGCTGGAGGTGGGTTGGCAGGACTCGTGCGACGAAATCGTGTTTATCGATGCGTCGGACGAAGTCCGGCGCCAGCGAGCGGCACAGCGGGGCTGGAATGCGGAGGAGTGGCAGCGTCGTGAATCGGCGCAGTGGCCGGTTTCTCAGAAGCAATCGGCTGCAACCTGCAGCGTAACATCCGAACACTCCATCGACGCCATGCGCGATCAAGTCACTCGCCTATGGACAAGTTGGGGCCTGCCTGAACCCAACCCCTGAAGCTACCACGCCTTTTGCTTGATGACGCAGGTTAAAAAACGCCCGTTTCGTTGAGATTCCCCCTTCACCTGACTGGGGGAAAGCGGATAATTGACAGTACCTCATTGATGGTCGCGAGGACCGCGACGACACATCCTACGAACAGGAAGTGGTTCACTTCACACCCCCCCGCCCGCCGGTTCCATTCGTGAAACTGGCACTCCGTTCCGGAGCACTCTAGGAGTCTAAAGATGGCAGGTCAGAAATCTTCTCGCGCGAAGCATCCGGTCGATGCCGACGAGCCCGAGGACTCGGGCGTCAGCACGTACGACGACCAGGATGAACCATTATCGTTGGCTGAAGAATTGGCAGAGGAAGCTGATCGTCAAGGGAAGAAACTGAGCGAGACCGTTGTCAGGGACGAGACCAATGATCGCTACGAGAAAATCAAGCAGGGCGAAATCCACATTGCTGAACTGCAGAAGATGAGTATGCAGCAGCTGATCGATGAGGCCCGTCAAGACAATGTGACCGAAGTAGCCGGGCTGAAGAAACAGGACCTGATCTTCCGCATTCTTAAAGAACGCGTGAAAATGAACGGCCTGATGTACGGGGAAGGCACCTTGGAAGTGCTCCCCGATGGCTTCGGTTTTTTGCGGAGTCCCGATTACCACTATCTCTCCTGCCCGGACGACATTTACGTATCGCCCAGCCAGATTCGCCGCTTCGGGTTGAAAACCGGCGCGACCGTTTCCGGACAAATCCGTCCGCCCAAGGAGAACGAACGGTATTTCGCTCTGTTGCGCGTCGAAGCGATCAACTACCAGGATCCCAATCTGCTGCAGGATAAGGTCGCATTCGACGATCTGACGCCGTTGCACCCGGACACACGGATCGTGATGGAATGGGACGTCAGCGACACGGCGACGCGCGTGGCCGACATGATCACTCCGATTGGCTTTGGACAGCGTGGCTTGATTGTTTCGCCGCCCCGCGCAGGTAAAACGATCCTGCTGCAAAAGATGGCCCGCGCCGTACTGCATAACTTCCCCGAAGCGTACGTCATCATGTTGCTGATTGACGAAAGGCCCGAGGAAGTCACGGACATGGAACGCGAAGTGAAGGGGCCGCAATGCGAAGTCATCAGTTCCACATTCGACGAACCGACCGCTCGCCATATCCAGGTTTCGGAAATGGTGATCGAAAAAGCCAAGCGGATGGTCGAATACGGTACCGACGTGGTGATCTTCCTGGATTCGATCACTCGCCTGGCGCGAGCCTGGAACTCCGAATGTCCTCAATCGGGCAAGATCCTTTCTGGCGGTCTGGATGCCAACGCGTTGCAGAATCCCAAACGGTTCTTCGGTTCGGCGCGCAAAGTCGAAGAAGGTGGATCGTTGACCATCCTGGCGACGGCGTTGATCGATACCGGCAGCAAGATGGACGAGGTGATCTTCGAAGAGTTCAAGGGCACGGGTAATCTCGAGATCGTATTGGACACCAAGTTGGTAGATCGCCGCATCTGGCCGGCGGTCGACATCAACCGTAGCGGAACTCGTCGAGAAGAAATGCTGATGGACCCGGAAGAGTACCGCCGGGTGTGCGTGTTACGCCGAGTGCTGAACGAAATGAACGCCACGGATGCCATGGAACTGTTGGTCTCGCGCATCCAAAAGACCAAGACCAACGCCGAGTTTCTGATGAGCATGAACATGCGCGAGTAACACGGATACCCTAGCGTCATCATGTCCAAATATTTCCAGGGTGAATTGCAGGCCGATCCTGATCACCGGTTCGCAATCGTCGTCTCGCGCTATAATTCCAACATTACCGAGAAGCTGTTGGTGGGGGCTGAAGGTAAGCTTAAGGCAAACGGAGTAGGTGACGACCAGGTGGATGTGTTCTGGGTGCCCGGCGCCTGGGAGATTCCGCTGATCGCGGAAAAAGCAGCTGCAAGCAAGTCGTACGCTGCGGTGATTTGCCTGGGTTGTGTCGTTCAAGGCGAAACCAGCCATGACCAGCACATCAATCGTCAGGTAAGTCTGGCCTTGGGCGAATTATCGCGCCAATCCGGATTACCCGTCACGTTCGGATTATTGACCTGCTATTCCATGGAACAAGCCATCCATCGGGCCGGTGGCAACGTAGGAAACAAAGGCGAAGAGTGTGCTGAGGCAGCCTTGGAAATGGTCAGCCTGATTCGCCGCATGCCGGAGTAACTCGAATCACGTATGTCACGACGCAGTCGAGCTCGAGAAGTCGCCCTTCAAGTTCTGTACGGCGACGACCTGAACCCAAAACGCGATCTGGTCGCTTCGGATCGCTTTGTCGAGCTGCGCTTGCACGGCAACGAAGAACTGGTGACCTTCGCACGCTCGCTGATTTCCGGCGTACGCCGTAATCGGGGTGAACTGGACCAGTTGTTAAGCGAACGAGCGGACAACTGGAGTCTGGACCGCATGTCGGCCACCGATCGCAATGTGTTGCGACTGGGAGCTTTCGAGATCCTCTACCTGGAAACTCCCGATCGCGTTGCCATCAACGAGGCGGTGGAGCTGGCCAAACGCTTCGGCGCGAAACAATCGGCCCAGTTCGTCAACGGCGTGCTGGACCGCTTCCTTCGTGACAAAAACTAGGGGAGGAGTGATTGGTGAGTTCTGAGTCGTGCATTTCGCAGGACCTCCCATCACGGAGAAACATTGGTCCC
>CAJHYY010000730.1_pt1 | contig 10741 bp, 10 predicted proteins | sample 9198861 | NCBI WGS metagenome assembly CAJHYY01 (sample SAMEA7708377, study PRJEB35096) | sediment metagenome | biome: marine neritic benthic zone biome [ENVO:01000025]; feature: sediment [ENVO:00002007]; material: shallow marine sediment [ENVO:03000034] sea grass bed [ENVO_01000059] ... | reverse complement strand
CCGAATACCTACAAGGCGTCAGGGATCACCATCGACAATGGCACGGCCCACCCCGTTGTTCTCGGGAGTCTCTCCCAGGAAAATACCGTCAACAGTTTCGGACCCATTCGAGATCTTGGAACAAACAACAACTCGTCAGACGTAGCACGCACTTCGCCCAACAAGTAGCTCCAAGCTCGTCCACTACGTTAGTCCTATGTAACCTAGGAGCAGTTGCCACTCTAGATCGTTGACCTTTGACGAGTTCATCACCCCAAAACTCACCCCCACGGCTATTTGAACGGGCAAACTCATGCGAAACAATTCGATCAATCGTCGATCTTTCTTGATCGGTTCCGCCGCCGGAATCACCGCGTCTACGATCGCCAGACCATCTCGAGCGGCTGCCAACGACGAGGTGCGTGTCGCCATCCTTGGCGCTGGCTGGCGAGGAGGCCAACTCGCCGAGGCATTTTCCAAAGCCCGCGGCTGCAGGATTGTCGCGTTTGCTGATCCCGACGAAGCGCTTAGTAATGAGTTGGCAGCCAAGTATTCGACGGCCGCCCACGTCGACCTACGCAAAGTCCTCGATGATCCGAATGTCGACGCCGTCGTGATCGCGACGTGCAACCACTGGCATTGCTTGGCGACGATCTGGGCGCTCGACGCCGGCAAGGATGTGTACGTCGAGAAGCCACTGTCGCATACACAATGGGAAGGTCGTCAGGTCGTCAATGCAGCCAGCCAAAGTGATCGCATTGTTCAGGTTGGAACACAGCAACGTAGCGATCCGATGCAAGCCGAGGTCAAACGATTCCTTCACATGGAACAGGCGTTGGGGAAGATCCAGTACGTCCAGGCAAACCGGCTTGGACCACGAAAGCAAATCGGTAAGCGCGCTAAACCGTTAGCGATCGCAGCGACGGTCAACTACGACCTCTGGCTCGGCCCCGCGTCAAATCAGCCGATCTACCGTGACAAGCTCCACTACGATTGGCACTGGGATTTCAATACGGGCAGTGGTGAGATGGGAAATTGGGGCGTCCATATACTAGATGATGTTCGGAATGTCGCGTACCAGGATCAGGTCGCCACGCCAAACCGAATCGTGGCCGCCGGTGGTCGCGTGGCGTGGAATGATGCCGGCAATACACCGAACGTTCATTACGCATTGTTCGAGACGGAATTGTTTCCGACCATCATTGCACTAAGCAATCTCACCAAGACGCCTAACGACGAAGGTGGCTGGAAAGTGCGCGCTGGCAAGTCGTTCGATGGCCCCAGTAGCGGTTACATCGTCGTCTGCGAAGGAGGATATTACTTGGGGCAGCGTCAGAAAGGTCGTGCGGTCGACCTCCGAGGCAAGACGATCCGTGAATTTCAGGGGGGCGATATCGTACCGCTACATGTGCAGAACTTCATTGACGCGGTACGTAGTCGCGATTCCAAAACACTCAATGCACCGGTGAAAATGGGGCACGACAGCACGGGTTGGTGCAATCTCGCCAACGTCGCCTTTCGCGCAGGGGCGGCATATGATCGAGAACAGATTTCTGCGGCGAGTTCAGTTCCCGCTTGGCCGATGCTCATCGAAGAGATGCAGCGGCAGCTATCGCCTTTTGGCGTATCCTCAAGCGAACTCGTTTCCAGCCCAATCCTGACACACGACCCCCAAAGTGAACGATTTGTCGGCGACCATGCTGATGTGGGCAACGCGTTTCTCAAGAGGGCCTACCGCGGCAAGTACTCTGTGCCGAGCGCATGACCAGTCGCCGCAGCGGATTCTCAGACTTTCACTCCTGCATCGCCAATTCCGACCCATGATCCCGCCAAGCTTGGCTTCCGTTGTCAGAAAAAAGCCCTGCCGAACGAGAGCCACATTGCGGTCGCGCAAAAAGCAAGGCCCCCGCCAACGGCCTTGGACGGGGGCCACGTTTCGGATTTGGGTTACTTTCCTGTCCTAGAACTCAATACCTGTGCCAATTGTAAACCCAATTAGATTCGCTTCGGCACCGGCTGCGCGGGCGATGACCTGCGTACGTGTGATGCCTGCGACGCCGGCAAAGCTCGTTGCAGCGGCGAAGCCGTCGTCTGAATTCCATCCCTGATATTCGGCGGCACAGCGAACGAATGCCCTGCCGTACGGGAGGCAGTTCAGTCGGTGAGATAGCTCAAACCCGACTTGAGCCTCTCCAATGAACATGTCTCCATCGGTATCATCAATCGCTCCATTGATTGAGAAAGCGCTTCCGGCGGGTGTCCCCGTCCCGGCGTAGGTCTGCACGGCAGCTCTGGCGTCCCCCCAGACGACCGAACCACGCACATTCCAGAAGACATTGAGACACCTATACCGCACCTGGCGTGTGCCGCTCAGGCCGAGCGTTAGCCCAGTGCCGTCAAAGCGGTTGAGGCTGCTGGTGTTTCCGGGCAGGGTAAGAAATGTGCCTCCGCCCAGGTCAAAAATGCTGTTGACGGTCGCGCTCTGGCCATATTCAATCGCGGCGTGCCGCGCACCGAATGATCCAATCATATCCCAGCCGCGCACGCAGAAGTCACGCGTCGCCTCCAAGTCGATCGTGTAGGCTTCAAAACTACTCACGGCGGATCCACCCAGGTTTTCACCCAGCACGGGGTCGAACAGCTGCGCACCATGGTCGGATTGGTCGAGCTGCCAAAACCGACCTCGCATCCCCCAACCGCTGCAGTGAACGAGACCCATGGACAGGCGAGGCGCGACACCCAAGTATTCCGCATCGGCGAGACCACCGTTTACTTCGTCGAGGGCACCCAAGCCAAGATCATCGATCAGGTAGCTGACGTCCGAATCTTTGAAGTCTGGTTTCAGGAATGTGGCCTCTACACCGATTCGGGCTCCCCACGAACCGCATTTGGCCGGCCCGCAGCATGCTGTGTCGCAAGTTGACGCCAACACGGTGACAGGACTAAGACCAACAACAACTATTAGATTAAGAATCCACCGTGATCGCATGGCTACAGACTCCCAAACAGGGGAAGCGGAGATTGTGGTTTGGTATCTACCTCGTGAGGACAGATTTGGACCCGACACCGAGTCTCAGTCACTCAATCCATCGTCTCAAAACTCAGATTGTTTCAGTTGCAATTCTCGTCTCGTTTAGGACACCGTGATCTGTATGAGCGCTACAACTGGTACGACTCCTCTCATATAGAATGACGGGTAAAATCGAAGCGATTGGACCGGATGGTCCGGCTGTAGGGGTTGGATGGGTCTTCCGGGAATTGTCGGGGAAACAACCTTTTCTCGGCTTGTTACAATGCATGCACCGAATCAACCTTGGGGGCTGCATAAATGGCAGCGATTTCTCGCCTAGGCTGCGTGCGCGGCTTGAGTACACCTAGGAGCCAATTCCATGGATGGTTCACACGATCGGGGCAGGCCGAGGTCTTCAGGCTTGCTCTTGATGACGGTCATCTTCGGCTGCGCACTGAATACGTTGGCGACAGCTGAAGCAGCGGAAGAGATTCGTCGCCTCGCTCCTGTGTTGCAGGCGTCGAGTATTTCGCACGCACCGGCAAGGGATGTGTGGCATTGGAGCGTGAGTCAATGTTCCTTTCAGCCTGGCGAGGGCATTCCGGCACCTTTGCCACCCGACAGCCAGAATTCGCCGCGTGAAAACGAGAACTTCGGCGAGCCTCCACCCGATACGTCGCGACAGTTCTTGAGGCAAAACACGGTTCTGCTTGATCCCGGTCAGTGCCAGATTGACTTCGGTGTTGTCTACCAACTAAACGATCTCTTGGCACCGGTCGTCGACCAGGGTCAACTCGTCAACTTGCGAATTCGCCGTCGCCAGATCTTTGCCCCCCTCACGCTCCGGTATGGCTGGAGCCCACGTCTTCAGTTGTTCGGCGTGTTGCCGGTGGGTTGGTCACACGTGGAACTGGCGACGCCGTTTTCCGATCGCAATGCCAATACGGGTGGCTTGGGTGACCTCCGACTGGGATTTACTCACCTACTCAGACAGGGGAACTACTGTCGCCCCGACGTGGTGTTCACCTTTCAGTCAACCATTCCCACCAGTGATGGGCCGACTCCGTTGACGGCCGACACGACCGGTTTTGGTGACGACGTGTGGGGCCTGTCAGCTCAGCTGCAGATGATTCACACCTACGATCCTATGACCGTCTTCTGGGGATTCGGCTACCGCTACCTGTTCGAAAAAGAGACAAATCAAGGCGACACAATTCAACTGGGGCAACAGATCTCATATCAGCTGGGGACCGGATTCGCGGTCAACGATCGCATCTCGCTCGTGGCGGCGTTAATCGGCTTCTTTGTCACGGAGACTGAGTTCAACGGCCTCGGTTTGCCGGCCACCCAAAGTGAACCCATTCGCGCACGGTTTGCCCTGACGGCCTACCGGTTTGGCAAAATTGTTGAACCTTTCATGGAGATTGGCATGACGCGCGAGGCGCCCGATGCGCGTCTGGGCGTGATCTGGACGTACTGATCGTCTGTCGACATGAGTCATCGATGGAAAGCCTGAAGGATACCCTAACCGTGCGACAGCAACTTTCGAGACACAGGCGGCTCTTCTGCCTGCCCCTGTTGATCCTCGGTTCATTCGGTGCACCGCTTGCGGCTCAAAAACTGCAGCGCGATCCCGAACGACTGACCGCCAAGCGCACGGTTACTTGGCGCGGTTACCGGGATATGCATGTCGTCAAGCAACGACGTGACTATTCGTGTGGTGCCGCCGCACTGGCCACCGTCACACGCTATTATTGGCTCGATAGGTCGGCCAACGAATTGGATTACTTGCAAACTATTGAGCAGATGCTCACGCCCCAGGAACTTCAGGACCGTGTGCAACGCGGATTGTCAATGACCGACTTGCGTCGACTGGCCGTCAAGAAGGGCTATGTGGCATCCATCGGCCGCGTCGAGCTGCAAAAGCTCTATGAGTTGAAAGTGCCGGTTGTCGTCGCCATTCGAGTGCGTGACTACGATCACTTCGTTGTTTTCAAGGGCATTCGCTGCGGCCAAGTCCATCTGGCCGATCCATCACGCGGCAACATCCGGCTTCCGGTGCGACAGTTCGCCTGCCAGTGGATCGACAAGGCACTACTCGTGGTTCTCGAGAAGGGCAAGACGACCTCAGAGTCTGCGTGCCTCGGTATTCGATGCCGCGATGTCCGTCGCGGCTGGTTGAATGAACATGTTGCCCGCACAGCACCTGAGCGTATTCATATCTCTGCGCCGGTCACGCTGCCCTAGCATTCGTCACGGGCGCGAAAGACAAAGGCTCAATTAAAAAATCGCCCGGACGAACGAGTCGGCCGAGCGATTCGATGTTGTGCTTCGTACGGCGAGCTTAGAAGCCACCCGCAATGGACGCACCGCCGGCATAAACAAACGGCGAAATCGTGCTGTTGGCAAAGGCGAAACTCGCTCCCGCGGCGAGGTTCGGGAAGACTGCATCGTAACCGCCTGTGCCTCCTGCTTCAGTGACCACGAAGGGCGTGAACACAACGATGGATGAAGCTGAGAATCCGTAGGCGTACGCGGCTTGACCGCGGATCTGGGTACCTTCGGCATCACTCATCGTCTGCATTCCAGAAAGACCAACGGCTGCGAGCGCATCATTCGAAACCTGACCTGGCTCGGCGGCCGAAGCAATCGAAGCGCTAGTCAATAAGGCAACCACGGCGAACGCACAAATTAAACTTCTCATGGTGAAACTCCATAACTCAAGGAAAATTGAAAACCCTGCACGCCGTCAGTTTACAAAATCCCTATCTTTCTCAAAACCACCATAACCCCCACAAATAGTATTTTATCCAATCTGACATCGGAGCGAGAAAGACGCTGCCAAATCCGCGCGCGCCAATCTTCATAGACACCGGACCAAGTCCGTATTCTCAAACCGCTCCGACAGATTCTGGGGGTTCGGCGTTGCGTCCGACCCGAGAAAGAGTCGCCCGAGGTCGGCTGTAAATCAGAACCCAAAGGCGATGGAGCCAGCGCCTGCGTAGGTAAAGGGCGAAATCACGCTACCGGCGAACGCGAAGCTGCCGCCAGCCGCCACATTCGGATTTACGTCGTTGTAAGGGCCTGTGTTGGCCGCGATTTTTGGCACAAACGGCAGGAACACGAAGATCGACGAGCTGGAATTGCCGAACGCCTGTGCCGCTTGTCCACGGACTTCTGTGCCTTCGGCGTCACTCATGGTCTGCATCCCGGCTAGACCAACGGCGGCTAACGCGTCACCAGGAACTTGGCCAAGTTCGTCTGCCGAAGCGATCGAGGTACCACCTACCAGCAGACAAACGACTACCAACACAGCATTTAGGCATCTCATGATGATACTCCTGGATTCCACAAAACCTGGGAAGACCCGAGCCCTCAGTTTAGAAACTCCCCATCCCCCGCAAAAGCCACAAATTTACATTGCACGCCTTTTTTTCACGTGGCCGGCGTCAAATCGGTCCTTGGCTGATCGCGAATATCAGTCTTCACTCTCCGGAAACGGCGGAGATCCAATGTCGATCCAGCGGCGAATCTTTCCAGTTTCTTCCACGGTTGGCGTTTCGAGCCCGTGTGGCGGGTCGCTCACGAAGAATTGAAACAATTCGGACAGCTCAGCGTTTCCCGGGACAACAACCTTGCGGACGTGGACCAACAGCCGATGGTGGAGAATTCTGATACCTCCCTCGGCGCGATCGTGTCGGTGGCAGCTGTAGCAGCGGTCTTGCAGCACGGCCTCTGCTTCCAAAGCGACCTGTGAGAATTCCACGACGGGTGGTGTTGGGTTGGCGGGGTCTTCGGCTGGAAATTCCGGTGCGCCGCCCAGGATCCACACGGTAAGGATTTCGAGTTCCTCTTCGGAAAGTCGCGGTAGACGGGTTTCCTCTTCGGCCGGAGGCATCGATCCGTCGGCGATCCGCTGGAGTAACCGTGAATCGCCGGGCAGCCCTGGCACGACAATCCGGCGATCGCGGCCGAGCAGCAATGCGTGATTCAGAACGTCGAGGTCTCGGCGCACATTCTCTGGATCGGCGCCGTGACATGAGTAACAGTTGCGATCCAGGATTTCGCGAGCCAGCGGTGCTACGCGGATCGCCTCCGCGCGACGCTCAGTGATTGTGCGGCGTTCCGCGATGACCGACAAGACGGGCCATGCTGCCGCGATCCCAACGATGACCAAAACAATTGCGGCGACTTGTGGGTGGCGCTGCATCCACTTGAGGGCTCGACGCGCGGCACCAATACGACGAGCTGAAATCGGCCTGCCTTCAGAATAACGTCGCAAGTCGTCCGCGAGCGCCTCGGCTGATTCATATCGGTCGGCGACGTTTTTCTCAAAGCACTTCATGCAGATCGCTTCCAGGTCGCGCGGCACGCCTGGCCGAACGCGAGCGGGCGAGGGAGGATCACCCTTCAACACCTGCTGCAGCGCGGTGGCGGGATTGGATGCAAACGCTTGCTTGCCGGTCAGCATTTCGTAAAGCAGCACGCCCAACGCGTAGACGTCGGTTCGCGGACCAATCTTCGCATGCGAATGGTCCAACTGCTCCGGAGCCATGTAACCGATCGTGCCCAGAATCTCGCCGGTCTTCGTGTGTCCCGCATCGTCGTCAAGCCGCTTGGCGAGACCGAAGTCGGTCACTTTCGGTTGTCCATCCGCCGTCAATAAGATGTTTGCGGGTTTGAGATCTCGGTGAGCGAATCCCTCTAGGTGCACGCGATGGATCGCGCGGGCGATTGTTTCAGTGATCCGTATGGCCTCGTTGATATCGAGTGGTCCGTCTGCGAGGCGGTCTTTTAGATTGCCACCTTCGACAAGTTCCATCGAGAAGAATGGCACGCCATCCGCCTCCCCAACATCATGGATCTGCACAATGTTGGGATGATGCAGTCGCGCGACGGCATGCGCCTCATCGCGAAATCGTTCGAGCTGGCGTGTGCCCCTCAGCGCGGTGTCCAGCATCTTCACGGCAACTGTTCTTCCCAGTTTCAGTTGCCGAGCCCTGTAAACCACGCCCATGCCACCGTAGCCCAGCGTGTCGATAACCTCATAATCGGGAATGGCTGGGAGCGGCCGACCCGACCGAACACCGCTAGGGGAGTCCGAGTCGATGGCCAAATCAGAGATCGATGACACTGCGTCGCTCGTCGGTGTGACACCAAGCACGGACTCCATCTTCTGCATCCGGCGGATACGAAGCTTGACTTCGTCGGCAAGCTCGGGGCAATCCGCGCACAACTGCTCGGCTGACGGACTGGCTCCTTGCTGGCGGAGTTCCTCCCAGCGAAGCAGCAGGTCGGCCAGTTGCTCGGATTCACCCATTGCACACTGCTAACGGCTCTCTGGCCACTGATCCCCAACCTGCTCGTGAAGCAACTGCAACGCACTGTGCCATCGACGTTGCACCGTACGAACCGACACACCGAGCATGTTCGCGGCTTCGGCCTGACTTAACCCATCGTAATACAACAGGTCCACTACCTCGCGTTCGTGATCGGGAAGCGAACCGATCTGTTCGTGCAACTCGCACCATTGGGCAAGGGTCGCCGGTTCGTGCGACAGGTCCGCGACATCTATATTGTTTTGGCCGGCCGACTCGTCGTCCGCGTGGCTTTCTTGATTTGCGGCCAGGCCTTCTGGCCCGAAGTAACGCCGCGCCAGATCGATTAGCTCCCGCCGGATCTGTAGCGCCGAGAGCGACATGAAGTGGCGAGGCGATTCGACTTTCACCGATTCCAGCGCCCGCCACAGACGGATGAGCGAGTTCTGCAACACGTCGTCTGTTTCTACCCACCGACGCAACGCCGGGTATCCGCGCAGCATGTGACGAGCCAGCGACTCCAGCCTCTGCGAGCTGTGCCGAATCAGCGCGGGCGATGCGGCATCGTCTCCCTGGCTTAAGCGATCGAGGAGATCTTGCGTCGGACTGGAATCGACTGCGGGTTCCGCCATGCCATGTCCTTGGGAGAAAACGACTTCGGTTCGCACGCGGCCCTTTGATTATAGGTGACGCCAAACCCGCCGAAAAAGGTTTGTCGCCTCCCGACCGGCATTTACGCAATGAATGAAAGAGCAAACGTACTCGCACACGTTAAAGGGGACGAGCAATGGCTACTACGCTTTCCGTGTTGATTCTCGCACATGCAGTTGCCGGCCTGGCATTCGCCGGTGTATTCGTCTTCCCGGTGTGTGCTTCCGGGCGCCCATCGGCTAATCGGATCGAAAGGTGCAATTCACGGCCTTCGGTTCGCCCATTGGCTTGAACGATATTCGTGTAGAGATTTGTGGTTCTGTAGATAAGAATACACGAAGTGAGTCCGAGAAATGCGCACAACATCCGCGAAGATATTCATCGCCGTTATCCTGTCGCTATGTTCCGTCGCGGTCGCTGCACGTCCGGTATCTGCTGACAATGATCGCAAACTTCATGAAGCGGCGAACCGCGCCGTCCAGTTGATCGAACGGACGTAGGCCACGTTCCTTGGAAAACGCGAATGCTTCACCTGTCATACCCAAACACTATCAACGATGGTTCTGCGGGAAGCACAGCAACGGGGCTTTGCGGTCGACGCGTCGAACTACACAGGACAATTCGAACGAGCACTTGAGTTCCATAACCTCGTTAAGTCGAGAAAGCCAGGTGGAATTCGCATCGATACGGTCGGTTACGCATTGTGGGCGCTAGACATTGGCAAGTATTCGGCGGACGCGGTTACCGAGGACATGACCTGGTATCTGCTGAACTACCAGAAGGACCTCGGCCATTGGAAGACCACCGTGCATCGGCCTCCGACACAAGCCAGCGACTTCAGCACGAATTACGTCGCGATCCGTGGCCTGAATCGATATGGCACGGCAGAACAGCGGAATCAGATCTCAGCAAGGACAGACGCTGTCAAAGCGTGGCTGTCTTTGACGCACGCGACTGACACGGAGGATCAGGTCTTCCGTTTGCATCTCGCCGACGAGCTTAGACTTTCACCTGAAACGAAGAAGTTGTTCGTCAACAGACTCGTCGGTGAACAACGCGACGACGGCGGGTGGGCGCAGAAACCCGACATGAAATCCGATGCCTACGCGACCGGTTCAGTGTTGGTTGCGTTAAACCAGGCGGGAGGTGTGTCTAGCGACGATCCAGCTTGGAAACGCGGCATCGACTATCTCCTACTAACTCAAAAGTCAGACGGATCATGGCATGTAGTAACCCGTAGTGAGCCGGAACAGGTCTACTTCGAAAGTGGCTTCCCGCATGGAGAAGACCAGTTCATTTCGGCATTCGCTACTGGATGGGCGACGGAAGCACTACTGTTGGCCCTGACGACCGTCGAATAGACGGATCGATCGCGTCGCAGCATCGCAAACAGTTTGCTTCAAAGTGCGTGGAGGCTTTGGTGGTGTGTCTAATTGGACTTAACGTCTGGGAGTCACTACGAACATGAAAAAGTATCACAACAATTTTGCATCTCGCCGCGCATTTCTCGGCGACGTCGGCCGGGGAATGGTCGCGGCGAGCGTCGGCGCTGCGGTCGCGAACGATCTTGGGTTCTCCACAGCTTTTGCCGAAACAGGTGATCACGAACTTGAGTTTGGCAAGCTGGAACCGCTAGTTGAGACGATGCGCGACACGGCTCCAGATCGGCTCCAGGAACTCTTGGTGGCCAAACTCAGAAGTGGGGATGTCAATCTGAAGCAACTCATATCGGCCGGTGCGCTGGCCAATGCCAGGACGTTCGGCGGCGAGGACTACCACGGCT
>CAJHYY010000854.1_pt1 | contig 10767 bp, 12 predicted proteins | sample 9198861 | NCBI WGS metagenome assembly CAJHYY01 (sample SAMEA7708377, study PRJEB35096) | sediment metagenome | biome: marine neritic benthic zone biome [ENVO:01000025]; feature: sediment [ENVO:00002007]; material: shallow marine sediment [ENVO:03000034] sea grass bed [ENVO_01000059] ... | reverse complement strand
GGGTGACAGGGTGACCGCGGGACTGGGGGACACGGGGACACGGGGACTGTAGGACAGTGGGACAGGGGGAGATGGGGACAGAGGGAGATGGGGAGATCGCGGCGTTCTCCCCCGGGCTTGTCCCGGGGGATGCACGACTGGCCAGCTACCGGCCAGCTACCGCGGTTTGAAGTCGAAACCCTTGCTCTGGCCGAAGAATGTTCGCGGATTGTCGTACACAACCTGGCGAATCAAGCTTTCATCGTGACCGCGCTGACGCATCTCGAAAATAAAGTCGGGAACGGCGGTTGGTTTGCTGGGGCCCCAGTCGCCCGCTGAATTCACCAACAGTCGCTCGGGACCATACATCTCGACCATGTCGGCAGCTCGTTGCGGCGTGCATTTGCTGATCGGGTAGAGCGTCATCCCCGCCCAGAACCCTTGTTCCAGCACGTGTTGAATCGTGTGCTCTTCAACATGGTCCACCAGCACGCGTGATCGCTCGATCCGCGAATCCCCGCACAGCATGTCGAGGATCATTTTGGTGCCTTGAAACTTGTCTTCCAAATGAGGCGTATGGATCAGGATTTGCTGGTTGTACTGGATTGCCAATTCCATATGCTCGAGGAAAACTGTGGCCTCGTTGCGCGTGTTTTTATTCAATCCGATTTCGCCGATCCCCAGCACGTTCGGACAGTCCAGGAATTCGGGAATCATGGCAATTACTTCCCGCGACAGTTCCACATTCTCCGCTTCTTTAGCGTTGATGCACAACCAGGTGAAGTGTTGGATGCCGTACTGTGCAGCGCGTCGCGGTTCAACCTCGGTCAGCTGACGAAAGTAATCTCGAAAACTCTCGGCGCTGCCTCGATCAAAACCGGCCCAAAACGCTGGCTCGCTCATGGCGACACAACCCATCCGCGCCAACGTTTCATAATCGTCGGTGATTCGCGAGACCATATGAATGTGGGGGTCGATATAATCCATAATTCGTTCCTCTACCGCTGGTGTTCGCCCGACTACACCTCGAATTCAGCACGCCAGTGGGGGTCGTACTGTCGCGAAAACAGCTGCTGAACTTGCCCGGCACGATCGCCTTGCTGGGACATCAATAGTTCGACACCCTGGCGGATGGTGCGGTAGCGTGCGTCACTGCTGACATCACCCTCAGCCCGGTCCAGCCGATCCAGCGAAGCTGCAATCTGCAGAATCTTCGCGCGGACTTCCAGGAATTCACGGTCGAGAATCTGCTGGGAATTCATGATGCCTCGTAGCCTCGTGAAGTCTTCAAGTTAAAGGGCAAGGGACGCCCTTGCACGGGATCACCCGCTCCACTCCATGGCGACTCGCCATGGTGCGAATCGCGTTCCTTTGAATCATGATCTAATGCACGAACGCGCGGGGCAAGCGGCTCAACGCCCACACACGCCTCATTTCAGTTTGGTAGTCCGCACCGCGGAAATCAAGCGATCCGATGGTGGCTGTCGCTGGAACCGACACCTCTGTCGCGCCCAGAAACAGGCCAAAGGCCGCTGGCCGCTCGTACGCGGCGACTTAAAGCGACTATCTGCATCCGGACATGCGCGTCGCCATCAGGCGGTGGAATCCTCAACACACTCGCTGGCGCTTCGTGCTAGTACTATGCTCCCCGTCTCCCCTGCTCCCCGTCTCCCACTCTCGCTTTGCCCCTCTGCCCCTCTGCCCCTCTGCCCCTCTGCCCCTTTGCCCCTTTGCCCCTTTGCCCCTTTGCCAATCACGTCGCGTACAGCCAGCGACCGATGGCAACCGTGGGCACCAGGAGCGACAGAACTACCAGTCCGGCCACGGGTCCGGCTGCCAGCAGCGCAACCGCCGCGTCCATAATGATCAGCGAGAAGATCGCGTGTTTGACGGCCAGCTGCACCATGGCCGGTTGCGGATCAAAAATGGCGATCCCGCTGCGACGGACGATGGTGAACGCGATCAGAACCAGCAATAGGTACCATTGTTGCGGCTGGCGGAACTGCGGGTCGTATCCGATCGGCAAGTAGCGGTACGCGATTCCCAACAGGCAGAAACCCGTGATCATAATCACCAATCCGGTGGCCAACATGGGCCGCGCGCTTTCAACCGCTTCGGTGCGTGCGAATTGCGTCACACCGACGATGTAAACGCCGATGCCTGCAGCCATCAACCATTGATGAGGGCCAAATCCCAGGACGGCATCCGGACCAGGGAACGGAGGCGCCAGGCTCATCCCCAGCAGGACGTTGAACAAGCGGCAGGCCCCCATCATCACCGGCGCCACCAGCGTGTTCTTCAGAGCCCCGTCGTACAACAGGATGCAGACCGCAAGAGCCAGTGCGACCCAGGTGCCTCGCAACTTGTCGCTGCCTTCCAGCGGGCTGATCCAGCCCGCCAGGCTGGCCCACAACAATCCGACCAGCAACAGCACCAGGCCGATCACCAACGCTTGACGAAGTGGAATACGACCGGACGCCAATGGTCGGTCGGCGCGCTCCTGTCGATCGCGTTCCACGTCGAACCAATCGTTCAACGTCATCCCCGCCGTATACAAACAGGCGGACGCCAACAGCAAGCACGCCAGGACTCCCAGCGGCTCGAATCGCTGCTGTACCAACAGAAAACCCATCAAGATGTCGGCAAGCGCTGTGAATACGTTGCCGATGCGAAACAGCCGCAGGTATTCCACCCACAACGGGCGCGGACGAACGGGAGGATCTACCGAAGTATCAATTTGGGGGGCGTCGGACACGAGTGATTGATCCCGATAAAGTTAACTACTGGCGCTGCGGTAGCTGCCCAGAGCACAACGAAACACAAACCTGGAGGCCAGAATGCTCAAGATCGTCGCCACGATGGCAAACAAAGCCAGCCACGGCTGCAAACTGTTGCCGGGGTAGAGCGGCTGCGCGAGAAGGCGGGCGGGAACGTTGACCACGATCAGCACGGGCACGACAAACGTGAACAGCCCCCACAAGGCATAACCCCCCCAGCCGCGCTGGTAGATTTCCATCGGATAACGTGAAAAGTTCGTGATGTAGAACCAGAAGTCGTACAGCGTCTGGTTTCGGCCCAGCCAAATGCTGGTGGCCGCCAGCGAAATCATCAGGCTGTAAAGGATCATCACTCCGCAGATCACGTAGATGGGGTACAGCACCGCGATCCACGGCTCGATGGTAATCGGATTTTCGGCGCGTGTGGTCAGCTGGGTCAAAGCGATCACCAACAGCACTACCCCCATCGCGAAATTAGCCAGCGCAGCCCAATCCACCTTCTGAAATGAAACCAGGAATTGGGTGTCGATCGGCTTTAACAGGGCAAAGTCCAAGTTGCCCGTGCGAATCAACTCGCTGAATTCATGCGCGTTGGGCATGCAGAATGCCTGCACCATGCTGTTGACCAGCCAGGTCGTGCCGAGGAATACGAAGAACTCGTATTTTCCCCAGCCGCTGTCGGGACCGATCTGTGGTACATGAACAAAGATGATCATGTAAAAGCCGATGTTCATCAGCGCCCAGGACACCGACGAAACGCACTGCAACAGGAAGTTCATGCGGAACGTCATGTCGCGCACCAGGCTGTTGCGGGCGAAGGTGGCGAATACTCGCCAGTAGGAGGGTGCTGGTTGTGACATTGGATCAGCCTCCGTAACCGCTGTAGCGTCGTAGACCGAAATGCAACATCACACGCGAGAGCACAATGAAAAAGGTGATCCATCCGGCGCCGATCCACAGCCCCCAAATCAAATCGGGGCCTTGAATCTTGCCCAGAAACACCGCCGCCGGGAAATAAGCCAGGTATTTCAGCGGCAACATGTCGACCACCTGGTTCCAGGGCTCGGGCAACATGTCCAAGGGAAACATGTGGCCCGACAGGAAGAAGCTCATCAACATGTACACGAACAACAATGAGCTGACTTCCAGGAACCAGAAGCCAATCAACCCGATGCATGCCTCGAGAAAGAACCCGAGCATGAAGCCCATGAATAATGCGACGACGTATGCGATTAGAATCTCGACCGGCGGCCAACCGGAAAAATAGCCGCGGCACAAGTAGAACACGACAATAAACGGGATGGCGGCTACCCAGTAATAGGCCAGCTTGTGTGCCAAACGATTGAGCAACAGGAATCCCATCAGGTCCACGGGTTGCACCAGGAACTTCTTGATCTCGCCGTTGCGAATCTGCAGAGCGATGCCGGACGCCAGCCCGGGCATACTCGAAAAGGCACGACTCACCATCGATAGCAGGTAATAAGCCACGACGGCTTCGAAGGTGAAGCCGGCAATGGTTGATTTTTCCGTCGACAGGAATACCGCGTTCCAGAGAAAGATCTGGGTGATGATCGGCAAAAACCGCATCAAGGTTCCCAGCGCAAAGTCGCCGCGGTAAACCAGCCGTTCCTCCAGTGCAATGCGAAGGATGATCCACCAGGTTAAGATGCGCGTGTTCATCAACGACCGACGGGGGGCAAGGGCGCTGCGGCGGCCGAGTTTTCGCGATCCTTGACATGCGAAAACAGCTGGGCAATCACTTCTTCCAGCGGTGGATCTTCGACCGCAATGTCTTCCAGCGAATAGCTGTCCAACACCCCTGATAGTTGATGGGCCACCTCCGATCGCTCGATCCGCAGCCGTGCTCGGGGCGGTTCAATGTCCAATACCTGCCCGAAACGGCTCAGCGTGGTTGTACCATTGGTGCGCAACAAGCGGTCGGAGTCTGCTTCGCTGAACAGCAGCGTTACGATCTTGTGTCCGCTGAATTTGTCGATGATGCCGCTTAACGAGCCGTCATATTGAATCTGCCCCTCGGCAATGATCACCACGCGTCGGCACAACGCAGCCACGTCCTTCATGTAATGGCTGGTCAACAGGATGGTAATCTTGCGCTCCTCCTGATAGCGCTTGAGGAATTGCTGGATGTTGTGCTGCGCGACAACGTCCAGGCCAATCGTCGGCTCGTCCAGAAACAGGACCTTGGGCGAGTGCAACAGGGCTGCCGTCAGCTCCATTTTCATCCGCTCGCCCAACGACAGCTCGCGCACCGGCTGCTTCAGCAGGTCGCTGATCTCCAGCAGCTCGGTCAGTTCCTTCAACGTAGCATCAAACACGCCAGGTTCGACGCGGTAGATTTGCTGATGCAGGCGAAATGATTCCTGGGCGGGAAGATCCCACCACAGCTGGTTCTTTTGTCCCATCACCAGGGCGAACTGACGTCGGTAAGCGTTTTCGCGGCGCCAGGGTGTGTAGCCCATGACTTGAGCGCCGCCACCGGTGGGCGAGATCACGCCGGAAAGCAACTTCAACGTGGTCGTCTTGCCAGCTCCGTTGGGGCCCAGAAAAGCAACGAATTCACCCTCTTCGACATCCAGATCGATGCCCCGCACGGCCTCGACGTCCCGGTACTCGCGGCGGAACAGCCCGCGAATGCCGGCCATCAACCCCTCGTTTTTCTGGTACACCCGATAGGTCTTGGTCAGACCTCGGATTTCAATGATCGATGGACTCATCGCGCGGGGATCTCAGGGAGTGGGCCAACCCGTACGTCATAGTTGTCCCGGGCAGGACTGTCGACGGGGGTCAATATTAGAGAACGCATCTTGGCGCGCGCCTACCTAACTGCCGGACGTTGTCGGTGTTCGGGGCAGTCGCTATAATCCCGCGCGGCGGAGCCGCACCCTAAACTGCCTGCTGGCAACAGTTTGAAGAAGTCGAGGTGAAGACTATCGCGACCGGATTGCGAATCGGACTGGGCGATGACACGCATCGACTCGCGCCCGGCGGACCGCTGCGTTTAGGCGGTGTCGAAATCGCCCACGACCATCATCTGTTGGGTCATAGTGACGCGGACGTACTGCTGCACGCGGTGACCGATGCGGTGTTGGGCGCGGCGGCCGCCGGTGATATTGGCCAGCTGTTTCCCGACAACGATCCTGCCAATCAAGGGCGAGATTCGGCTCAGATGCTGGAGGCTGCCTGGAATCGAGTCGAACAACTTGGGTTCAGGATTGTCAATCTGGACTGTGTCGTGTTGGCTCAACGCCCCAAACTGTTACCGCATCGACAGGCCATTTGTGAGCGCATCGCCGAGATCTTGAACTTGGATTCCAGCTGCGTGTTTGTCAAAGCCAAAACCGGCGAGGCGGTAGGTCCGATCGGCCGTGAAGAAGCCATCCAGGCCAAGTGCATCGTCTTGCTTGAAAAACTTGATCCATGATGACGATCTCAGCATCGTGCCCCTAGAATCCTCTTTGTCTGTCAGGTCCGCCACGGCGGAACTGGCCGCTTCCATCATCATCACGCATTCCCATCACGTTCATGAACCTGCAAGTCTACAACACGTTATCGCGTACCAAAGAAGCGTTCGTTCCCGTTGAAGAGGGCAAGATAGGCATCTACCTCTGTGGACCCACGGTGTACGCCGAAGCGCATATTGGTCACATGGTGGGTCCGGTGATCTTCGACACCATCAAACGCTACCTAACCTACTGTGGGTTCGAAGTCACCTGGGTCGTCAACATCACCGACGTGGATGACAAGCTGATCGAGCATTCCCAGAAAAAGGGAATCAGCATGTCCGAATTGGCCGAACAGATGACGGCCGACTACCTGCAGAATCTGGCCGCACTGGGCGTGGACCAAATCGACGCGATGCCCAAAGCGACCGAGAACATGAATGGGATCATTCAGTTCATTCAGAAGCTGATCGAACGTGACTTCGCCTACGACGAGAACGGTGACGTATTCTTCGATGTCGCCAAAGATCCCGAGTATGGCAAGTTGACCAACCGCACGCTCGACGCGTTGCAAGGCGAGGGCGGGGAAGCCGCTGATAAGAAACGCAGTTCCGCCGACTTTGCGTTATGGAAACGCGCCAAACCAGGTGAACCATCTTGGGACAGTCCCTGGGGGCCGGGTCGGCCGGGATGGCACATCGAATGCTCGGCAATGAGCCATGGCTTGTTAGGCGAATCGTTTGACATTCACGGCGGCGGCTTGGACCTGATTTTCCCGCATCACGAAAATGAGATTGCCCAGAGCGAATGCTGCCATGCCAAGCCGATGGCGCGCTACTGGATGCACAACGGACTGTTGAAGCGTGAGGCGGCCGGAAAGATTGGCGGACGCGGCGAACGCGACGACGATGCACCGATGACGCTCGAAGAAATCCAGGAAGCCACCGACAAAAAAGAGAGCCGATCGAATAAAGCTCAGAGTCTGGCCAGCATGATGGATGCGACAGGCGGAGAGAAGCTGAGGTTCTTCCTGTTGCGCACCCATTATCGCAGTACGGTGTTGTACAGCGACGAAGCCGTTGCCGAAGCGGCGACGTCGTTGGATGCGTTCTACCGGTTCTTCGAGCGGTTCGAACGGATCACGGGAGATTCGTTCTATGCCCTGCCCACGATTCAACGTCGTGCCGACGGCGAGTTCACGCCGGGCGACAGCCAGCTGCTATCGGACGTGCAACGACTCAGGAAGGCCTTCCTGGCCAAAATGGACGATGACTTCAACACGGGCGGAGCCGGCAGTGATCTGTTTGAACTGATTCGTAGTCTGAACAAGTTTTGCGACGCACAACAGTTGGATGTGAGCCCGCAGCCGGAAGATCTCAAGCAATTGCGTCAAGCTGCGCTCGTGATTCGCGAATTGACGGCGCTGTTTGGCTTGTTTCGTAGCCCGCCCGCCGCGGCGGGTGCCGACGATGCATTGGTCGCTGGCTTGATGGAGTTATTGATCGAGGTACGGGGCACCGCGCGCCAGAAAAAAGACTTCGAAATGGCGGACGTGATTCGAGATCGCTTGACGGAGCTGGGTGTCACGCTGGAAGACCGCAAAGACGGAACCGGCTGGCGCGTCGAGTGACAAGTGTCCGGCACTCGTTGCGGTGCACGTTACCAGATCGGGGCTGGCCACAACGAAATATGAGCCACCGTGTTGCACATACATCCGATTACAAGGGCCCGCCGACCGAAGCTCGAATCAGCCGCAGCCGCGAACCCACGGTCAAATCGTGCCCATCGATCACTAGCCCGACGCGTCAGCGAGGGATTGCGTCACGTAGGTCTGCGTCACAAGGGACGTCACAGATGCTGTCGTCCTCGTCAGGTTCCCTGCGTACGCAGCGGCTCTCCATTGATTCTCTGAAATCAGAATAATCTCACGCAGAGACGCAGTGTTCGCGGAGGAATTGGTTTAGAAGAATCGACTACCATCCGAGGTGCATAAAACCGATGCACTTGGAATGTTGCCCAACCGGGAATTGGACTGCGATTGATTTTCCGGCCAAACTTTTTAGCAGTGGGTACTTTCACAACGCTTCGGGTATTCAGCCAAGAATCCCTTGCTTACGCTGCGGGCTTGTGAGGGCGATGAGAAGCGGAGTTACTCTTCGCGTGATGAGCTGTACACCGCTTGCAGCAGTTCGCCCACGTCTTTGTGCTTAGGTTTCTCGGCAAGTGCACCGTCCAGCATGCGTCGCGCGTCTGATTCGGAGTGGCCTAGTTCGCAGAGTGTGGCGAAGGTCTCCTCGACGATGTCTCGATCGGTTTGATCCTCTGAGGAATCGGTCTGTGTGACCAGCAGAGCGAATTTCGACATCTTGCGGCGCAGTTTGGCAATCACGCGATCGGAGGTTGCCGCACCGATGCCCGGCAGAGTCGTCAATCCTTTGCTGTCCTGTTCGGCGATCATCACGGCCACATCTTGCACGGGACGGGTCATGGCTCGCAACGCCTTGCGAACACCGACTCCGTCGACGGAACAGAACATCTCGAAGAATTCGCGTTCCACGTGGCTTTGAAAACCAACCAGCCTGGGTGTCAGACGTCCTTGAGTCGGATTGCCTTCCAAATAATGCAATGTGTGCAAACTGATCGATTCGCCCACATGTCCCGCCAATTGCCGGCAGGAGAACCCGGCCAGCAAGACTTCGTAGTCAAAGACGCCGGCGTCGATCGTAGCCGAAGACTCGTCCAGGCTGCGGAGTACTCCAGAGATTCGAGTGATCAACTGACCAATACCTGTTTGTCGAGATACACGTGACAGACTGCAACCGCCAAGGCGTCTGCAACATCGGGTGGTTCGGGAACGGTGGTGAGACCCAGTTCGCGACAGATGGACTTTTGCACCTGAGCTTTGGGTGCTCGTCCATGACCGGTCAACAACCGTTTGATCTGTGTCGCAGCATAATTGCGGACAGGGATTTGAGCACCGGCGGCGGCCGAACAGATGACTCCACGCGCGTGCCCCATCAGGATGGCCGTACGAGGTCGCTTGTAGTGCGAATACAGCTCTTCCAAAGCCATCACGGACGGCGCGAGCGATCGAATCACTTCGGCGATGCCCGTCTGGATCTCGTGCACGCGACAAGCCAACTCGCCGCGACCGCCACGCACGACGCCCGCTTCGCAAACTCGCAACTTGCCGGTGCCGACCTCCAGCACGCCGTATCCGGTGATATTCAGTCCGGGGTCGATACCCAGGACGCGTGTGGTTTCCATTCCCAGTGCCATCCGTGCTGAAAAGTTCCCATCATGCCGTTCGCGTCGATGTTTCACTCGTCGTCGAACAGCGTTTCCTGATGCTCAAACTGCTGCTCGGGGACCTGCATCTCCAGGTGTTCGTAGGTGCGCGGCGTGGCCACGCGTCCACGAGGCGTTCGCACCAACAGTTCGCTCCGCAGCAAGAAGGGTTCCACTTCGTCGCTCAACGTGTCGGTCGATGCATTCATGGTGTGTGCAATCGCTTCGATGCCCGTCGGTCCTCCCTGGAACACGCGGATCAACGTCGTCAAATACTCGCGATCTTGCGGATCCAGACCCATGTCGTCGATTCCCGCCATCTCCAGCGCTTCTTGCGTCACGTCGCGGGTGATGGCACCGTTGTGCCGACTGGTAGCAAAATCGCGGACCCAGCGCAAGCGGTTGTTGGCCACGCGGGGTGTACCGCGGCTGCGGGACGCTATCTCCTGAGCCGATTCGGGATCAATCTCGACATTCAACTTGGCCGCATTGCGGATGACGATTTCAACCAGCTCCTGGGTGGAATAGAAGCGGAGGTGTTCGCGAACCTGAAAGCGATCCCGCAACGGACCGGACAACATTCCGGCACGCGTCGTGGCACCGATCAATGTGAATGGCTTGAGCCAGACGTTGTGGGTCCGCGCATTCACGCCGTCGCCCAGAATGATGTCGATGCGAAAGTCTTCCATCGCGGTATAGAGGTATTCTTCGACGGCCTTGGGCAAGCGATGAATCTCGTCGATGAACAACACCGACCGTTCTTCGGCGTTGGTCAGATAGGGGATCAGATCTTTGGGCGCTTTCAGCACCGCACCGGTGGTCAATTGTACCGAGGCATCCAGTTCGCGAGGGATACACAATGCCAGCGTGGTCTTTCCCAGTCCGGGAGGCCCGTCGAACAGCACGTGCCCCATCGCCTCGCCCCGTTTGCGCGTCGCATCGATCACGATCTGGAGGCGCTCCAACACATCTTTCTGTCCGACGACTGCGGACAACCTCTGCGGGCGGAGATCACCGTCGTCATCGTCCTGCGGAGTTTGACCGTGCAAAATGGCTTCACGGGCCATGAAGGATCCTCGTAGTGTACGCTTGTTACGTAGCGCGGCGCGTTGATCATAGCAAACGGGAAAAAAGGGGTCGAGGGACAAAGGGGCAAAGGGGCATAGGGAGGGCGAGGCGGGCGAGGCTCCTGCTGAGCTGTACCTAAGAACGGGAGTGGGGGAGACGGGGACTGGGGGAGACGGGAAGTAGGGGGAGACGGG
>CAJHYY010000074.1_pt1 | contig 10786 bp, 8 predicted proteins | sample 9198861 | NCBI WGS metagenome assembly CAJHYY01 (sample SAMEA7708377, study PRJEB35096) | sediment metagenome | biome: marine neritic benthic zone biome [ENVO:01000025]; feature: sediment [ENVO:00002007]; material: shallow marine sediment [ENVO:03000034] sea grass bed [ENVO_01000059] ... | reverse complement strand
GTCGGGCAGACAAACGATCCGATCCGTTCTTTCCTGGGTTGGATTCCAGTGTGGATACGACGGCCATACCGACGCGAACAGGCGGCCATCGGCATCGACCGCCATTTGCACCGGATTCACCACCTCGGGGAACATTTCTTCGGAAGCGAACAGATTGACCTGCATTCCAGGAGCCAGTTGCATCTTGGCCATCGAATCGGCTGGCTCGAGGTAGGGATATTCGCCACCATCCAGCGGCCCCGGTTTGTTGGTTTTGACCGTCAACAGTTCGGGTACATCCCGGTTATTGATCTGGAGATCGCCACCGTTGGCCACCGCCCAGATGCGTCGATCGCGTTTTGTGGTTAGTGCATCGAAGATCTGCATCTCACGTTGCATCACGTCGTAGTTGGATTGACCTTTCCAGGCCAACTTCGATCGACCGCCGTAGACGTTGTACCCATCGACGACTCGGTACCTGCTGAACCAATGAAGATTCTTATCCAAAACCGCCTCACGCAGTTTGGCGACCTGATCATCAGCGGGCACCTGTTTTTGAAACAGGGTGGCCATGATTTGCCGAGCCACCAATTGGTTGCCGAACTCGTTCAAGTGCACGCCGTTCATCGTCAGCGGTTGTTCCGTCGATTGGTATAACCCCAGCGTCAGCGAAAAGAGGTCGACGAATTGCACTTCGCTTTCAGTGCACACGCTCTGCATGGCTGCTGTGTAAGCTGCAAGTTTACGATTATTCTCGGTTCCGTCAGGAAGATGTCGGCTGTTCAGATTCTCGTGAGCAATGGGCGAAAACACGACGATGCGCGGCGCGGTGAGACCGTTGTATCGCTGCGCCTGCATCTGGTTGATCATTTGGGTCAAGTTCGTTTCGAACTTCGCCAACTCGGCCTCGCCGCGGAGCGCTTCGTTGTAACCGAAGAAACAGAAAACGACGTCGGCTTGAGCCTTGGTCAGCCATTGGTCGGGACTGCCAAAGTTGGCTGATCGCGGACGATTATTGATCTCATCGCCGGCGAACCCCAGATTACGGAAGGTCAATTCGTGCTGGCGGTATGCCGCGTGCAAATAGGTTTCCAGCCATCCGTCGTGCTGCATCCGATCGGCCAGCGTATTGCCGATGTAACAGACATGATCGCCGTTTTCGAGTTGGAAAGCGGGCTGGTCATCGGCAAGCGACGATCCTCCCAGGACACACACGAAGGACAAGATCACACACACGACGCGGCGAGTTTGAAACATCAGCATCATCCAGAAAGAATTGAACGGGTGAATTTGTGGCCAGTTAGTTCTTAACGATAGAGAGTGAAGTGACGCGCTTCCCGTAATTCACTCACAGCCGTCCATGGTTGGTGTTCCTCATCAGGTCGAGCAATCCGTGGCGCATACGTGTGCGGCGCGATCCGCATGATGATCAACCGTCCCGGGTTTCTGCGTTGGCTTGAGGGCGTGAAACATCGGGCGTGAAAATCGGGCGGGACGCAAGATCGCGTCGGCGCGGCAGGGTGCGAGATCGCCAGCCGCCCATTGTAGCTCAAACCACAGCGGTTGAGAGGAGCCGCGGGAGCCCGAGTTGGCTGGGTTTGGAAGGGCTAGGGTGGCGATGGCGTCCGCGGACGCCTAAATCACAATGGCAGCAGCGGTGACCATGATCATCACGCTGCCCACAATCACTTTGCCAAGTGTGCCGAACAGACGGCCCCAGAACGCACCGTGGCCGACCTCCACACTGGAATCGAAATCACGACCGGCCCATTGCTCACCGATCATGGCACCCAGCATCGCACCCAGGCAGCTGAACAATAAAGCTCCGACGACCGAACCCACCACGGGAATCGGGACGCCGAGAAACAACCCCGCGATCCCGCCGCCGATCGAGCCCACTACGGCCAGCGCCGCGCCGCGTTTGGTGCCGCCCACCTGAGCGACGCCCATGGCGCCCGCCAGAAACTCAACCAACTCGCCAACCACCGCCAGCAGCAACAAGATGATCAGCACCAGCCAGGCGAAATCGGTGCGTCCTGTTGGAATCAGCCACGCGTACAACGCCGCCAAAGCGAGGTTGATCCAATTCCCCGGCAAGCCCACAAAATTGAGCATCCAGGCGGCGATCATCGCCAACAACAGTAATGCGGCCCACAGCCAGAGCATGGTGGTTGAGTGGTTAGAGGTTAGTGGCTAGAGGTTAGACAGTGGCTAGAGGTCAGAGGTCAGAGGTTAGAGGTCAGAGGTTAGAGGCTAGAGGAGGGTGTTCGGGAATTCGTTGCAGCAGGTGGCTGCCAGCAGTACTCTGTTTGCTGTTACCTCTTAGCTGTCAGCTTATCTAGATAGTCGCTACGCGGCGCTTGATCTTGGTCATTCAGGCTGTTTTCTCCCAGTGCAGAAACTCTTTCTACGAGCTCGCGGTTGTTCATTTCCGGCGTTTGTTCGATCATAGTGAACTGTCGTCAACGCATAAATCTGGATCTCGCTATGAAAACTCGCGCTGTGTTACAAACGCCCAGAATCTTATTATTTCGCGCAAGTTCTAGCGACCAACGGAAGCGGATTGGCAATGGGCGAGCGGTAGCTCGTATTTGGTTGTGGCCCTGCCACTCTGTGCTTGTGGCGTTGTTGTGTGGTATCGGTGTGGTCGGAACGCTGCCGGCGGACGAGTGGCCGCAGTTTCGCGGGCCCGCCGCGTCGGGCGTCATGGATGGGCAGAACCTGCCTGACACCTGGGATATCGAAAGCGGCGAGAACATCCGCTGGCAAATGGATATCCCCGGCCTGGGTCACGCGTGTCCGATCGTCACCGGTGATCGAGTGTTTGTTGTCACAGCCGTGGGTGATGAACCCGATCCGGAACTCAAGATTGGACTGTATGGCAATATCGCTCCAGTCGAAGGCGAAAGCGCACAAGCGTGGATTGTGTACTGTCTGTCCAAGTGGACGGGACAGGTGTTGTGGCAGCGCACCTTGTACACCGGTCAGCCGGAGATCAAACGCCACACCAAGGCCTCGCATGCGAACTGCACGCCGGCAACCGATGGGTATCACCTCGTGGTCTGTCTGGGTTCGGAAGGTCTGTTCGGCTTAGACGTGTACGGCAATCTGTTGTGGAGCAAGGATCTGGGCACTCTGGATTCGGGCTACTTCCGTGTGCCGGCAGCACAATGGGGATTCTCGAGTTCGCCGATCATTCATCGAGACACTGTGTTGCTGCAGTGCGATATTCAAAAAGGATCGTACCTGGCTGCTTTCCGCGTGAGTGATGGCCAAGAACTGTGGCGTACTCCGCGCGATGAAGTGCCAACCTGGAGCACTCCCACGGTGTATTCCACCGGAGGCCGCGACGCGGTGGTGGTCAACGGATTCAAACACACCGGCGGTTACGACTTTGAAACGGGTGAAGCTATTTGGCACCTCAAAGGAGGCGGTGACATTCCGGTCCCCACCCCGATTCTGTATGAGGATTTGATCATCCTCAGTAGCGCTCATGGCGGCCCGCGACCGCTGCGAGCTGTGAAGATGGAAGCCCAAGGAGATATCACGCCGGCCGACAACCCTGGCGAGTCGCCGCACTTCGCCTGGTACCACGAACGCGACGGAGTCTACATGCAGACGCCGATTGTGTATCGCGATCATTTATACGCCTGCCGCGGTAATGGCGTGTTGAGTTGTTACGACGTCCAGAGCGGGGAGCGTAAGTATCAATCTCGCTTGGACGGAGGCACCGGATTCACCGCTTCGCCGTTGGCTGCCGACGGCAAGATCTACTTTTCCAGCGAAGATGGCCAGGTATACGTCGTCCAGGCAGGTACCGAATTCAAACTGCTGGCGACCAACAAAATGGGCGAACCGGTAATGGCATCGCCGGCCCTTTCAGACGGGATGTTGTTTGTGCGCACCAAGCGCAAGCTGGTGGCCGTGGGCGCTCCTTTACCGCCGGCCGCCACGGCGCCGACTACGCCACAACGTCGTCGCTGGTTCCGCTGGGGTTGTCGACGTTGAACGGAGCCGCAAAAAAACGCAAAGAACGCAAAGAACACAGCAAAAGTTGGAACTCGCGGCATCCAGACAACCTAGAGCGAGTCGCTCTGACACATGCGTGCGCGGCGGTGTGTTGTTACGGGAAATGTGACGAATTCACGCGCACCGAATTGGGTAATCCGCTCTAGAATGGAAAACAGGTGTCGATGACCGGAGCTGCGAGTCGGCATGCTCACTCTTGCAGGGAAATGGAGACCGTGGTGCCGGAGACCAAGTGCAGATCCTTGGGGATCTCTTTGAAGCGAATCCGTACGGGGACTCGTTGTGCAAGCCGAATCCACTCGAACGTGGGCTCGATGGTCGGCACCAGATTCTCGGGCCCGTCGGTCTCCGCCAGCTGCGGCGGATTGATGGCGTAGCCGATGCTTTCGACCACGCCTTGAAGTGGTTGGCGACGGTTTCCCATCAAGGTCAATGTGACCTCGTCACCCTCTTGAATGTGTTTGAGTTTCGTCTCCTGGAAATAGGCGTCCACTCGAAAGGATGTGGCGTCAACGAATAACGCGAACGGCGAACCGGCTGTAACGAAGGTGCTGTCCAACAGGTTCATGTTGGTGATGAAACCATCCGCCGGCGCGGTGATCTTGGTCCATGCGAGGTTGAGATTGGCTTTTTCCAGCTGGACTTTCGCATTGCGAATACGCACATTCGACTCGCCCGGGACGCCCAGATTCGCTCGCGCCTGGGCGGCACCGGCTTTCGCGGTGTCCAAGGCTGCTTCAGATTCGGCCAGGCCGTTTTGGGCGGTCGTCAGCTTGGCTTTGGATTCGGTGAGAGCTGCTTTGGCCTTGGATAATGCGGCTTGACTCTGGGAGGCTCCCGCTTTGGCATTCCTTAACTGTGCTTCGTATCCCGTGACAGACGCTTCTTTAGCTTCGGCATCTTCCACCGCACCGGCCCGCTGATCGGCCAGGCGACGAGCTCGTGCGGCTTGCCGGCGCGTTTCTTCTAACTGGGCTTCGACTTGTTCGATGTAGGCTTTGGCTGAGGTAACTCCCGCTTCGGCTTCGGTGATGCCGGCTTGAGACGATTCGACGTTCGCTTGAGCCTCCTCGATTTTGCTTTCCGCCGAGCGCACGGCCGCTTGCTGTTGTTGGACCGTAGCGTCGGCCGCTTCCACGCTCGCTTGCAGCGCCGCCACATCCTCCCGTGCCTGATCCAACTTCACCCGAGCTTCATCGACTGCCAATTGAAACTCCGAGGGGTCAATCTCGAACAGGAGATCTCCCTTGCGAACAAACTGGTTGTCCTGGACTGCTACTTGAATCAAGTAACCGCTGACCCGCGGGGCAATCTTGACCATGTCCGCGCGCACCTGGCCGTCACGCGTCCAGGGACGACGCATGAAGCGCTGATACAGCACCCATGCCGCGACCAATGCCAGGATCACCACCGATACAGTGACCAGCTTGGGCATCTGTTTTTTTGCGATGTCGGAAAAGGACATCAATTCAACTCCCGCCGACCGAGCGGCGACATGGTTTCCCAGAAACTAGGGTGGGACGAACCACAAACCCATGATGGACGTGCTGAGCACCCAGATTGCCAGGAAGGCGAGTCCGGAGTGCCAGAAGTAGCGACTCAGACGTGTTGCATTCAGTAGCCGAGTCAGCGCCAGCGTACACAAGTAACCCAACACCACCGTGAATAGAAACGGTGGCAAATAAACCCAATCCCAGGAGATTTCAGAAGGAACTTGCGTGCCCATCGCTCGAGTCTCCGCCCCAAAAAATAAACTCACTTCCCATTTTACCCAGCACGCCACGTTTGCCAGCCACTTGATGAGTTAACTGGAAAAGTTGTCCGACTTGGCAAAGTTTGCCGATTAGTGAGATTGTATCGATCATTACTGCGAGCGAAGGCATGGATCGGCCGTCTGTTTCCAAAGAACCGTCCGATTCGCGTCCCTCTGGTGGCGCGTGGCGCTTGGGCTGCGCCTGCTTGCTGTCACTGCTACTGTCCGGTTGCAACTTCAGTCAATGGATTCACAACGATTTGAAGGTGGGTCCGGAGTATCTGTTTCCTCCCAACACAGCGGTCGCCGAGCAGTGGATTGATCAATCTCACGCGCGGCTGGATGCCGATCTGCCTCCGCATGTGGATTGGTGGTCGGCACTGGGTGACCCCCGACTGGCTGAACTGATCGACGCGGCGTACGAGCAAAACTTGACGTTACGTGAAGCCGGCTGGCGTGTGATGCAGGCGCGTGCGCGGCGGGACATCACGGCCGGCAACATTTTTCCGCAGACGCAACAAGCGTTTGGCGATTACCTGCGTGTCCAGAACAGTCGCAATGTGGCGTTGCCAGCGCCGCTGACTTCGTTTGACGACTGGTCCACGGGATTCAACCTGTCGTGGGAGCTTGATGTTTGGGGGCGTTTTCGCCGCGCGATTGCATCGGCTGACGCACAGTTTGAAGCGAGTGTCGACGATTACGACGCGATCCTGGTGTGCCTGATTGCAGAAGTTGCACTGGCCTACACCGACTACCGCACTTTCGAGCATCGGCTGACTTACGCGCGCAACAACGTGCAAATCCAGGAAGCCTCGTTGAAGTTGACCTTGGAGCGGGCGAAGTCTGGCAAAACAGGGTACACCAGCGTCCATTTGGCGAAGTCTAGTTTGGAATCGACACGCGCCGGCATCCCGAACCTGGAGACCGGACTACGTGAAGCCAACAACCGGCTGTGTACGTTGCTGGGCCTGCCGACACAGGATTTGCAGGAGCTGTTGGGCGAGGGCGATATCCCGCGAATCCCTGAGAAGATTGGTGTGGGGATTCCCGCTGATCTTTTGCGACGCCGCCCAGATATCCGGGCAGCCGAGCGAGCGGTGGCAGCTCAAAGCGAACAGATCGGCATCGCGCTCTCGGATCTCTATCCTCACTTCTCGATCAACGGTCAGATCGTGGTGGAGAGTGAACGTCTAAAGGATCTTTTCTCTAGCGGTAGCAGCAGCGGTTTGATCAATCCTTCCTTCCGCTGGAACCTGCTGAACTATGGTCGAATCATCAACAACGTCCGCTTGCAGGGTTACGGACTGGAAGAACTGATCACCAACTACAAGAACCGCGTGCTGACGGCCAATCAGGAAGTCGAAGATGCCCTGGTTGCGTTTATCAACAGCATCGACCGCGTTGGTCACCTGGAATCTGCCGAGCAGGAAACCAAGGAAGCCTTGAGGCTGTTGACGATTTCGTTCGAGGAGGGAGAGATCAGTTTCACGGGCGTGTTTCTCCTGCAAACCACCTTGGTGGTCCAACAGGATGAGTTGGCCGCTGCGCGCGGCGATGTTGTGATCAACTTAATCCGCGTTTACAAGGCTTTGGGTGGAGGTTGGGAGTACCGCTGCGGCACCGTTCAAACGGTCGAGGACGATGAGAACGGCCTGGAGTTATTTGAAGAAGTGCCTGTCCCGGCCGAGTCGGAGGATTTGCCCGTTCCCTCCGGTCAACCGGTGATGCCGAACCCAGAAACTGAGGGCGTCCAGGAATGACGGTCCGTGGTTCATGCACGGAGGCCGCTAGAGCGAGTCGCTCTGACACATGCGTGCGCGGCGGTGTGTTTTTGTGGGAAATCCGACGAAATCACGCGCACGGAATTGGGTAATCCGCTCTAGGTATCGCAGACTCGGAATCACTATGTGAAGAAGTCAGTGGGCGACAGTAAACCGCACGGACCATGAACAGGTGAGGTCATGCGCAAACGCATCGAGGCTTTTCAAGAGTTTTACCACTGCTTTTGGCGCTACTTAGCGCGGCTGCGCGAGATCCTTGTAGTTCTGATTGTGCTGATGATGATGGGCGGACTGGTGATTTCCTTTGCCGAGGATCTTCCATTGTCGGACTCCATTTACTTTTCGTTCATTACTGGGCTGACGATCGGATACGGCGATATCTATCCCGAGACGGCCATTGGCCGCATCGTCAGCGTACTGATCGGATTGATCGGGATGGTGTTTACCGGGTTGACGGTGGCCATCGCCACGCGCGCTTTGGCCGACGTAACCAGGAACGAGCAGCTATGACGATGGCGCGGCCGGATGTTCTCTGCCTCGGTGGTATCTACCGCGGAGAAGCAGAGCCTTATACGGTGCCATCGCGCGCTGTGACGCGCTGCCCGTAGTTATTGGCCAGCGGCACGGCCGAAATCCCGTGGGCCAAGATGCTGAGTGCCACGGTCCAGATCACGACGGCACTGATTGTGTCGTTGCCCGGCAACTTGGCATCGATCACCATCACCACGAACACGATGCTGGCCAGGCCGCGTGGTCCAAACCAACCTAGAAACAGCTTGGAGTCCAGCTTCATCGGAATCCCCAGCAAGCACAACCACACGGGAAACATCCGTACGACAGTGAGGCTCAACACGGCATACGCAATCACGCGCCAGCTGAAGTGGTCGAACCCCTTACCAACCAACAACGCTCCAAACAGAAACCACGTCAACATCGAGAGCACGTTGCCCGTACTTTCCGCTCCCTCAAGCAGCTGTTCCTTGACGTCCGCGTTTCGTCGAATTCCTCCGAATACCAGGCCGCCGACGAAGGCGGCTATGAAACCACTACCGCCCCATCGCTGAGCTAGCGCGAAGCTCAAGATTGCCAGGGCAACGATAGGTATCTGGATCCAGGACCCGGCGATCCATCCTCGTGTCGCGGATCCCTTCAACAGCAGATTGCCGACCAGAGCCATCGCCACCCCGACAGCCGCGCCGATGCCAATCGCCTGTAGCGGTAACCGCAGCACCAGACTGGCCGTCTCGTCTCCGCCCGCCGCTCCGGTTGCCAAAGCCAGAAAAATCAGGATCACGGGCACGCAGATGCCATCGTTCAGGCCACTCTCGACATTCAAACTCTGACGAACCGATGACGGTACCGATTGGTTGGTGACCACCGCCTGTCCCAGCGCGGCATCGGTGGGAGCCAGCATGGTGGCGAGAAGAGCCAGTTCGTAAAAACTCAGGTTGTCGAAAATCACATAGCCACTACCCAGACCGGCGACAATGGTTAGCGGGAGTCCAATCAGCAACAACCGAATGGGAATGTTGCGCACTTTTTTCAATACCGACAGACTGGCCGTGGCCGAGTCGCTGAAGAGAACCAGGGCCAGTGTAAGCTCGGCCAACAGGCGCAGAACTCCTCCGTCCGCTTCGGCTTGAATCAGATCGAAGCAATGGGTGCCGAAAATCACGCCGGCAAACAGATACACCACGGCCCCGTTGATGGGAGTCTTCTCGAGGCGTGAGGCGATGATGCTGTACAAGAAGACGAATGCAGCGAGCACCGTCAGTAGCTGGTATTCGGTCACAAACGCTGGACTCCGCACAAACTCGAGGCGTTAACGACCGGCCATTCTATCGTGCGGAGCTTGCCAACGCATGACGGGGCGTACCTGGGCCATGTACGCTAGAATTCAACTCCCGTCGGTTCTGCAATCCGTCCAACTTTCGATGGTAATCGGATCATGCCAGCCTCACCTGCCCAGCAAAAGCCTTCAGCGCGGATGACGCAACCGAATTGTTTGAAGACGTCGCGATTTGTCGCCGGCGCCCACCACATCAACGGAAATGATGCCTGGTCCCTTTACAAAGCGTGTGCCGACGGCGATGTCAGCAAGGCGGATCGCCTGCTTTCGAAGAACCCACAATTGGCGAATGCTGAAGTCTGGTACACGTTTCCCATTCACTTTGCCGTTTGGGGCGGAAACGTCGATTTGGTGAAACTGCTACTGGATCGTGACGCGGATCCCGGCCAGTGCACGTTTATGTACAGCAGCTGGCAGTCGCTGCTGGCTGCTGCTCGTGAGCGAGAGTACGGCAAGATCGAGAAGCTACTGCTCCGGGCGCTCAAAAAAAGTTTCGGCTATGCGCCGCAGTTTGAAAAGCTGGCGCGCGCCATTCGCTCGCGCAACTGGCGTAAGGTCTCGGCCGTGTTGAGGGCGGATCCGGAATTGATCAAGGCTTCAGACGAGCTGGGCAATCATGCGCTCCATGTCGCGGTGCAGACGCGGCAGCGGGAAATGATCCAGCGGCTGGTGGAACGGGGAGCGCCGATCAACGACGTCCGCGCCGATGGGATGTCGCCGCTGATGTTAGCGCTGACGTGGTTCCGGCCCTTCGCGCCACCGCAGGCGATCCGCAATCGCTGGGTGATCGTCGGCACGCTTCTGGCCTGCGGCGCGGACTATCCGCTGTCGGTCGCAGCCGCGGCAGGAGACCAGGAACGGGTGGAATCCCTGCTGGCCAAAGATCCCGCCGCGGCAAAAGAACTGGATTCGTCGCGCGTCAGCCCGCTGGCGTATGCGGCGCGCGAAGGCCATGAGCACATCCTGCGCATTCTGCTGGAACACGGGGCGGATCCAAACCAACCCGAAGAAGGAGCACCGCAGGGGGCGGCCTTGTTTTATGCTTGCTGGGGAAATCAATATGCGTGTGCGAAGCGCTTACTTGAACACGGTGCGGATCCCAACGCCGGATTCGATTCCAGCGGTTGCTGTTTGACGATCGGAAAACACTTCTACGGTTCGGCCGCCCGCCCCATCGAAAAAATACTGCGCGATCACGGCGCCACCGATCCACCGTATGACATGAGCAAGCGCCAGCTCAAGCAAGCCGTGCGCGAAGCCAGTCCGGTCATGCAACATGAAGAATTCCTGGGAATCGTGATGAACAGCGGAGATGCAGGGCTGTTGGAGAGCTACCTCGACGCCGACCCAACGGTCCCCGATCAGATGCACTATTGGAGCGGCGTGGTGTATCCG
>CAJHYY010000035.1_pt1 | contig 10808 bp, 10 predicted proteins | sample 9198861 | NCBI WGS metagenome assembly CAJHYY01 (sample SAMEA7708377, study PRJEB35096) | sediment metagenome | biome: marine neritic benthic zone biome [ENVO:01000025]; feature: sediment [ENVO:00002007]; material: shallow marine sediment [ENVO:03000034] sea grass bed [ENVO_01000059] ... | reverse complement strand
CTGTTCGCGCAACCTGGAAGCTTGCGCCACGGTCTCCCCCTCTCCCCCCCTCCCCCACTCCCCGACTCCCCGACTCCCCTACTCCCCCACTCCCCCACTCCCCTTCTCGACTTCGGTCCACAGCTCATCCAGTCCCAGGTTTTCTTTGGCGCTGGCCTGGACGACTTCCACGGATCGCGTGCCTGGCAGATTCAGTAGCGTCTTCAGCTGGCTGGCGACATGATCGGCGCCCGGGAGATCGGATTTGTGGACGACCACGACATCGGCGACTTCCAGCAGCCCGGCTTTCTCCCACTGCATTTCGTCGCCGGCTTCCGGCTGCACCATTACGACCAGATGGTCCACGACGTCACGGACTGCGGTATCGTTTTGTCCTGCGCCGACGGTTTCCACCAGCACCACGTCGAAGCCGAAGACGTCCAACAGGCGGATCATCAACGGCAGTTGCTGGGCGATGCCCTGCTGGCCGCTAGGTGTTGCCAGGCTGCGGATAAAGATCTGTTGATCGTCGGGCCGACTAGGCATGCGAATACGGTCGCCCAGTAAGGCGCCGCCGGTAACACTGCTTTGCGGGTCACAGGCCAGCACCGCAACACTCAACTGATGGTCGCGGAGGAATTCAGCCAGTCGACCCACCAGGCTGCTCTTGCCGACCCCGCCGCTACCAGTCAAGGCGACGACTCGCGCATTCTGTGGCGCGTCGTCAAAGGCCTGCTGGATCTCCTGCAGATGTTGATTGCGGCTGATGTAAGTCAGCAATCGAGACAGGGCCAGTCGATCGCCTTCGCGCAAACGCTGAATGAGTGCTTCAACCATCGGTGCGGCTTCCTTCGCTCCGCAAGTACTCAACGATTTCGTCGATTGGAGTACCCGGTCCGAACACGCGCTGCACGCCGATCTTTGCCAGTTCGGGGATGTCTTCGACGGGAATAATTCCACCCAGGATCACTCCCACATGGCCCAGACCGGCGTCGTTCAGTTTCTGAATGATGCGAGGAGCCAGGGTCATGTGGGCACCGCTCAACAAGCTGATGCCCAGATAGTCGGCGTCTTCGTCGGCCACGGTGCGAACCACGTCATCGATTTGTTGCCAGAGGCCGGAGTAGATGACGTGAAATCCGGCATCGCGCAAACCGCGAGCCACGACTTTGATTCCGCGGTCGTGCCCATCGAGCCCGACTTTGGCCAATACGATGCGAAGCGTGGAAGACTGCGTTGGGGCCATGTTCTGTTAGCGTGGGTCGTGGGATTCAAACCAGCATGGTTGCCGGATGCTGCAGCCTGTCGAGTACGGCGTTTCCAAACAGTGCACCCATCGCGCCGTCGACGATCCGGTGGTCAAACGAAAACGACAGGAACACCATCTGAGCCGCACGGATCTGATCGTCTTCGCCAAACACGGGCCGTTTCTGGATCTTGCCGATACCCATGATGCCGACTTCCGGGTGGTTAATGATCGGAGTGGAGATCAAGCCTCCGATGTTGCCTATGGACGTGACCGTGAACGTGCTGCCACGAAACTCGTCGGGGCTTAATTGATGCTGGTGCACACCGTTGGACAAACGTTCGATCTCGCGGGCAATCTCTTCCAGTGATTTATCCTGGGCATTCTTGATCACGGGTACGACCAGGCCCTTTTCCGCGGCCATGGCAACACCGATGTGGCACTCCTTGTGCAACGTGATCTCTTCGCTTTCCTCGTTAAACGTGGCGTTGACGATGGGTACTTGTTGCAGCCCGCCGACCACGGCCTTGATGAAAAACGGAAGGTAGGTGAGTTTGACACCGCGCTGTTGCAGCGTATCGCGGATTTCCGCGCGGATGCGGACCAGTTCACTGACGTCACATTCGTCAACGTAGCTGTAGTGTGGGATGGCGGTTGCCGATCGCACCATCTGTTCCGCGACTTTCCGTCGCAGACCTTTGAGTTTCTGCTGCGTGCCGGCAACACCCACGTCCAGCGTGGGGCCGTCGGCGGAAGACTGCGGTTGCTCGCCCGGTTGCCGTTTGGCAAAGGCTCCCAGGTCGTCGATCAGGATTCGGCCGCCTCGCCCGCTGCCGGGAACCAGACGGAGGTCGATTCCCATGGCTCGCGCCATCCGACGCACCGAGGGGGCCGCTCGGACGCGATCCGACGGCTCGAGGACGGGTGTCGAGACGCTGGCGGTCGACCCTGATGTTGGTGCACCTCTTTCAGCCGGAATGGCTTCGGCCACGTTTTCGGTGTTTGCAGCCGCAGCCGAGGTGGATTGGCCGTTACCCGGTTCAAATCGCAACACCACCTCGCCCACTTTGACCTGCGTTCCTGGCTCGGCGATCAGTTCGACGACTTTGCCAGAGAACGGTGAAGGTACATCCATCGCCGCCTTGTCGGTCATCACCTCCAGCAGCGTATCCCCATGATGCACCTCGCCACCTGGCTGCACTTTCCACTCGACCAATTCAGCTTCGTAGACGCCTTCGCCCAATTCAGGAAGTTGGAAGTCCATCTTTATGCTTCCTCCTGAACAAGTTCCAAGATGGCCTGTCTGATCGATGGCAACTGTGGCACTGTGTTCTGTTCGTATACCTGGTTCAATCCGATACCGGGAACGTGACGTCCTTGCAGCACCCGGGGACGCACGAGTAGATCGTAGAAGTGTTCGTCGATCACGCGACGTAACAAATGCTCGCCGAAGTTGGTCACTTCCGTGTCTTCGTTCACCAATAACAAGCGACCGGTACGAGCGACGCTTTCGGAAATCATTTTCCAGTCGTATGGAAAGATCGACCGCAAGTCGATCACATCGATGTCGCCGCACTGGTCGCGCAACTGATCGACGGCGTCGACGCACAGCGGCAGCGTCCGTCCGTAGCTGATGACGGTGGCGACGTTGCCCTCGCGAACGCGTTTGCCTTCGCCAAATTTGACGAAGTGTGGTTGCAGAGCGGGCCATCGCGGCTGCCACGAGCTGCGGTCACCTATGGGAGCGTCGATACAACGCTTGAGTTCTTCTGGGTCTTCGGGTTCGCCCGGTATCATCTCCTTGCCACGGATGCGCAACAAGGCCTTCGGCAACAACACCAGTACCGGATTGGGGTCAACGATGGCCGAGAGCATCAATCCGTAAGCATCCAGCGAGTTGCTGGGCATCACGATTTTCCAGCCCGGCAACCGCGAGGCCCAGCTTTCAAACGAGTGCGAATGGTACAGGCTGCCACGAATGCCTGAACCGCTGGGGGTCATCACGACCATCGGCATTTCGTAGTTGCCGGCCCCGGCCCAGCGTTGATTACCGGCGACCTTCAGCAAGTCGATGGTATTGAATCCATAGTCGCAGAACTGGATTTCCGCGATGGGCCGCCCCCCGGCGTACGCGATCCCCATCGCGGTGCCGATAATCCCGCGCTCGTCCAGCGGAGAATTCCAGGCAGTGTCCAGACCCTGAGTCGCGGTGAACACGCCGCCCAAGGGTGGGCCCACATCCTCGCCGAAGATGTCAGTCACACCGAGGTGCGTTTCGCCGTAGTGCAGAGCCATCCGCACGGCTTGGACCAGGGTCGACAAGCGAGCTCTCCTGTACTGTTGGCGGCAAGGGATCGACCGGCAGCGATCTCAGCTACGAGCCTTGGCCGAGTTGTGGGTCGGGTTGTCAATGAGGGTATCGTCCGACTATTCGGGCAGGCCCGTGTAGTCGTCCGGGTAGACAGCGTCGACCTGGCTGGGGGCGTAGGTATATCGACGGATGTCTTCGGGAGTCGGTTTCGGTTCGGCCAGCACCTGGCGTAATGCCGATTCGATCTCGTGATTCACTTCGTTATGCACGCGTTCGATTTCGCCGGGTTCGACGAACTGGTTCGAACGCAGCTTGTCTTCCAGCATCTCGATGCAATCCGGCTCGTCGCCACGCACGGCTCCACTGGAGGAGGAATGGCCGTGAAGTCGCGAGACTTGGGCTTCCAGGATGAACGGTCGACGCTTGGTTCGACAGTATTGCATCGCCCGCGAGATCGCATGCCAGCTGGCAATCGGGTCGTTGCCGTCAACGACTTCGCCAGGGATCCCAAACGGTGTGCCGCGATCCATGATGTTGGTTTCACCGTGCTGTGAATCGGCGGAAGTCGAGATGCCCCAGCCGTTGTTCATCACAATGATTAGTACTGGCAGCTCATTACCCGGCCTGGTCGTCCACACCAGGCAAGAAGCAAAGTCGCCTTCCGCAGTGCCGGCATCCCCGCCCACGACGATCGTGATTCCGTCGCTGGACTGCCGTTTCTGCATGATTGCGGTCCCCGCCGCCATCGTGAATTGAACTTCGATCACGGAACTCACCGGGACCACATTCCAGTCGCTGCGGGCATAGTGGCCGGCAAAATTGCGTCCCATCGAATGCGGATCCGTGCGGGTCATGCCCATTTGACGAATTCCGTCAACGGCGGGCATGCCCATGGCGATCATGGTTGCGCTGTTGCGGTAGTGCAGGTGCAGGTAATCGTGGAGAGGTCCCTGCCCCTTTTTGACTTGTAACCCCAAGCAAGCATTGAAGGCCTCTTCACCAGGACCGCCGATCCAGAAGTATCCCTCTCCTGACTTGCTCATTTTGATCATGCGTTCTTCCATCTTCCGCGCGCAAACCATGTCGCGGTGGATCTGCATGACCAGTTCCACGGGCAATGTTTCATGTCCGCTGGTAACCTGAGCGACCGTTGTCACTAAACACTCCTGTGTTTGATGTTGCTGGTCCGAAACGACGCTTTCGCCATCCAGGACGACGCGCTCTCGGAAGTGGCCGTGAGGTGTGGCGACGGCCACCGTGACGCTCTCGGCGATCATCGACGAGAACTGGACGTCCATTTCGTTTGCATTAGCCGTGGTTATTCTAAGCGAATCCGCGGCCAATGCCACCCAGTTGGTGCGTAATCCGTTACCCTATAAAAGTTTACTACTAATTCACCTGGCTCGTCGTGCTTGACAAGTGGGAAACTATTGTCCATCTCGCTTCAAGTCACGCAACATCCCGGTCTCGTTTTGCCAACGAGCCAGTTGGTTCAGCCAGTTCCGCACTCGCGTCTCGGTCGGAATCAACGCGGCCAGGAAGAATATTCCGACAATTGCGCAAGCTAGATTCGTCATATGGCTGGTCAGGTGAAAGCCGATCAGATTGGCGATGGCTCCACCCTCAAATAACGCTCCGGCAATGATGGTCTTGGTGGTGTAAATCCCGACCAGCTGTCCAGGGTTTTCCGTGTCGATTTCGCCCAGCCGCATGACGTGGCTGCGGGCGATCGTTCGCGGCACGAGCAGACCGGCCACAAGGGTCGATGCGCCCAGGATCAGCATCGCGTAACTGATGACCGGATCGCCGTCCTGGTTGGGCGGCAGCGCCACACTGAACACGACAAACATGGTCATCAGCCCGCCCAGCAGGCCAGCGACAATGATTTGCAGCGTGCGGACCGGCTGCGTCAGCGATGGTTCAATACTCATGGCGGCCCGAAGATAAGAACTCGACCGGGCAATGTCCACGTCAATAATTCAGCTCGCCAGGTCGCTATAGGGTATTCGAGGCCCGACGGCCAACCTTTGCCCCTCCAGTGGGTTGCAGCCTCGGATGGGCAAGAAACTCGATTTTTCGAGGGGATTTGTAGGTGCAAGCTCTTGTGATTAAGCTTGTTAGTACAAAAAATGGAGTTGCAGAACAATCAAAACCAGCCGCGATTAAGATAGAGGGTGGGAGATCTACCATCATGAAATTACGTGCCTTGATAATTGCATTCGGGCTAGTTTGCGTGGCTTCTACAGCTTACGGGCAACGAGATTATTGGCCCGTCTGGGGGAGTCAACCTCGGCATTCTTCGACTTTGGAAGAAGGCGTGCAACGCGGCCGTGCTGATCTGGTGCGGTCGGCTGGCATGTACAACGTGATGACTTCCGAAGCGGCCAAGAACTGGGAAGACGCTCGCTCGAAGTATTTCGATAACCGCATGAAGTGGACCAAGACCTACTTCGAGATGCGGCAATACAATCGCGAATACCGCGCGGCTGCTCGAGGACCGCGTCCTACATCCGAACAGTTGTTTCGGATTGCCAAGAGCGGATCGCCCAGGCGAATGGCCACCAGCGAGCTGGATCCACTGACGGGCCAGATCGCATGGCCCAAAGAACTCTCCGCCGGAATCTATGCGGAACTGCGAGACGGCGTGGACGAGATCTTTGCATCTCGCGCAGAAACTGACGGCAGTCTGGATGTGGACGCCTTTTCCGACCTGCAGAAAGTCCTGGACGAAATGCAGTCGATTTTGAACACACGCGTCCGTGCTAAGGAGATCGCGGCTGCGGAATGGATGGATGCCAACACCTTTTTGAAACAGCTTAGGCACGAGAGTCGGCACGCCGGCTAGAACGTCCGACGCAACTCTATTCCGATCAATAACCAAATCTATCTCCGAGGATTGTCGATGATGCGTCTTGCCGCCCGGTACTTGGTATGCGCCTGCCTCTTGTTCTCCATCTCTCAATCGGCCGCTGCCGACGATGTCGCCAAGCTGATTAAGGATCTCGAGAACCCCGACATCAACGTTCGCGCTAAGGCCCTCAACGAACTAGCCCGGAAAGGCCCGGCAGCCGCCGAAGCCGTTCCGGCGCTTTCGAAGCTGATGCTGCTGGGTGACGACGAAACGCAATGGCAGACAGCTCGTGTGCTGGCCACGATTGGTTCGGCTGCTGATGCCGCCGTCCCATCGCTGGTGAAAGGCCTGAAAGACAAGGATCCGCTGGTCCGTGGCTACTCGGTGTACGCGTTGGGCGAAATTGGAGCCCAGGTAGCCGTTCCCGAAATGGTGAAGCTGGCCGTTGAAGAAACCAACCGTACGGTACGCCGCGAGGCGCTCGAAGCACTCAAGAAGCTGGACGCACCTGAAGAAGTGACGCTGCCTTTGTTTGTGAAGGCTCTGGAAGCTGCCGAACCGGCCGCGGTGATGTCGGCCGTCGAAGGTCTTGCCGAAGCCGGCAAGGACGTTGTTCCGCGACTGAAGAACGCCCTGAAGCACGAGAACGCCTGCTATTGGGCGTGCGTCGTGTTGGGAGCGATTGGCAAAGACGCTGAAGGCGCCGTGCCCGAACTGACCGAAGTGCTGAAACACAAAGAACCGGAATGTCGGATCGAAGCCATGTTGGCGTTGGCCGAGATCGGTGAAGGTGGCAAACCGGCCGCCGCCGCGGTCACCAACGTGCTCGAAAACGACGCATACCAAGGCGTCAAATATGTTGCCGCCTACGCGTTGGGAAGCCTGGGCGATGCCAGTGTCCTTCCGGCGTTGAAGAAAGCCTTTGAGAGTGGCGACGAGTTGATGAAGGTATCGGCCGGCCCCTCGATTCTGACGCTGGGTTCAACGGACGAAGCCTTGCAGGAGCAGATCGTCGCCGCCCTGGTCGCTGGACTGAAGTCCGAAAACGATACGGTTCGCGGACTCGCAGCTCGCGGTTTCGGTGCGACTGACATTCCCGATGAACTGGCGAATTCAGCTCTGCTCAATCGTCTGGTCGAAGAGTTGGATGAAGGCACGATTGCTCAGATCGTCGACGCGGTCGCACAGCAGGGCAAGAAAGCCGTGCCGCGCGTGATTCGCGGATTGAAAGAAGACAAGATCAAGCGCTACGCTTTGGAAGTCGTTTTGCGAATGGGGCCCGATGCGGCTGAAACCGTGCCCGCGATCATCGAAGTGATGGACGGTGCCGACGCCGAACTGATGACCGAAGCGCATTTCGCTCTAGGTGCCGTGGGCGCGAGTGCCAAAGCGGCCGTGCCCAAGTTGATTGCGAACCTGGGTAGCAAGAACGAGTCGGTGCGGCATTCCGCATGTTATGCCCTCGGCAAAATTGGAGCAGCCGCCACTGACGCAACGCCGCAGTTGCTGGAGGCATCCGAGCGTGGTGACGAATTCATGAAGGTGGCCTCGTTGTGGGCCCTGCTGCGGATTCACCCGGGTGACAAACAGATTGCCGAATTCGCGATCCCGCGTTTGATCAAGGCACTGGATCACCCGCGAGCCGAAGCGCGAGCCGAAATCGCCGGAGCGTTGGGCGATCTGGGCCCGATGGCACTGGCGGCAGCCGATAAGCTCCGCGAAATGGCTCGTGCCGACGAGAGCGACGGCGTGCGAGCCGCCGCGACCGAAGCGCTGGTAAAAATCCGCGACCCCAGCGGATCCAAGTAAGCTGGGGGACCAGCGTTCTCCAGTGGCGCAAGCTTTACGCCAAGGCGCATCTTCGACTAGCTCGCGGCTCAGCGTTCTCACAAAGGCTGCCCCACGGCAAGCTAGTCAAGGATGCGCCCGTGCCGTAGAGCCTGCCCCACGGCAAGCTAGTCCTACATCTTGGCGTAAAGCTTGCGCCACTTGAGCGAGCTGGCCGAATATGCAGCTTGCGCCTCTGATACCAATCCGCTGGATCGCTTGCTGATTCACCGGGACGACACGGCCTTATCCTGCGATCTAGACTTCACTGTCAACCGTTTTGGAACCGGAGAAAGACAGTGGACAACAAGACGATCACCACGGCCATTATCGTCGCTGCCGTCATGTGGGTCGGGTTCGGTGAATACCGCCTACGACAACGGGCTGCCGAACTAGACTCCGTGGCTCAACAAGCCGACGACGTCGAGAATCGGGTCAAAGCAATGGAGGACATGGTGGAACAAGAGAAACGAGACAGGGTGACCTTTGATGATATCGCCCGGGGCTATGGCAGCGTTGAAAACTAGGAATCGAGTTTCCCCGGCCGGCCCCTTGAGGTTCGCGCTGGCACTACGAGAACGCAGAGACGCAAGCTGGTCGAAGATGCGCCTGGCGTAAAGCTTGCGCCACGTGAGTGCGGATGAGAGGACTCGAACCTCCACGCCCTAACGGGCATATGGCCCTCAACCATACGCGTCTGCCAGTTCCGCCACATCCGCAACGTGAAGGCCTATCAGGATAGGTGATTTGAAGTCGGCGTCAACAGCGGCCTGGAATCTGCCGTACGGGTCTTTGCTCGGCCACTCTGTGGCTCACCTAATCCACTCGCGTCGCCGCCAGGATCACGCAATCGTCTCCGCCGGATGACTCGCCCGATTGGGCCCATTCGTCGCGGATCAAATCGACCATGCGGTTGGCGGCGAAGATCTCCGATGTGCCACGAACGGGCAATTGCGACATCGGCTCGACCAACGACTCGGCGCCCTGATTCAACGCCACGATCGATTCACCCTTGCGGAGCTTGATCTTCTGGTTGGCGAAGTGATGATCCAGGTGCTCGCCGATCATCACCCGATCGGTCGTCAACGGTTTCAGCGTTTTGGCCGACTTCTTAAAGACCTGAATCTTACCGCTAGTAGAAAACTCGAACTGATGGGTGTGCGGGTCGATCAAACCTACCAGCAGCGACGCAAATTGCCCGCCGGGCGAGATAGTCCACAGCGTCTCGTTCACTTGTTCCAGAACGGTGGCTGCATCACGCACATAGTTCAAATGGCTGTGCAATGCGGCGCGGAGCGAAGCAGCTCCCATGCCGCCCACCAGTTGTTCGCCATCCACTTCTCCCAGCGCAACGGCGATGCGGCCGTCGGGGATCATTGTCCAGTCGTAGAAACCACGGCCAACCCACCCGTTGGGATCCCGCCAGCCGCCGACCGTCCAGGTATCCACGGGCGGTTCGATACTGGGCAGCCTTTCCTGTTGCCATTGAAACGCGTCGTGCATCTGGTTGGCGGATTGTCGATTCCGCTGATTCTCGCGCCGCAGGATCGCGCATTCCAAATCGGCTACCAGACGACCTGCCACCAGCTCGGCCATTTCGCAATCTTCGGCCGAGAAGTCTCGGGGTACAACGCTGAAGAACCAGAGCGTGCCCAGGGGAGTCATCGACGTCGCGACCGGAACACAGATGGCCGACGCAAAGGATTCGGGCACTTCCCAGTTCATCGCCAGATCGTCAGCGTCTAGCACCACCGCGTGCCCGATCAACGCCTCCAGATCGACTAGAGCGCCGCGCAACGGGCGCGGGGCGTCGGTCAGTCGACGTTTGGGCAAGCCACAACTGGCCCGCAGTTTCAGTTGACTGGTGGCGTCGTCCAACAGGTAGAGTGCGCCGGCATGACAGTGCAGTGCATTGGCACCACCGTGCAGGATGCACTCCAACCGATCGGCCAGGTGGTATTCATCTTCTTCCAGGTAAGAAAGCGGCACGGCTGTGGCCAGTTCCGCTTCGCGTTGCCACAGAGCTCGTCGCGTTTCCTGCAGCTCATCGAACATTTGTCCGACCGCACGAACCACCGTTGTCAACTGCGCGGTTGAATCGCCAGCATTCCAGCGCAGCATCGCGGATGGGTGATGGGGAATCTGGACGGCGACGGATGCGTCGGAGGCCTGCTCGCCGGGCAAGTCCAGCTGCAGATCGGCATCGGTCATTTGATTCAGCGCGTTCAGCACCTGGTTGAGCGCGGTGAGGTCTTCGTTTTGCGCGGGGACGGATTCGCTGCGTTCGACATGTAATCGCAAATGCCCAGAATTCGATTTCGCCACGGTAGCCTCGCCCTTGAGTCGAGTGACCGAAGCAGCACATCCAGCTTCGATCACATTACCACTGATTCACCAGGGGGCGTCCGTGACCCGCACGATCTAAGTATCGACGTGCTCTGCTGCGCAGTTGACTGGTGGGCGAAGACTGCCGAATGAGGCAAACGATTCCGCTTATAACGGACGCAACGAGGGCGAGGGATGTGCGTGACAAAGGGGCAGAAGAGGGGCAGAGGGACAGAGGGACAGGGGGACAGAGGGACAGGGGGACAGAG
>CAJHYY010000022.1_pt1 | contig 10857 bp, 6 predicted proteins | sample 9198861 | NCBI WGS metagenome assembly CAJHYY01 (sample SAMEA7708377, study PRJEB35096) | sediment metagenome | biome: marine neritic benthic zone biome [ENVO:01000025]; feature: sediment [ENVO:00002007]; material: shallow marine sediment [ENVO:03000034] sea grass bed [ENVO_01000059] ... | reverse complement strand
GGCGCTGGGAATCAGCTTCGGCGATGCCACCTCCGGTGATCATCCTTTCGCTCCCATTCCGAGCGAAAAGGATGCCTCGGATCCGGCCCAGCTGGAAGCCGCGAGCGCCTGATAACCCAACTGCGTTGCTAGCACTCAGAGTGTTGTTATTTCGCGCAAAGTGAGCGACCAACGGGAGCGATTGGGTGCGGGACGAGCGGTAGCTCGCATTTGGTTGTGGCCCCCGGCCACTCTGCGACTCTGCGGCTATAATGGCCGCAGAGTTTGCAGGAACGGATATCAGGAGAGCGCGATGTGGCGAGCGGCCCGCAGTGGTTTGGTAATCTTTACGGTTTTGTTGGTGACTGGCTCGGCTGTCGCAGAGCCTCCGAAAATTGGCGAGCCGGTCCCCGAATTCTCGGCCGAAAAAATCGACGGAAGCAAGATCGAATCGGCCGAGTTGCTGAAGGGTACCAAAGCAGTGGTGATCTGCTTCACCTGCTTGGAATGTCCCGTCGCATCGTCATACGAAAAGCGGTTCGTTGAATTCCAGAAGAAGTATCAAGACCGCGGCGTGAAGTTTGTGGCCATCAGCGTTAGCGAATCCGAGACGCTGGAAGATGTGAAGCAGCGCTGTGAAGACAAGAAGCTGAACTATCCCTTCTTGCGGGACGCGACGCAGCAGTCGGCAAAGGCTTTCGGGGCCAAGAAGACTCCTGAGTTCTTCGTAGTCAGCGGGCAGGGCAAGCTGGTGTATCACGGCTCGTTCGAAGACGATTGGCTCGATCCCAAGAAATCGTTCGTGCAAGATGCCGTCGACGCCATCCTGGCTGGCAAGATGCCCGAAGTCACCAGGCATAAAGCCTTCGGCTGCGAGATTCGGTACCGGCGCTAGTGCGCCCACTCTTATTTACCACAGAGTAGCAGAGGTAGCCCTCTCTCCGTGGTTCCGTCCGTAACTCGTCCTTCGTTGACACCCCATTTTTGCCGCCATAAAATCCGTGATTCGAACAGCTTGGGCGACGATATCCGATCGCCACTCCACTTGTGAGCGAGGAAGTTCCATGTCCGATCAGGGTTCTGGCCAAATCGACAATGTGATGCACGAAGAGCGTGTGTTTTCGCCGGCGAAGGAATTCGTGGATCGGGCCTATATTGGTTCCTTCGACCAGTACCAGGCGCTTTACGCGCAGGCCCAAGAGCAGGGTGAGACGTTTTGGGGCGACCTGGCACGTGAGGAACTGCACTGGTTCGAGCCGTTCGATAAGATCCTGGAATGGGACGAACCGTTTGCCAAATGGTTTGTGGGTGGCAAGACCAACGCCAGCTACAACTGCCTGGATCTCCACCTGGATGGGCCGCGTCGGCACAAGGCGGCTATTGTCTGGGAAGGCGAGCCGGGTGATGTGCGAACACTGACGTACCAGCAGCTGCACGATGAAGTCTGCAAGTTCGCCAACGTGCTCAAGAGCCAGGGCGTGGGAGTTGGTGATCGGGTCTCGATCTACATGCCGATGGTCCCCGAGCTGGCGATCGCGATGCTTGCCTGTGCGCGGATCGGAGCAGCTCACTCCGTAATTTTCGCCGGTTTTTCCGCCGAAGCGATCGCCGAACGAAACAACGATGCCGGCGCCAAGATCCAATTGACTGCCGATGGGGCGTGGCGCCGCGGCAGTGTATTGCCCCTCAAACAGACAGTCGACGAAGCCCTGGCCAAGTCATCGACTGTCGAAAAATGCATTGTGCTGAATCGAGTTGGCAATGAAGTGTCGATGACCGAAGGCCGCGACTTGTGGTGGCACGAGTTGATGGACGAGGCGTCCGCCGATTGCCCAGCCGAACCGGTCGACAGCGAGAACACGCTGTTCATTTTGTACACGAGCGGATCGACGGGAAAACCCAAAGGCATCCGTCACACGACCGCCGGCTACAACCTGTACGTCAAAAAGACGTTTGAATGGGTGTTTGATCATCACGAGGACGACCTTTTTTGGTGCACGGCCGATTGCGGCTGGATCACGGGTCATAGTTACATTGTGTATGGCCCGCTTTCGGCAGGCGCCACCGTGATGATGTACGAGGGAGCGCCCAATTGGCCTGCCGAAGACAGATTCTGGGCGCTGATCGAAAAACACAAAGTCAACATTCTCTACACCGCTCCCACGGCCATACGCGCTTTCATCAAGTGGGGCGACCATCACGTGCAAAAACACGACCTGTCCAGCCTGCGGTTGTTAGGCACCGTCGGTGAAGGCATCAATCCCGAGGCGTGGATTTGGTATCACGAATTGATTGGCAACCAGTCATGCCCCATCGTGGATACCTGGTGGCAGACAGAAACCGGTGGAATCATGATGTCGCCGCTGCCAGGTGCCATTTCGACCAAGCCCGGAAGTTGTACCAAACCCTTGCCGGGTGTGATTCCACGGATCGTGGACGACTCGTTTGAAGAAGTCGATACGCACCAGGGTGGGATGCTGGTGATCTCTCGACCGTGGCCAGGCATGTTGCGCGGCATCTGGGGCGACGACGATCGCTATCGTGAACAGTATTGGAGTCGCGTGCCCCATTGTTATCTGACGGGTGACAACGCCCGCATGGATGATGACGGATACTATTGGATCATGGGTCGCATCGACGATGTGATCAACGTGTCGGGACATCGCCTGAGCACGATCGAAGTGGAAAGCGCTTTGGTCAGTCACGAGCATGTGGCCGAGGCTGCGGCAGTGGGGCGCCCGGATGAAATCAAGGGCCAGGCCATCGCCGTGTTTGTGACTCTGCGCGATGTCGAGCCCACGGAAGAGTTGCGTGCCGAGCTGCGGCAACACGTCCGCAAAGAGATTGGCGCGTTGGCGCAACCCGACGATGTACGCTTCACCGGAGCTTTGCCCAAGACGCGGAGCGGCAAGATTATGCGACGGCTGTTGCGCGATATCGCTTCCGGAAAACAAACCGTCGGCGACACCACCACCTTGGAAGACTACACCGTGTTGGCCAAGCTGCGCGAAGACGACGAATAACCGTCGCCTCCGCGTACTCTTTCCTCTGTGGTTTTTTCGGTTATTTCGACTTCTCGATATCGACTCGCGCACGCAGTCCATCGGGTTCGAACGTGATGCCGAAATTCCCTCGGGAGATCCGGCGGATCGATTCTGGGAATTCTGGTCCGGACTTCGGTTCGCCAGGATGCCCGTATACGTCCGACTCCATGGTTTGATATTCCTCGTTCCACACGTATTTGCCGCCACCTGGACACACCAGCTTGGAATGCCAGACCGTCTGGTGCACGGCAATCGGATCCCGATCAGGGAACATCCGCTTCCATTCGTTCAACACCGGCAGGTTGCCCCAAGCCAGTTCCTGCATGCGGGCCTGGTAATCTTCGCGGAACATCACCTGGAAGAAATCGATCACGCGCTTGTCGACCTGCAGACACAGGTTGTCGCCCAGCCACGCGGGCCCGGTTCGAGGAAGTGGCTTGTTTTCTTTCTTCGCTTCGCGGCGCGCAGCCAGGCGTTCGATGGCACGTTTGATCACACCTTCGTGCAGCGAAATCACCAGCGCATCGCCGGTCGCCACGTAATGAATCGCCAGGTTTTCTAACTCTTCTTCCATGTTGCGTGCCTGGGCCGTGGGACGAATCGAAACGTAGGCCTGACCCTCATGCTCTCCCGTTTCCCAGACCGTCATGCCCGGCGCGGTCTGCTCGATGAACGCGCGAATACCGGCCAGGAAGAGAATCAACTTCGAGCCACTGGAAACTTCCACGTAGACGGCCACGGGTAGTTCCGAGAGCTTTTCCTGCAGGATCTCTTCCAGATCCTCAGCTTCAGCAATCTCTTTCCATACCGGGTCATCTTCGACATACGCCGCAACGGTTTCACCCACCCAGCTCAGAGGGTCAACTCTGAGGTTGTTGCCTGTCAGTTCGCGCAAGATATTTGTGTTTTGCTGAACGACTCGGCTCTTGCGATTGACAGCCATCGCCCAATGCAGCAGAGCTTCTGCGTGCGGATCGCCAGCATCGGGGCGAATTCGAGCTCCCGACGTGATGTCGATGAATTCGCGGTATTGGCTGCCGGTGATCAAGGGCATCACCGTCATGTCTGCCGCAATCCGCTTTTTACTGGCGTGGAATCGAACGGCAATCGGATCAAAGAAATTACTCCAAGCACGCTGATAACCGTTGCGCCATCCGCGGTACAGATCGGCTTCTTGTTTGGTCACGCGATCAATATCTAATTCCACGATGGGTGTCTGGAATTCAATGGTTCCGAAGTCGTCGGACCTGACTCCCCCGTTGGATAATTCGACCTGACCGGCAGCTCGAGCGACCGTCTCGCCGTAGACCGGACCCGCCGTGATTTTTTGTTTGACGATCGATGGCAGATTGGCTGCTTGAACGTCTGTCAGCACGGCCATTGCTCGTGTGCGACGAGAAGTCGCGATTCGCCACTTGGGGCCACACCAGCGACGGATCGTTTTGTCCGAGATGATCAAGAGGGCCGTTTCGTCCGCGTCGCCCAGTGGATAGCGATCACGGAAGAAAGTGTATTCGTCCAGCTGAGCGATCGAGCCGCGCTTGCCGGACTGCACCTCCGCAAGTCGTTCCAACTGCTTCAGCGAGTTGGTGACAACAACGGCTTTGCCGATCGAGGTGACATAGGAACAAACTCGACGGTTGTCTGTCTTGAACATTGTGAAATCGACGCCGGCAATCGTACCGGACGACTTGGCGACGCCGTCCACCTTGCCCGACGAGGCCGCGACCTGCGATTCAATCATTTTCCGCAGTGAGTTGGCTTCTTTGGCCTCAAACAATACGGCCACATCCGACCCGGTACGCAAGTAAGGGTCGCTGCCCGTGACCGCAACACTATTGATCAGCCGCGGTCCAATGAGGCGGGTCGCTGTATTGAGCGAGAGACCGAGTTGCTGTTCATATCGTTCGCGAGTGCGTGCGTTCTCGGCACGCGGTTCGGCGAGATTCAGAATGGGCGCGCTCTGTTCGTCGGCGTTGTCGGCCAGGTCGACGAGCGCCTGAAAGCTTGGGAAGAACAACACGTGCTGATCGTCGGGGATATTAGCCGCCAGCACGTCGCCGGCAGGCGATAGTCCCTTGATCATGTTGTCCCAATTGAATTCGCGGACCGTGATTCCTTCGATTTCATCGATCGAGATGGTTTCCAGCTGGTCGCCGGTAGCTGGAAGGATGCGATCGAGTTGCAAGTTTTCGCTGAGTGCGCGGCCACCGCTGACCAAGGCGTAAGTGTCCGCCATCGACGAACCGCGTCCGCCAAAGAACCGGCGATTGCGGCGGTTTCGATTGTCGCTGGTGACTCCCAGAACGCGGCGCGAATCGTTCGCCTGACGGCGGAACCAGGCGGCACCCGGGATGTCGCGATTCACCAGGTTGGTAAAGTAGCCCATCCGGGCTTCGTGGAATTGTCGACGGTAGTCGCCTCGAGCGGCGGCTTTGACTTTAAATCGCACCGGAACCAGCTCGTTTCGATTCTGCGTGGGCCAGAACACCGTGCCGGTGACGTCTTTTCCCTCGGGAGCACGGATCCGTAAACGGGATCCTTCGATACGTGTGCCCACGTTGCCTCGCGATACGGTGACGTAAGCCTCACCCTCGCCGTCCAGCCGGGCGTACGCCTGCACCAGATTTCGGACTCGCCAGTTCAGGTTGCTGGCTTGCGTATTGTCGACTTCGGGGAAGCCGCCGTCGGTGACCTGTAAGGCTTCCAGCGGCAGGTCGAAATAGGCGTCGTCGGCCAACGCCGGCGATGAACCAAGACCACAAACAACAACCACAAGACACGTGAGCACTCGGGACATGGTTCTTTCCCCCGCTGGCGGCGACATTGGCTGAAACTCTCCGTCGTCACGCTGGGCGGCGGCGACGGCATAGGATCTCGTAGAGTATACCCTTTGCGGTCACAGAACGGTTTCGCAGCAGCAGGAATTCGTTTTAGCGCTCGAAGGCTCGTGCAAATCCGCCCGCTGTGGAGGTGATTCGGTCGACTTCGCTCACCGCCTGCTGCGTGGCCTCTGCGGCCTTAAGAATGTGCGCCAACTGCCGTTGTTCTGCAGAGCCCAGATTCCGATCTCGCCTGGCGCTTAACCATTTCTTCAATACTTGATGAGCGCCCACCGTCCAATCCACCGCTGCCCGGCCAATTCCGAGGCATCGTCGCGATGAGAAATGGATTTGCGTGCTATCAAGCCGGGGATAGCCCCGAGCGACGTGAATGGCCCGAGTGATAGCATGGTCTTCGATATCGATCTGCATCGTGTGAGCCAGAATCAAGTGATGGCCTTGATCTGCGATTTGACCGAACGTTTGGGGGCTGGTTGGAATCGGGATTCGCGGATAAGCGTGGGCCAGCGCGTTGGCGTAACGTTGGCGGTATTCGCTGGAATGGAACAATCCATAGACGTAACTGGCAATACGGTAGGTTCGATCAATGTCTTTACCACGAGCTTGCTGAACCAAACGTTCAAATCGTGATTCGCCTTCGGCGCTGAGATTGGATTGGCGGCTGACGCCCGCCGCGGTCCACAGCGGAAACAGGGTCTCGCTCCCTAACGAGTCGGATCGAATCAAGCCATCGAGGCCCAGCTGCCGAGTGACCCAGAAGTAATTCCTGGGCTGACCCATCGGCATTTGGCGACGGGCGACCAGCGCCAGGCCGGATCCGTCGAGCAGGTGGTCGGTGACCTGGCGACGCGGCCAGTCGATCATGAGCGGGTGCCAGAAGATGTACCGCTGATCGCAGGGGCGGTATTGGCATTGAACGATGCGGCCAGCGAGGTCCCGTTCGCTTTGCAGTTGACGACGAATGTCGCGTAGTTTCCAGCTTCGTGTGTCGCCTCGTGGGTAGCGAGATGTGCGGGGAGCTCCGAAAAAACTGCGGCGAATCGTCTCATCAGCGACGTCTGGATTGGTGAAGTGCCGGATTCGTTTAATTAACTCGCGTTTGTTGTGGGCGACAACGAGTTGGTCGCGGGCCGTGACCGGTGCTGTGGCGTAGGTCACGAACAGTTCATCTATTCCAATGCCTCGATCGTACTCAGCAAACGCGTCGGCGCGTCGCGGACACAACCAGTACTGCGGTCGCGTTGGCTTGATCCGCTGATATTGCAAGTCTTGTTGCTGAATGCGATCCAGCTTTTGAGTTTGATCACCCCAGAGTTCGGCGTAGCGTACGCTTCGGCGGACATGCGTAGCAGGTTTGCGCCAGAAACTGATCGCCACACCCTGGTCGATGCCAAACACATTTTGATTGCTCAGGCCCTTGGGCGGCGATTCATACTTCTTGCGGTTGCCATGTAAATCGAGGATCTCGATGCGTGGAAAGGTGTGGACGATGCTTTCGCGCATGCCACGGAAAGTTGCATTGTCCAAATAGCCATGATTAGTGATCATTGCCACAATGCCGCGGCCCCTTTGCTCAACGTGCATCTGAGCGACGCGCAAAAACTTGACATAGTCGTCATGCAGCCAGGTCTTGCGTTCCTTCAGGGGCTGATCGTCGAGCGTGTAGTAACTTTCGCTGGATCCGGAGTAGTTACCGTGTAACAGTTCCTGAATCCACGAATGATGATTGGTTGAATTGGCCGAGTAGGGTGGGTTGCCCACAATGACATCCGGTTGTATTTCGCGATGCAGTTCCTCAGATAATGAATCGCACCACCGCAGTGGGTTTGGCCAGGTGTGATCCAACCGGCAACCTGTGTCACGCAGCAGGACTGCCAATCGCACTGCGGCGATGAACACAGCCGGCAACAGTAATTCGGTGCCGTGAAGATGGGGCAGCAGTTGGTCACGGGCGTAGGCTTGCCAGTCGTTCTGACCCTGACTTGTATATGCCGCGTGAGTGGCGCGGACCAGCTGAACGATGAAGGCGCCGGTGCCTACGCTGGGATCCCAGTAGCATACGCGGTCATCAAGGTCGTCCGTCACGGCGCGCTGCAGGCGGCTGACCATGAACTCCACGATTGGATGTGGCGTGTAAAACACACCGCGATGCCGCCGGCGCGATCGATCCAGGGCTGCCACGAATGCTTCGTAGGAATCCACCAGGGCGTCGTCGTGCTCGTGTACAGCAGCATGGTGGGCCCGACGCGCTTGATTCCATTGATCGACAAGCTGCTCGAGCGGTTTGGATCGGCGTCGCGACAATGGCCAATCGTGAATGACACTTCGACAAGCGGCAGGAATTACCTGGCTGGCCCATTCCAGAACTTGGGAACCAGGTTCGCTGTATTCCAGGTTGGCCTGCGCGACTCGCCCAAAGATGGCCAATTGCAGCACCGTAGTCGCTGCCTGATCGCGGCCTAACAGCTGGTGGGCCGAACAATCGGCGACGGATTCAATTTGGCGTCGACCGACCCGAGTGTTTGACCAGGCTCGTGCGGCTTCTGCGAACTCGCGGGCAAGTGCCTTTTCCAATTCACGCCGCTTCAACGTGTGAGCCTCCTTGTCTCAACGTCTTCTGCTTCTCCGCGAGCCTGCGCCACGTGCTAAGGTGTCAGCACGATTTTACCCGAAAGCGTGTTTGCCTTGTTCAAAGTGTTGTCTTCCTGCAATTGGTGTGCAGCCGCTGCTTCCGCCAAGGGGAATCGGGCGCCGATCTTCGAATGCAGTTTGCCTTCGACGAACCATTGGTTCATATCCGTGGCACAGCGCTGCAGTTCATCGGGGCTGGCTTTGAACATCACAAATCCGTGCAGCGAACATCCTTTGACATAAAAGGGGCCGACAGGGAAAGCGGGGCGAGCATCGCGACCGGCCATGAGAACGACTCGTCCACGCTCCGCCAGCATGGCGACGATTTGGTCGAAGTCAGGCTCGCGGAGTGTTTCCCAGAAAACGTTGACGCCATCTGGCGCAAGCTCGGCAACGGATTCAGCCACATCGTGGGTGCGGTAGTTTACCGCGTGGTCGGCGCCCAGCTCTCGACATTCGTCGACTTTTTCCTGGCTTCCGCCCGTGGTGATCACTCGAGCGCCGGCGGCTTTGGCCATCTGCACCACCATCGATCCCACTCCGCCGGTCCCGCCGTGGACGAATACCGTGTCCTTGGCCGTCACTTTCGCGTCACGAAACAGGCCCAAATGCGCAGTCACGCCAACCAGCGCGGACGCGGCCACCGTTTCGTCATCGACACCTTCCGGCGTAGGATTCAGCCAGCATTCGTCGATGCAGCACAACTCGGCAAACGTACCTTGGCGCTGCATAAGACCTTGATTGGTGGCCCACACACGATCGCCCACTTGGAAACGCGACGCGCCTTCTCCAACTTGTTCGACGGTGCCCGCGACGTCGCAGCCAACGACGAAAGGCATCGGCAGATCCCAATAGTTGGCGCCGTTGCGAATGTACGTGTCGACCGGATTTACGGCGACTGCTGCTGTGCGCACGACGACCTGCTTTGCGGACGGTTGAGGATCCGGCAGGTCCCCATATTGGATGACTTCAGGAGGACCAGTTTCCCGGATGAATGCAGCCTTCATGGTGTTTGCTCTTTGCCCGCCGTGCTCACGTCCAGCGTCAATGTAGCAATAACCCGGCCCACAAGGCCAGATCCCTGTTTCGGAACCAGGCAGCGTTTCAAAGCACGAACCGCTACGCGGCGCGTCGCAGCGATTGTCGGTCCGCTTCAGCGTCAAGATTGTGCCGGTTGCGGATCGCGTAGGGAGGCTGCCGGTGCGTGTTGAAATAAGTGCGGGCTGAGACTTCTCCCAACAATCCGATACTGAAGAATTGCATGCTCACCAGTGCGCACAGCACCGAGAGTAGCAGGAGCGGATTGCCGGTCATATCCACGGCATACAAGAGTTTCATGGCGGCCGTCGCGGCAAACGCCAGGCTGGCGAACATCATGCTGACGATGCCAAACATGCCGAACAGCTTCATCGGGCTTGCCGAATACCGCAGCATGAAATGGACGGTGATCAGATCAAGGATCACACGAAAGGTTCGTGAGAGTCCGTATTTGGTTTTACCGTGGATTCGCGGTCGGTGATTCGTGACAACCTCACGACACCGGGCACCGCGCCAGTACGCGAGAATGGGGATGAAGCGGTGCATTTCGCCGTAGAGTTCAATTTCTTGAGCAATCTCGCGGCGGACAACTTTCAAAGTGCAGCCTAGATCATGAATCGGGAACCGGGTGACTCGTGAGATCAGCCAGTTGGCAGCCCACGACGGTATCTTGCGTGTGATCAGCTTGTCTTTGCGGTCGCGGCGCCAGCCATGCACCAGGTCATAATCTTCGCCCAACGCCTCGACCATCGCTGGAATATCGCGGGGGTCGTTTTGCAGGTCGCCGTCCAGAGTCACGACCAAATCGCAACGCGCGTGCTGGATTCCGGCGCTCATCGCCGCGGTCTGTCCGTAGTTGCGGCGCAGTTCCACGACTTTCACTCGCCCGTCTTGGCGAGCAAGATCTCTGAGCAATTTGGGGGACTGGTCGGTCGAACCGTCGTCAATCAACAGCAGTTCGTATTCGCGACCGAAAGACTCCAGCGTTTCCGTTAACTCGCGATAGAGGATCGGGATGTTGTCCTCTTCGTTATGGATCGGTACGACAATCGACAGCGACTCACCCATGGCGCGCGGCATCCCTGTTGCGAACGGTGCAGAACAACGAGCGGGAGTCTAGGAAAACGCCTGCGGCGAAACAACATCACTCGAGGTTTGAGGTTTGAGGTTTGAGGTTTGAGGTTTGAGGGTTGAGGGTTGAGGGTTGAGGGTTGAGGTTTGAGATGTGGGAGCGACCGTGCATTGCAGGGGTGAACTCGCTTGCTGACGGTTTATGTTGTCCTTTCTCCGATTTGATCACGCGAAGTCGCAAAGCCGCGAAG
>CAJHYY010000188.1_pt1 | contig 10883 bp, 6 predicted proteins | sample 9198861 | NCBI WGS metagenome assembly CAJHYY01 (sample SAMEA7708377, study PRJEB35096) | sediment metagenome | biome: marine neritic benthic zone biome [ENVO:01000025]; feature: sediment [ENVO:00002007]; material: shallow marine sediment [ENVO:03000034] sea grass bed [ENVO_01000059] ... | reverse complement strand
CTGGCTGCGGAGAGTAGCATCAGGAAGGCAGAGACCCAGAAATCGCGCCGTTGGGGCGGCGTGGCGTGGCCGGATCGAGTGCCGGGGAAGCGCGAAATCTGCATGGATTTCGCGACTTGTCACTCACTCGCCTGGGCTTTTATGAGTAGAGGCGTTCATGAACCTTTCGATTGGCAGTTTTCAGCAGCTACTTCAGCGAGCTCGCGCCGGCGATCGCGACGCGCTGGGGGAACTGCTGCAACATCACCGAGCGTTCTTAAAGCTGATCACGCAGCGAACGCTGGGGCCACGATTGGGAGGTCGGCTTGATGATTCAGACATCATCCAACAAACCTGCATGTCGGTTTTTGGCAATATCAAACAGTTTGGGGGAGACCAACCCAATGAGTTCGTGGCCTGGATCCGCACGATACACGAGCGCAATGTGAAAAACGCAGTCCGCGATCATGTGGGGGCGCAAAAGCGGTCCATCACCAAAGAGGAAGTTTGGGACGACGTTCCTCCCGAAGGAACGTTACCCAAGGATCGCAAGAGTTCACCAAGCCAGCGCGTGCTGCGTGGCGAACAGGCGGTTCGCTTGGCCGCCGCACTGCAAGGCCTGGCGGACGACCAGCGCGAGGCGGTGCGGTTGCGTTACCTTGAGGGATGGTCCCTGGAGCAGATTGCCGAGCACATGGATCGATCGAAACATTCCGTCGCAGGCCTCGTAAAGCGAGGTCTGATCAAACTGCGGCAAGTGTTCAAGAACGAATCGCAAGTTTAGCCCAGACGAAGGCAGCACCATGGCCCAAGTAAATCCCTCCGAAGCTGACGCTCGAGTGGACGCAGCCATCGCGGAATACTTTGAACGAGTGGATCGCGGTGAGGCCATCGAGCAGCACCAGTTCATTGAGTCTTACCCGGAGATTGCTGACGAGCTGCGCGGCTTTTTCGATGCCGCAGGTCTGATTGAGGAAATGGCCGGACCGATCGTCAACGATCTGGCAACTTCGGCCAGTTGCGATACTTCGAAGATTGGCGATACACACGATGGCGCAACCGAGCGCGTCCAGCGCCGCACCATTGGCCAGGACTTCGGAAGGTACGAGATTGAAGAGCTGCTGGGACAAGGCGCCATGGGCTCGGTCTATCTGGCCTATGACACCAAACTGGCACGGCGAATCGCCGTCAAGATCCCGGTCTTCGATATGGACAAGGAGCCGGAAATGATCGATCGCTTTTACCGAGAAGCGCGTGCCGCCGCCAAGCTCCGCAGTCCCCATATATGTCCCGTGTTCGATGTGAATCAGCATGACGGCGTGCACTTTATCGCCATGGCGTACATCGATGGGCTGCCTCTGACCAGTTGGATAGACGCCGACCATCCCCGATCGCCTCATGACGTCGCTGTCGTGATGCGCAAGTTGGCCAGCGCGCTTCAGAAAGCTCACGACGCGAATATCGTGCATCGTGATCTGAAGCCCAGCAACATCATGGTCGACGGCGAGGGCGAACCTGTGGTGATGGACTTCGGTCTGGCACGGCACGTGGGGCAAACAGATATCCGCCAGACCAAGTCGGGAACGCTGATCGGATCGCCCGCATACATGGCGCCGGAACAGATCCTGGGCGAGGGAGACGCCGTTGGACCGCGCAGTGATGTGTACTCGCTGGGAGTGATCCTCTACGAACTGCTCACAGGTCGGCTCCCATTCGAAGGGTCGGTGATTTCGGTGATCGGCAAGATCGTAGCCGGGGCGGCACGTCCGCCGCAGGAGATTACGCCGGATACGGACCCGCGTTTGGCCGCGATCTGTTCCAAGATGATGGCGAAATCGCTGGACGATCGTTATCAATCCATGAACGAGGTCGTGAGTGCCTTGGACCACTACCTCGACGGCGGCCCACCTGTATCAGCAAGGGTTCCCGCAGAGCCGAAGCCGGTCAAAGCGACCGTCCTCAAACCGACGATGACCGATCAAGGCAGTGCCTGGTCAAGCGTCTTGTTGGTCGTGGCCGTAGTATTCGCGGGAATCGTTGGATTAATTCTGTTGAGCGGGGCAACCTACTTTTTGTGGGAACAATCTCCGCGACCTGGCAATCCTACCGGTACCGTCTCTGAAGCTCCTGAAAGTGAAATCAGCGAAACGCCGCCCACGAATGAGACAACCGAATCGCCACCCGGGAATGAGGCAAACGAAGCTCCTTCGCTGGAAACAGCACGCGAAACCAATCCTCCAACGGTACCCGAAACTACTCCAGCAACCAGTACTTCTGCCGCGACCTCTGAAGCAGAACTCAAAAAGCAACCGTTACGCTACAAATGGTCTGAAGGAGATCGCTTCGCCTACAAGTTTCAAATCAAGGCAACCGGCCACGGCGTCTCCGAGTCGTTGGATGGCACATTGCGCTACCGCGTTCTCAGTAGTTCAAAACGAGAATCGAAGATTGCATTTGACAGCCGCCTGGCGTCCGAAGTGCGAGGTCCTGGTTTTGGGCCCCCGGTATCGCCACGAGTGAGTTCCTTCATTCCTCTGGACGATGTGGTGAGGTTGTTTCCGCAGCACGAATCCACCTTCGACGCGCGCGGTCGGGTGGTCGAATCGGGATGCGATGGTCAACTGCCATTTGGGTTAGGCAACCTGGGACGCATGCCCTTCCCGGTGATGCCTGAGAAACAAGCCAAGTCGTGGACGCAGGAACGAAACGTCCGAATGGAGCTCAAGCACGAGACGTTTCCTTTCCGCTCGCCCGTCTTTGGTGATCGTTCAAGGCGCGAGTCGTTGCCCGGCCGCTCGGTCACGAAGTATTCGGTCGGTGACAAATACTTAGATGGTCACATCCTGGAGAGCGAGCACTCGATTTCCAGCAATAACGGAAGCTATGGAGTTCGCGGGCAGGGAAAATGGTGGTTTGATCGCAAAGCTGGTCGCGTCGAAAAATGGACCCTCACACTCAAGCTGACGGGACGCGAGGCGGGTACGACGGTCACGGTGACCGGCCAGCTGGATGTATTTGACGACGAGATTGCGGCTGCTCCGCAAGCTGACATCGGGACTCGAACTGAATCCACTGAGAAAGCGGACGAGCCGCCCAGCCCGTTGCCCGGTCAGGCAGTGACAGCTGATACCCAGCTCAAAGTAGGACAGACGCTGCAAGGTTATCGAAACAACAAATGGCAGGACGCCACGGTGGTCGAATTGCACGACTCGGGCGAAGTGAAGTTACACTGGACCGGCTACGGGTCTGAGGAAGACTCGGTCCTGCCGCGCACGCACCTGCGAATCCTGCGGCCAGATCCGTAAACATTTTGCCACCGGATGATTCCGCGGTCATAACGAAATATCTAACCAGCTTGTTCCGTAAGGGAAGAGTGATCATGGTACGCAACGCAATCCTTATTTGTCTGGCGCTGTTCGTGTTCCCGATTTCGTCGGTGTTGGCACAGGCTGATCCCACGTATTCGGTAGGGGAGACGGTCGAAGTCAAATTTGGACGAGGCTGGCAGAACGCGCGCGTGGTCGAAGTCCGACCTAACGGCTGGTTGAAACTGGAGATGTCGCGCGATGGCGTCAAATTCAATCCGACGCTGCCGCCTAATCGCGTACGCAAGGCGGGTGGTGCCGCCGGAACCACGCCCGCCGGCAAACCGCCGGAAAACCCATTCGAAAAAAAGAAAACGGCGGTAGATCCCCTGAAGGGCGTCCGCACCTGGACAGATGCAAGCGGTACATTCACGGTCGAAGCGGAGCTGGTTGAACGCAAAGATGGCAAGGTCACGCTGAAGAAGAGCGATGGGGAGACCATTGATGTCCCGATTGACCAGCTAAGTGAGGCCGATCGCAAGTTATTGCGCGGCGAAACCACGGCTGCTTCGAGCGGCACGAGCGTGGTCGCCGCGAAGTCAGTGCTTCGGCCTGCGAATTGGCGATCTGTCCGCACGGTAACACTTGATGCTCCCAACGTGTGGTCGTTGGAGCCCAACTCGCCGCCGACCAGCTCGTCGCTTGACTACCGTCCGATTTCACTGGCTGCGGCAAACCAAAAGAGTATCTTCGAATCCGCTACGTTGATCGGTTTCGACAGCGCCCAAGGGCACGCCCTGGTCATGCGTCGTTACAGCCCCCCGGGCGACGGCAAAGAACTGCGGCTGGAACGCTGCGACCTGCAGTCGGGCCAGTCAATCTCATCCACGCTGCTGCCGCCAGACGTCATTATTCTGGACATCGACCCTAGCGGTACCAGGATGCTGACACGAACGGATCACCGCGGTTTCGGTAAAAACGGCACGGTGACGGTGTGGGACATTCAAGCCGAACAGCCAGCGAAACTCGTTAGCTTCGAACCGCATCCGGATGGCCGAGGTTCCCGCAAGGATGTCAGCTGGAGCAAATTCGTTGATGTCGACCACGTACTGACGGTGAGCAACGGAAAGCTGGCCTGCTGGAAAGCAGCAGAAGCGAAAGCTCTGTACGTCATCGACGTCAAAGCAACACCTGCGATGAACGAAGGTCGAAGTTACCTGGCCGTCGCCACAGCGCAAGGCATGTTCGTCCTCGATGCAAAATCCGGCAAGGCTTTGGGCATGCTGGCCGGGGACGAGGGCGTGGGCCAGAAGTTTGCCTTCAGCCCCGACGGGCTACGATTGGCGATGGGTACGCACGGTGGTCGCATCCAGGTCTGGGACTGCTCGAAGGGAGAGCGATTTCGTGATATCTATCTTCAATCGAATCATCCGACGGACCCGATGAGCTGGATCAATAATGACTATCTTCTGGTTGGCAAGTCATTGCTGGTGGATGTGCCGCGACGTTTGTCATTGTGGAAGTACAACGGCATCCAGACTGCCGGAAAAATGCATGGCGAAATGTACTGGTGCGTGACTGGGGGAGGCGCCCACGGAAAGTCGTTAGCGCCATTGAAGCTTCCGCATCCGGCGGCCGCTCGAGTCGTAGAGAATGCCGATGCGGAGAACCTGTTGGTATTCAGGCCGGGCGAGAGTGTTCGGTTACGGGTGAGCGCGACGAATGCTCCGTCGTTTGGTCCCAAAATCAAACAAGTTTTGACTGATCGCTTGCGTCAAAACAACATGAAAGTTTCCGACAACGCTTCGCTGACTCTGGAAGCAAGTTCGAAAGCTGGAAAGACCAGAACGATTACTTACCGCGATTTTGGATTTCGGCGCGGTAGCGGATCCAACACGGTGCAGGTCACTCCCCAAGTCTACCGGCTGACGCTCAAAGACAAACAGGGACGGATCCTATGGCAAAGCTCGGGCGGAAGCAGTGCTCCACCGATGCTCCACATGCAGCAGGGCGAAACGATCCAACAAGCGGTCGCTAAGTACACGCGACCCAACATGCGTTTCTTTGAAACTCAGCCATTACCGAGATTCGTCACTAAGCCCGGGCCGCACGACGGTGCGTACGGAGTCTCCCAAGTTTCGGCTCAAGGCATCCAGTCGGTGAAGTAGGCCCGGTTCGCCCGGCGGATTTGCGGGAATCCCCGCCCGAATGGTAAGCGGGGAATGGGCTCGTACAGTGGCCATCGCACGCGCGGCAGTTAATGGATCGAGTGCTGGAAGCCAGCAATCCTTTACTTCGTGTCTCGACGCCTCTGATACGACGTGTATTCGACCGGAGTCAGTTTGCCGTCGCCGTCACCATCGGCATTTTTGAACTGACGTTTCGCGCGACGGCGAGCACGTTTTCCATTTTTCTGCGCTTGATACTCGCTGGCCGTCAGCAGACCATCGCGATTGTGATCGAGCGACTGAAACTGCGGAATGGCATTCGCCAGACCACCGGCCTCGAATGTGAATTCGAATTGATTATTCGAAAACAGGTTCATCTTACGAATCAGGCTCATCTCGTTGCCTGAAAGCAGTTCGTTGCCGGACAGTAGTTCGGCTTCATTGTCCGAAAACAAACTGGTGTCGTTGTTAGACAGCATTTGAGCCGTAATGTCGGATAGCAAATGCGTTTCATTGCCCGACAGCAGACCGAAAGAAAGTCCGGCGAGGTCGTCAAGCAGTTCCAATTCGACCTCTTCTTCATCATCCTCCACCATTTCAAACCGGCGCAGGATGCTATGCCGCCATTCCTCTTCCGCTTCGGCCCACTCTTCTTCCTCTTCTTCGTCCCACTCTTCTTCCTCGTCCTGTTCTTCGTCGTCGTCGTCATCGTCATCGAAATCGTCGGTGCGTTCGTATTCCACTCGACGATACCGCTTGGCAGGTCGTTCTTCTGTGTCCTGATACGGATCGTTTGCTCGTTTGAAGGTTACGGGGCGATCACGAATCGGTTCATCATCCTGAACCACGTACTTCACGGTCGAATCTGGTGCGACTCGCTTCCACACGAGCGCTTGTAGATCGGTATCATCTTCGGGATCCAATCCGAAAACCTGGACCAACCTCTGGCCGGACCATTTAACGACATGGTCCTTCATGAACGCTGGCGTGGTTTTTGAGCTCCCCTGGATACATCGGCAAGATTTGTACATCACGACCGGGATCGCTGAAGATCGATCCACCCTGAATTCAGCCTCAAATTCTGCCGCAACGTCTCCGGTGTCCGTGATCCAATGAACTCGCTCGCGGTCACCGTCGATGTGTTTGATCACATGAGCGTTGATGGTTTTCGAGGGCACCAACTCCCAGTGTCCGTCCATGGGCGCGTCGTCGGCGATGGCGATCGAAGGCAGCGCAATCATGAAGCTTGCAATCAGGGCGCGGCACATGGTGTTTTCTCCTGCAGTAGGTCTCAGCCGAACGACGACCAGTATACGTTGACGGGCAATCCATTTCACCACCAATCTCGCCTTTGCCGTGGTGATAGCACCCGCCAACGTCCATCAAGTCTTGTTCCTCGTGCTGCATCCACTAGATTGACGTGTGGAATCAGGCAACCTGGCTGGAGAATCCCCTCATGCGTAGATGGCTTATGCTCGGCACGTTGGTATGCGTTGGTCATGCCTTATTAACATCCGTCGGGCAGGGGCAGACCGACGATTCGTTCCAGAAGTTGACCAGGCAGTATCTCGACGAATTCCCGGCTCTTTCGCCGGTTTCAGCCTCCCACTTAGGCGACCATCGCTTTGACGCTCAGCTGAATCAAGTGAGTCCTGAGGCACGTGAGGCGAGCCTTGCGTTCGCAAAGCGGTATTTGCGAAAACTGGAAGGTATCGACCCCGCCAAGCTCCAGGCTCCCGAACGCGTGGATTGGGAACTTTTGCGGCACGAATTGCGATCGCAGGTTTTCTATCAGCAGGAATATCGGGCGTGGGAGTGGAATCCCCTGGTGTACACCTCGCTCACGGGTGATGCCGTTTACAGCCTGATGGCACGCGACTTTGCGCCCATCGAACAACGACTCCAAAATGTGGCCGCCAGACTGGAGCAGTTTCCCAGGCTGTTAAAGCAAGTCCGTCAGACACTGAAACCGAATCTGGTACCGCAGATCCATGCCGAAACGGCAATCAAACAGAATCGAGGCGTGGTAACTCTTTTACGTCACCTGGTTGAACCGAACCTGGACAAGTTATCCACGACTGACGCAAAACGTCTAGAAGCAGCGATTCGTGCTGCGAAAGAAGCGATCGACGAACACCAACTCTGGTTGGAAAAAGAACTCCTTCCGCTTGCTCGAGCCGAATTTCGCGTCGGCATCGAACTCTACGACAAGAAGCTGGCCGCCGATCTGAACAGCACGCTAACGCGCCAGGACATCATGGAGCGAGCGCAACGAGAGTTAACAAAAACTCGTCGTGAGATGTTTGATTTGTCGAAACAGGTCTACTTGAAGCAATACCCCTATACGAAGTTCCCTGAATCGCCGAATCAGGCCTATCAGCAAGCAATTATTCGAGCCGCTTTGGAAATGGCTTACGCCGATCAGCCGCCGGCCGACAAGATTCTGGAGTCAGCCCGGGCGTCGTTGCAAACGACTACGGACTTTGTTCGAGAAAAAGACCTTGTGACGATCCCTAATGATCCGATCGAGATCATTGCGATGCCCGAGTTTCGTCGAGGTGTGTCACTTGCATATTGTGATTCGCCCGGACCACTCGACGCTGGCCAAAAGACGTTCTACGCGGTGTCACCGTTGCCTGAGGACTGGAATTCAACGCAGATCGACTCGTTTCTGCGCGAGTATAACTTGCGTTCGCTTCACAACCTGACGGTCCACGAAGCAATGCCGGGACACTTTCTGCAGTTAGCACACGCTAATCGGTATCCATCTACTCTGCGTAGCGTGTTGGCGTCCGGCGTCTTCATTGAAGGCTGGGCGGTCTACACCGAAAAGGTGATGGCTGATGAAGGCTATTACAATCATGACCCACTGATGAAGCTGATTCAGCTGAAATGGTATTTGCGGGGAATTGCCAACGCGGTGATGGATCAATCAATCCATGCCGGCAAAATGACGAGAGACCAGGCAATGGAATTGATGACCGAAACCACCTTTCAAGAGGAGCGGGAGGCCGCTGCGAAGTGGGTCCGCGCCCAACTTACCGCAGCTCAGCTGTCCACGTACTTCGTGGGTGTGCAGGAACACTTGGATTTGCGCACTGCCGTAGAACGGAGACGTGGAAACGAGTTTCGATTAAAGGACTATCACGATGCGGTATTATCCCACGGATCGCCGCCCGTACGTTATGTACGCCAAATCTTGTTGGGAGATGAATGATGCCAGCGGCTTTCGCGCGCCCTCATTGCAAAGGTCGCGCCGGCTGGAGTGAACCTTGCGGTCGAGCGGGTGTCTAGCCAGGGAATCATTCCACCGTGGGGCCATTGTGCGGCCTGTCGACGTCGCGACAGCCGTGACCTGACTGATTTGGGCGTTGCCGTGTGTTTTCATGGAAGCAAACTCTATCGATTCATCGAAGCGCGAGTCATGGTGGCACCGAAGATGTGGTGGTCGGGACGTCATGGTGCTTGCGCTGCCGCTGGTGCTTTCGAGTCTTTCGTGGACGCTGCTGACGTTTATTGATCGCATCTTTCTGATGTGGTGGTCGACCGACGCCCTGGCCGCATCTTTTCCTGCGGCCTTGCTATGGTGGACATCGATCTGCTTTCCCCTGGGCATCAGCATGTACGTGGGGACGTTTGTTTCTCAGTATTACGGGGCTTCAGACCATCGCGGCATCGGACCGATCGTATGGCAAGGCGTGTGGATAGCCGTCATCGCCACGCCCATAGTTTCCTTGATCGTTCCACTGGCGCCCTGGATCTTCGAGGCTGCCAACCATCACCCCAGCGTTCGACCGCTGGAGATCACCTACTACCGATACCTATGTCTTGGTACGGGAGGAATGTTGATCTCGTACGCGCTGTCTTCCTTCTACAGCGGTCAGGGCAAAACCTGGGTCGTGATGTTGATCGACGCGGGAGCCACGATTCTGAATATTGTTCTCGACTATCTCTGGATCTTTGGATATGCGGGGTTTCCCGCGATGGGTGTTCAGGGGGCAGCGATGGCCACTTCCCTGGCGTTCTGGATCAAAGTGGTCATCTACTTGATTCTGATTCTTCGATCAAGCAACAGTAAGAAATTCAGTACGCGACAATTTGGCTTCCAGCGTCGACTTACTGGTCGTTTGCTGTACTACGGTGGGCCTAGTGGCGCACAAATGTTCCTGGAAGTTTTCGGGTTTTCGGCCTTCGTTTTTCTGGTAGGACGTTTGGGAGTCCTGGAGCTTGCCGCAACCAACATGGCGTTCAATGTGAGTTCCGTCGCGTTCATGCCAGTATTCGGCTTGTCGACGGCCGCGTCGATCATGGTGGGCCAACAGCTGGGACGAAACCAAACTGAACTTGCAGCGCGGGCGACATGGACCACGATGTGGATCGCCATCGCTTACATGGGCTTCATATCCGCCCTGTACGTGATTACCCCCAACTTGTTCCTGTTCGCGTTTTTCATGGAAGAGCAAGAGGGAGGCCAGCAGATTCGAACGATGGCCGTGGTTCTGCTGCGGTATGTGGCAGCTTATAACATCTTCGATGCGTTGAACCTCGTTTTCGCAAATGCCGTCAAGGGAGCGGGTGATACTCACTTCGTGCTGTTTGTCAGCTTGGCCATGGCGATCGTACTTGCCGTCAGCACTTGGATCGGCCTGCAGCGATTTAATTTCGGGCTGCACGGGAGTTGGTCGCTGGTGACGGTCTGGATTTCGCTGTTGGGTACGATTTATATTGCCAGATTCTGTCAGGGTAAGTGGCGGTCGATGCGGGTGATTGACGTCGATACTTCGCCAGCCGCCGCCTAAGAATACGATCCGCGAGGTGTCATGAACATCCTTATTACGGGCGTCAGCTCGGGCATCGGTTGGGGCCTCGCCAAGCATTACCTGTCGGACGGACACCATGTTTTTGGATTAAGCCGTCGGGACTGCCACTTCGACGATCCCAAGTGGCGTTTCGCCAACGTCGATCTGGCCGCAACCAGTTCGATTTCGACGCCGCTCAGTAATTTGGTAACCGACGTGCCGCATTTGGACCTCGTGGTGCTCAACGCCGGACGACTGGGTGATATCGGCGACTTGCGGGATGCCAATCTAGAGGACCTGCAGCACACGATGACGGTAAACGTCTGGTCGAACAAGTTCGTTCTGGACACGGTCTTTGCTATGCAGGTGCCGGTGAAACAAGTCGTTGCTATTTCATCGGGCGCATCTGTGTTGGGTAATCGCGGATGGAGTGGGTATTCCATATCCAAAGCGGCTTTGAACATGTTCGTGAAGCTGTACGCGCGCGAGCAATCCGACACGCACTTCTGCGCTCTGGCTCCCGGTCTGGTTGACACTGAAATCCAGGAGATCCTGTGTACGCTGCCCTCGGATAAACGCTTCCCAGGCTTAGACGGCATGCGCGCCAAACGCGGAACGCCAGAAATGCCTCG
>CAJHYY010000307.1_pt1 | contig 10891 bp, 5 predicted proteins | sample 9198861 | NCBI WGS metagenome assembly CAJHYY01 (sample SAMEA7708377, study PRJEB35096) | sediment metagenome | biome: marine neritic benthic zone biome [ENVO:01000025]; feature: sediment [ENVO:00002007]; material: shallow marine sediment [ENVO:03000034] sea grass bed [ENVO_01000059] ... | reverse complement strand
GCCGGAATCGTGACCATCCTTGCTCCCCTTTGCCTGAGAAACCGCCCACTTCGGATAATCGTCAAAGTCGGGCCCGGACTTGAATCCGAGGGGAAGATTCGGAGACGGGGAGACCGGGAGACGGGGAGACGGGGAGAGGGGGAGAGGGGGAGTGGGGGAGACGGGGAGTGGGGAATACTGATCTCTGATCGCTGATTGCTGATCGCTGTCGCCTTCAAACCTCACACCTTCTCGGCGTATTGGACTCGTCCACGGGATATGGGACAGGGGGACTGTGGGACGGGGGGAGGTGATGATTGCAAATTGAGAATTGCCAACTGCAAATTGCAAATTGGCCGGATCTGGATCGATGCGATCTTGCCCGGTTACCTGCCTGGGCACCGGGACCGCGTGCGACACGAGGACCGTGGGACTGAGCGACAGGAGACACCGTCTACGCGGCCTCCCGTCATTCAATTTGCAAATTTGCAATTCTCAATTTGCAATTTGCAATAGGTCGCCTGTCGCCTCACACCTCATCTATTCCGCGACGACCCGTAAGCGCAGCGGCCAGGAGGTCTGGGATCCATCCTGGTTGGCTTTGAAGTAGATCAACCGCGAAGTGGGTGGGACCCAGCTGGCGGCCGTGAAGAATACGGTGCGGGTGGTCTGCTTTTCGGGGATCAGTACGCCATTGAGCCCGATGTTGTCGACGATCACACCGTGTGGCAGGTTCAGGTTCAACGATTCGAATTGAATCCGGCCGTCGAAGGCCTTTCGATCAACTCGCAACGCAGCCGTAACTGTCTGTCCGGGGCGAATCACCAGCTCCGGAATCGCTGGTACAGCGATTGGTTCGCAGGCATTAATCGCGAAACAACCGATCGTGGCTTGCTTCACATCGGACGACTGGTGCAACACCAGCCGCAGTCGAACTCCTTCATCCGATTGGACAAGTTCGGTCAGTTCGATCTCGCACCAGTGCGACGGGTCTTTGCCGTTTCTCTTCACCGCCCACGACTTGTCTTTCTGCTGTTCCGCCACGGCCCAGCCAGTTTTGGGGTTTCCATCAAGCAACTTGCTGACGTTCCAACCTGGCTGCGAATAATCTGCTTTGATCGATCGTATGCCAACTTTCTGCGGTTCGCCGTCATTGCCAAGTTGGTAGATCTCCAATCCGGTAAGTACGAAGTTCCCGACTTTGGGCTCGCGGCCGGCAGCGCCCGCCGGTAACGACTTGTGTCCGGGCAGCAAGAGTTTCAGCGCAGCCAGGTGTTTCAGGTTGGTCTGCAGGTCGATTTCGTAGCGGTCCTGTTCAGGTGAATCACCGCTGGCCAACACGCGATGATCGTCCAGAACCGACAACGTGGCCGACGACTGGGCCGTGGCGCGATTCACGGTCGCTCGCTGCCATTTCCGTCGCATGAAACCAGGTGGTTGATCCGCCGCAGGTGTCAGCGAAATCAGGATCTTGGGTTCGGTGGTCAGCTGCAGTTTGTCGAATGCAGGCACTTGCTTCTCGATGGTCTTTTCACCCACACGCGCGGATGCCATGACACGGATGTTCTTGCGGATGGCGGCGGTCAGCATGGGCGCGGCAGCGGTTGCATTCACCGTACCTCGTGCCGTGTAGTGACCGGCCTGGATTTCGATGGGCGACGTGATGTTCCAGCCCTCAGGAACGCCCGCAATCTGCACGGAGATGGGGCCATCGTAGCCGTCGATGCGATCGGCCTCGACGACGAATTCTCTCCCGCTGCTTGCGTTGACCGTTTGCTGACTCATCGACAGCCGAACGTTGAAGTCCGGCTTGGGACTGCGTGCCAACAATTCGTACGTGTACTGTTCGCCTTGCTCGCGACGTACATCGCTGATGCGAACAACATATTCGGCCGTACGAGGCGCCACGAAACGTAACCGTGAGTCGCCTTGCAATCGTCCCTCATGATCGTCGTCGTTTTCATAGGGAACGGTGAATTGGGGCAGTCCGTTGGGCACCGGCGTCGTGCCTCGGGGGATCGGCGTCACGATGTAGCACGGCTGGTGTAAGGGATGCGTCATCGCCGACGTGTCGAAATAAGTGCGACGGCGACCGCCTTTCTTGTACAGTTGAAAGCCCGAATCAGGACCGCGCGGATAGAGAAACAAACGAGTTACCTCGCCGTTGATGTAGAGGTACTGGTTCAGATCCATCTCTTCCCAGTTGTGAAGCCGCACGTCGGCCGTTGAAGAGTTGATTCCGCGAAACGTGATGTAAGAATCACGCACGGCCTGAAGTTGGATTCGAGGTACGACGGCACCGGTTTCGTCCAGAATCTCGATCCGTGAATCTAGACGCGATTGATTGCGAGCCGCGTGGGTTTCAAACACCCAGGCATCCCCTTCATCCGCTTGAAAACGGAATAAGTCGACGTCCGTATCACGCACGTCGGACGGATCGGGGCAATGGATCACACCGGTGACTTTGACGGGCAGTTGAATCGGATTCGCGTGATCGAGCGCATCATTGGGTTCGTTTTCCGATGTTGAGTCCATCGGACCTTGATCGGCGGTTGCAATGTTTTCAACGCGCGCTGCGGACGATTCAGCACGGTGACCGGTTTTGGGTAAAGGCCGCCGGTCCACGCTGCCGTCAGCCGATCCCACAACGATCTGTTGATTGTTGGCGACCAGGGCAGTGGGTACGTCTTGCGTTTTGGCCAACGCGGCCGTTTGCACAAATCGACGCGTATCCCAAACCTTGATCGTGCCGTCCTCGCCTGCCGAAACCAGACGTTTGCCGTCGGGTGTGAACCCCAATTGCACGATCGGGCGTTCATGCCCGAATCGAGCGAACAGCAGTGGATTGATCCGCGGCTTTTGTTTGCTGATGATGCGATACACACGAATGCGATTATCAACGCCACCGGCTGCCAGCAATCGGCCATCGGGACTGAAAGCGATCGTATATTGCTCGGCCAGAGGTTGTCCCAGCGTGTCCAGCCGCTGACCCGATTCGACGTGCCAGATCTTCACCGTTTCATCTCCGCTGGCCGAGGCAACCAACGTCCCGTCCGGGCTGAACTTGACGTCATACACGGCGTCGTTGTGTCCGCGGAGTGTCTTCACTTGCTTGCCGGCGGCGACGTCCCAGATGACGATCGACTTGTCGTAGCTGCCCGAGACCAGGTATTTGCCGTCGGTGCTGAAGTCGATCGCGTAGGTCGTGTCCTCATGCCCTCGGAGTGTCTTGACAACCTTGCCGGTTTGCATATCGCGCATGCGGATTTCCCCGCGCAACCCGGCAACTCCCGAAGCCGCTGCCAGCCAACGGCCATCCGGCGAGAATTCCAGGTCGTTTACTTTCCCGGCGTGACCTTCCCAGGTAGCCGAGGTCGATGCCTTGGGATCCTGAATCTCAACCGTCCTGAAACGTGCCACGGCCTGGTGAGCCGTTGCCGGCGCCACGGCAATGGCGGTGACTGCGGGTCGGGCTGCCGCGGCCTTAACCTGAGGAACGATCAAGAGCGGCACGGAATCTTTCGGACCTTTTGCCCCCGAATTCACCCAGGCAACCAGGACATCGATTTGTTCCTGAGTCAATTGCGGGCTGTCCTCCGGTGGCATGCGGGAATCGTCATCGGCGTTTAACACTTGAATCAACCGGCTGGCCTTCGCATCACCTCGCGCCAGGATCTGACCGTTCTCGCTGCCCTTTTGAATGCTCACAAAAGAGTCGAGCCGTAATTCGGCATTTGCTTCTTCAGCCCCGTGACAACCCGCGCAGTATTTGCGCAGCAGGGGCTGCACCTGGGTGTCAAATGCTACTTGCGTTTGCGCAGTCGCCGGAACGGCCAAGGTCAGGCCAACGAGCGTGCATAACCAACGCAACATGCAAGAACGATTCATTGGTTCAACCTCTGGTTCCTCTGCTCCTCTGAGGTGAACGGAATTTAACCACAGAGATACAGAGGGGCGTTAATGATTAAACAAGAACTCTCGACTACTCATCAGGCTCCAGAACAGATCTTCAATAGCAGCTCGTCGTTGTGGCTCCGGAGTTTCTTTCAGAATCGCAACCAGTTGCCGGGCTTCATCGCTGGTTGGCTTGCGAGCCAGGCACAGCAGGTAGGCTTGATCTACCACGGCCTGTTCGTCTAGAGACTGCTGCAACAGCTGCGTGATTCGACCCTTCTTGGACGCCAGTTTGCCATTGATCGTGTCGCCATTGGCGATGTGCAACACCTGCACCATCGTGGGTTCGTCGGACCGCTCGCACTCGCAGGTGATGGCTCGTTCGTTGCGTCCGAAGGTTTCCAGGAAACCCGATACCACGGCCGAGTCGCGTAACTGGAGAGCGCGCGTCCCCAGTTTGTATTCGCTGGTTTTGGTTTGTCCTGCTCCGGCATTATCCAGCGTGTCGAATTTGGTGGGCACGTCGGTGACTTGCGAAATCGCATCCAGCATCACTTCGGCCATCAGACGCCGCGGGTAATACCGCGAGTAGAAACGTTGATCGGTCTGGTTCTCGGGCAAGGGCTTACTACTGAGCTGATAGGTTTGCGATTGCAGGATGGCGCGCATCAGCTGCTTCAGATCGAATTCGTGGTCGACCAGGTACTGTGCGGCAGCAGCCAACAACGGTTCGTTACTGGCCGGGTTCGAGACACGCAGGTCGTCGGCCGGTTCGACCAGACCGACACCGAAGAAGTGAGCCCAGATTCGATTGGAAACCGCCCGCGCGAAGTAGGGGTTCTCGGGAGAAACCAGCCACTCGACCAGGTGCTCGCGGCGATCGGTTGGATCGTCGAAGCCGATCGGTTCGCCATCCAGTGGAGTGGGCGGCTGAGGTTTTCCGGTCAACGGCTGAATCAATTCACCGCGGTCGACCACATACAACGTGCGGAATCCATCGCCTCCACGAGCGTCGCCACCCCAACCCTTGGCACGCACACGCGAGAACAAATTCGCGAATGCGTAGTACTGATTGTTAGTCCATTTCTCCAGGGGGTGATTATGACAGCGAGCGCAGTTGATGTTTAAACCCAGGAACGCCACCGACACGTTCTCGGCCATCTCCAACGGATCCTGGTGCAGCGCATAGAAGTTGGTGGCTCCGTTGAATTGGGCCGACTTACGATCAAAGCTGTTGCCCTTGGATGTAATCAACGCCGAAGCGAACTCGTCCCACGGACGGTTGTCAGCAACCTGTTTGCGAATCCATTCGTAATATGCCTTCACGGCGGCCGGACGCAGTCGCTTGCCATTGACCAGCAACACATCGCTCCAGCGGTACGCCCAGAAATCCACAAACTCCGGACGGTTCAGCAGTTCTTCGATCAGGCGGTTGCGCTTTTGAGGGTGTTTGTCGGCTAGAAACCGCTCGACTTCAGCAGGCGTCGGCAAAGTGCCAATCGTGTCCAGGAAAACGCGGCGAATAAACTCCTGGTCATTCGCCCCCGGTGAAGGCTTGAGACGCAACGACTTGAGTTTTTCCAACACCCATTGGTCGATGAAGTTCTTGGGTTCGAAGCCGTTGTAATCAGCTTCAGCCAGCTGATTGGGGAAAGGCGAACTGATGCGCGCGATCACAATCTTACTGAGATACCACGCGGAAACGGCGCCTTCACCGTAACCAATCACGTTGACGCTTCCCTGATCATCTACGGATGCCACCCGCTGATTCGCGGACGTGAACTTGGCCCACCGTGTGACATCTTCCATCGTGCCATCGCTGAAGTGAGCCATCACCACCAGCGGTTGAGCGCTTCCCACCGATTGTTGGGATGCCGGCGGCCAGATCTCCAGCCGTTCCAAGCGTGGGTCATCGTCACGGGGTGACGCAGCTCCATCACTCAACCATTGCGCGATCACATCGTATTCGCGCGAGTCGGTCTCGAAACGCAACCCGCCTTTATGGGCGATCGCCCCGGTGGGTTTGGCCAGTATCAAGCTGCGGCCCGGATCTGCCAGTTCGATTCTGCGTCCCCGTGCCTGGCGTGTGATGGTCAGGAAGTCACGTTCGGTGTCGTAACCGCGCAGGCTCAGTTTCAAGCCACCCTTGCCCGCCAAAGCGCCGTGACAAGCGCCTGAATTACAGCCGGCCTTGGAAAACACCGATTGCACGTGGTTGCGAAACGTAAACTGCGCATCCGCTTCCATTCCAACAACGTGGACGCGGGCCACGGCCTTGCGACCCTGGTGGCTGACAGTAATGGTTGCTCGTCCGTTGGCGACGGGGGTCAACATGCCGTCGCTGACGCGGACAATCGATTCGTCGCTGCTTTGCCATACACTTTCTTCGCCAATCCAACCCTTGGTCAGATGGTCGGCAGTGTTTTGCACGAGCAGGCGTTGCGTGGCTGCGGGTCCTGAGAGACGGATATCGGAGGGCAACAGTTGAATCGCGTCATCCGATCGTGCGGCACTGGCTGTCAGGAACAGGCCACACCAAATGGTCAGTGCGCCGATCCAGCGTGAGGCGTATGGCATAGCGTGGGCGTCCCGCTCCTGTCCCTCTGCTGCTCTGTGGTTGTTCATTGACCACAAAGGAGCCGAGGTATCGGAGTCGCTAGAACAACTCGTGAATATCTCGTTTTCCGAAATCGACCAGCGGGAAGGGGCGTCCCGCAGGACCCGGCAGGTGGGTTTCCAGATCCAGTCCCAGGCTGCGATAAATCGTGGCCACGACCTCGGAGGGTTCGACCGGTCGTTCAGCCGGTACTGCGCCGATTGGGTCGCTGCGACCAACGACTTGTCCGCCTTGAATACCGCCGCCGGCAAAATAAACCGTCCAGCACTGAGGCCAGTGATCTCGGCCCCCGGCCGGATTCACTCGCGGCGTTCTACCGAACTCGGCCAGGTTGCAGACCAGGGTGTCGTCCAACATACCCCGTTCTGCCAGATCGGAAATCAAGGCCGAATAAGCTTGATCGTACATCGGCGCCACGATGTTTTTCATGCCGTCGATGGAGGTAAATGGCTTGGAGCCGTGTATATCCCAGGTGACTTCATCGAACACGGTGAGGAAGGTGTTGATGGTCACGAAGCGAACACCGGCATCGACCAGTCGTCGCGCCAACAGGCAACACTGCCCGAACCGGTTCATACCGTAACGTTCGCGAACTTTACGAGGCTCTTTTTCCAGATCGAATGCCGCGCGAGCTTCGACGCTGGTCATCAAACGGTAAGCGTCGTGAAAATTCTTGTTCAGCATCCGCGCGTTTTCGCTGGCCTCGAATTGCTTGACCGTACCGTCGACGATTTCGCGCATTCTTCGGCGCCGATCTAATCGCGCCGTCCCGATGGTCTCCGGTGGCAGCATGTCGGGGACTTCGAACTTAGGCTTGGAGGGATCCGCCATCAGGGCGAACGGATCGTACGCTTTGCCCAGAAATCCTGCCGCTTGTCCGCTGGGCAGGTTCCCCCCGCCGCGTCCCATCGGCTCAGGAAGAATCACATGAGCGGGAAGATCGCTGCGGCGTCCTAACAAGTAGGTCGCAACGCAACCTGCGTGCGGCGTGTTGATTCCACCGGTGAAGAAGCGGCCGGTTTGCATCATCTGCCAACCCGCGTCGTGCACGGCCGGGGCGGTATGGTAAACCGAACGTACTAACGAAAAATGCTTGGCGACTTGCGCGTGCTTGGGGAAAATCTCCGACACCTGAAATTCCGACGATGTCGTGGAGATCGGTCGAAACGGACCGCGGATTTCCGCGGGAGCCTCGGGCTTCAGGTCCCACGTATCCAACTGGCTGGGCGCGCCCAGGTTGAAAATCATGATCGCCGAGCGTTTTTCGTGCCCAGGTTTGACGCGGTGATCGTCACACGCCTGAAGATACTGGGGCAGCCCCAGGCCGATCGCTCCTAGAGCACCCGCTTGCAGGACGTCTCGGCGTGTTACTCCGTCGCACGTCGTCGTTGATCCCTTACCGACCAGCTTGAGCATCCCGATCCTCGTTCGTTGGCCATGGTCACGAAAGACTCCAGTTTAGCAAACTCGAGGCTTGGTCCCATAACTCTGTATCTCTGTGGTGAAAAAAGAACCACAGAGAAACAGAGAGCGCAGAGCCTTTTCACCGCTGACGGCTGTCTTGAATCGCAGCCATACCGGATCGACGCCGCAAGAGGACCAGCTCCTGGTCTTTCAAGAAGTACGGAGCCTCGGCGACCACTTCCAGCTGATCGCCCATGCTTCCCAGCCGCTTCAAGTGATCGCGCGTCGTGATCAGCATCGCCTGAGGATTCTGATCCAGGAAGCGATCGACCGGTGGACGCGGATAGGGATGCCAGTCGCGCGACCGTTGCAGCGAATCAGCCGAGTGACTGGAATCGGGAAACGAAAGCTCGCGCACCGGACGTTGCGAATAGAAAACCCAGCTGGGTTCAAGACATCCTACGCTGACTACCGGCGTGGATCGATCTGTCGGTAACGCTTCGACAATCAGATGATTCTGCTGATGTTTACTCACGCGCACCGCCACGATGCCAAACACGGCCAACACGATCAGCATCGACGTCACGGCAAATGAGCGCGTGAACCATTGTCGCTGTTGCCAGCGCAAAAATAGCAGGCAGATCAGCGCACCGACCACTGGCACGATGCCAACCAATCCCAGCCATTGTTCACCGGGCAGATACTGCGCTGCCAGCAGCGGCATGGCGATCAACAATCCAACTCCCACCACTGCCAACACAGTTGTCGCCACATGAGGCCAGAAATCGGCAACGCTGCTGCGACGTCGCTGCCAGGCAACCAGATACGCGCCCGTGAGAAGCGCGATCGCCGGATAGCAGGGCGTGACGTAACTAGGCAATTTGGTTTTGGCCAACGTAAACAGTCCTACGAAGACGCCGATCCAGCACAGCAGAAACATCTTGGTTGCGCTGCGTTGACGAATCGAGTGCCATGTATGCATCACCACCGGCGCGGCGAAAACTGACCACGGAGAGAATCCGATGAGGATGGCGATGGGATAAAACCAGGGACCCCCGGAGTGTCCCTCCATCGATGCAGTAGCGCGGCCCAGGTTGTGTTCCAGAAAGAACCCGCGAAGCCAATCACCTTCGGTTCGCACCCCTACCCATACGTACCAAGGCAGGGCTACCAGTAAGGCCACCGAAACCGCCAACAACGGCCGCATGAACCAGCAGGTTTTTAAGAAGTGCAGGGGAGCAAACGGGCGCACGACAGCCAGACCGCGAGCAAACCACGATGACGGCGTGTCTGCGGTCGTACGTTTGGGCAGTCGTTGGATGAGCAAGAACATCCCGATCACGGCCGTGGGTAACACCAGTCCCACGGGACCTTTGGCCAGAATCGCCAGCCCCATCACGGCATACATGGCCGCGGCAACGCTGCGGCGTGGCATCAAGCGAGCACCTTCGCGCCATACGTCGACGCCATACACGTAAATGGTCAACGCCAGCGTCATGCAGAAGATCAATGTCGAATCGGGAGTGGCCGCGCGCGCCGCCACATCAAACATCAGCGTGGTAGCCAGGATCACTCCCGCCCACAGTCCCACTTCGGCCGAAAACAGGCGGCGGCCAATCAGGTAGGTGCAAATGCAAGTACCCACACCCAAGGCCGCCGACCAGAAGCGCGCAGCAAACTCGTTCACCCCGAACACCGTGTAAGCGGTCATCGTCAGCCAGTACAGCAGGACGGGCTTGTGAGTGCGGATTTCGTCGTTAAAAACCGGCGTGACCCAGTCGGCGCGCGAGAACATTTCCACAGCGCACATGGCGTTGCGGCCTTCGTCGCGATCCCACAGGCGAGGAGTGCCCAGTTCCAGGAACAAAACCACCGTCGCGATTCCCGCAACCCACCACAGGGCGTGCCGAGCGCCGGCGTTGTCTTGTGTTTCGCTTTCCAATCGTTCCGGCATCCGCTAGCGCTCCATCGCCAGGCAAGATTACTTGAGGTGGCGGATTCTAGGTCAAAGCGACGGACAGCAACAAGGTCGTTGCCAGATGCGTGCAAGCACTGCTTGCACGTGAGTGCGCATGCTCGACACATTGCCATTCAACGCGGTTTGTATTCTGGCTACACTTCCGGCCCGCAAATTTCTCGCCTGAAGAATCAAGTTGATGTTGGGCCTTGACGCCAGGAAGCTCCCGTTCGGATGGATTCCCGCGCTGGTCGATGCGCCCGACCGTCGCTGGAAACCCCGCGCGCTGCACTACGCGACGATGGTGTTGATGTGTTGCGCGATCCTGGCTTTCGCCGTCGATATGCAAGTGACGCGTAGCGTTGCCGGGCAGGGCCTTCCCGGTGACGTGCACAAATCGATCATGATTGCCGAGGTATTCGCGCACGGTTTTGGCGTGGCCTGCATTCTGTTGGCAGTGTGGGTGCTGGACCCCGGGCGGCGATCCTGGGTCGGATTCCTGATGGTCTGCAGCTTTGGTTCAGCGCTGCTGGTCCATCCCTTGAAACAGACCATTGCCCGTTCGCGTCCCTCGGCCAGCGATTTGACCGTTGGAGTCGGTGACACATTTGTGGGGTGGTTTGCGTCGTTGACGCGCGAGGATGCCGGCAGCCATTTGCAGTCGTTTCCGTCCGGGCATTCGGCCACGGCGGTAGGGCTGGCGCTGGGCCTGAGTTTCGTTTACCCGCGAGGTCGATGGCTGTTCCTGTTTTTCGCCGCTTTGGCATGCTTTCAGCGAGTGGCCGCGTCGGCTCATTTCTTAAGCGATGTATTGGCGGGCGCATCGCTGGGTTGTCTGACGGCCCTGGTCGCGCAGCAGTGGCAAGCACGCCAGGACCGCGCTCGTCGTCGCCGGGCGTTTGAGGTTTGAGGTTTGAGGTTTGAGGTTTGAGGTTGAGGTTTGAGGTTTGAGGCGACAGGCCGGGAGGGCGAGGCTCCTGCCGAGCCGCGCGCGGAAAGGGCAGCTGGACTGTGGGACAGGGGGACAGGGGGACAGCGGG
>CAJHYY010001115.1_pt1 | contig 10906 bp, 6 predicted proteins | sample 9198861 | NCBI WGS metagenome assembly CAJHYY01 (sample SAMEA7708377, study PRJEB35096) | sediment metagenome | biome: marine neritic benthic zone biome [ENVO:01000025]; feature: sediment [ENVO:00002007]; material: shallow marine sediment [ENVO:03000034] sea grass bed [ENVO_01000059] ... | reverse complement strand
GCGATTCTGGCGGCGAAAATGGGAGCTGTTTCGGCCGACCATCTTGAGTATTTGGACCTGGCGGGTATCGAGGCCATGGCGGCGCATCAGACTGTCGCTACCCTGTTGCCGGGTGCTTTTTACTGCCTGCGCGAGGAACAAGTGCCACCGGTGTCAGGACTGCGGGACCACGACGTACCGATGGCGGTGGCCACTGATTGTAATCCGGGCAGCTCGCCTGTGACTTCGCTGCTGTTGGCGATGAACATGGCCTGCACGCTGTTCGGGTTGACGGCCGAAGAGTCGTGGATTGGAGTAACACGCCATGCAGCCCGCGCTTTGGGAATGCATGATGCGCGTGGCACTCTGGAAATCGGCAAACAAGCGGACCTTACTACTTGGCGAATCCAGCACCCGGCCGAGCTGCCGTACGGGATTGGCCACAACCCTTGCCAGCAAGTTTATCGCGCCGGCGAGCTTATTCATGATCGATCAGGAGCCCAACGTTGACGGTAGCTGAGAAATATCACTGCGCGCGAGCATTGGTCGATGGCAGGTGGCAACAGGATGTCGAGATCACCGTCGCCCCCGACGGCACGATCGAGCAAGTGCGCGACAACGCGGAAGCAAGCGGGGCCACGCGAATCGAAGGGACCGTAATCCCCGGTTTTCCCAACGTGCATAGTCATGCGTTTCAACGTGGGTTTGCCGGACTCTGCGAATCCCGCACCGCCATCCGTGACAGCTTTTGGACCTGGCGGCAGTCGATGTACGAGTTCGCAAAAAAAATCACGCCCGAAGAACAGTACGCCATTGCCCGGCAGTTGTACATCGAATTGTTGAAACACGGCTATACGTCGGTCGGCGAATTCCATTATCTGCACCATAAACCCTCGGGCGCCGCATACGACCAAACAGATGTAATGCTCGACTCCGTGACTCGAGCAGCCGTGGATACCGGGATTGCCATCTGTGCTTTGCCGGTGCTTTACCAAAGAAGTGGATTCCGCGATCTTCAACCCGACGAGCTGCAACGGCGTTTCAGCATGAACGATCAGCAGTTCTTCGCGCTGTCGGACGAATTTCAGGGCCGGTGGGCCGGTGAGGCCAACGTGTATCACGGAATGGCGGTACATTCCTTGCGCGCCGTCGATGTCGAGGTCGCGGCCGAGCTGACCGCGGCATTTCGCCGAGCCCATCCTGAACAAGTCATTCACGTGCATGTTTCCGAACAAGCTCGTGAAGTTCAGGAGTGTGTCGAAGCGCATGGACATCCACCGCTGCAGTTATTGCTGGACCACTGCCAGGTGGATCAGCAGTGGTGTCTGATCCACGCTACCCACCTGATGTACGATGAATTTGCAGGGCTGGCCCAAAGTGGCGCCATCGTCGGACTGTGTCCCACCACCGAAGCGAATCTTGCCGATGGGCCTCCTCCTGTCGAACAGCTGTTTCGCTCGGGTATCAGCTTCGCGATCGGCAGCGACTCGCATGTGTCCACCGATCCCAGGACTGAGTTTCAACTGTTGGAATACGTGCGACGATTGGAAGAGCGGCGTCGAGTCATATTGTGTACCGAGTCTCAGTCGGTGGCACGCACGCTCAGCGACCAGGCCTGGCAGTCGGGTGCTCGGGCGCTGCGCATTCCCACCGGTTCGCTGATGGCGGGTCATCGAGCCGATTGGATCGTGGTCGATCCGGAACACCCCGCGATTGCCGGCGCCGAGAAGGATGAGCTGCTGAATCGCTGGGCGTTTTGCAACGCGGGAAATCCTATTTCGGATGTGATGGTCAATGGACGATGGGTCGTCCAGCACGGTCACCATGCTGACGAAGAACAAGCCAGCCGTGAATTTGTTGCCGTGGTCCGTCGCATCCTGGAATGAACGGATCCCGCGCGCCTGTCGTCATGTTCGTTCGGTAGTTCGACTGCGGGCGATTTGCGACAATACCGATACACCCTTTGCTACCTCCGGGAATCACGCCATGCGATTATCACTCATCCCAACTCCGGTGTTGACGTTGCTGTTATGTATTGGCTGGACGTCAGCGACGTCTGCACAGCAAAACTGGCCACGTTTTCGCGGAGCAGATGGAACCGGAACGGTAGCGGATGATTTGCGACTACCCGACCAGTGGGATCAGGAACAGAACGTCCAATGGGCGGCTGATATTCCGGGTTGGGGGTGGGGCAGTCCGATTGTGTGGGGCGATCGAGTTTTCGTTTCTGCCGTGCACAGTGATGAAGACTATGAGAAGCCGAAAGGCGGGTTGTACCTTGGCCGTGGCCGACAAGCGATCCCCGATTCGGTTCATCACTGGATGGTTTATTGCCTGAATCTCAACACGGGTGATCTGATCTGGAAAAAGGAGGCCCACGCAGGAAAGCCGAAGGTGCCGCGTCACCCGAAAAATTCGTACGCCGCCGAGACGCCGACGACGGACGGCAAGCGGCTGTACGTTCTGTTCGGTGATCTCGGTTTGTATTGCTTCGACTTCGATGGCAAGTCGCTGTGGGATTACCCGATTGAACCAAAAGAGACCTTGTTCGGTTATGGCGCCGCTGCATCACCCGTCGTCCAAGGCGATCAAGTGATCATCGTGTACGACAATCAGGAGGATTCCTACATTGCGGCGATCGACAGTGCTACCGGAAAAGAGCGCTGGCGAAAGTCTCGCGATGAAAAGAGTACCTGGGCAACTCCCTTCGTGTGGGAGTCCGGCGGGCGGACGGAAATTGTTACCGCCGGCAAGAAGGAGAATCGTTCCTATTCTCCAACTGGGGACCTGCTGTGGCACTTCGACGGGCGGATGTCCGTACTGACGATTCCTTCGCCGTTCGTGAAGAATGGGTTGCTGTACATCACGTCCGGTTATTTTCAAGATTCGAAGCGGCCGGTGTTTGCGATCAAGCCCGGAGCTACGGGTGATCTGACGCTGCAAGACGATCAACAATCCAACGACCACATTGTGTGGTCCTTGCAAAGAATGGGTCCCTACAACACGTCGCCGATCGTCTACGGCGGTTACTATTACACGCTGCTTGACCGTGGCATGATCACATGTCACGACGCGAAAACCGGTCAGATCGTTTACAACCGTCAGCGGTTTCCGCGCGGTGCCTCGTTCACGGCATCGCCCTGGGCTTACAACGGGAAAGTGTTCTTCCTGGATGAATCGGGAAACACATTCGTGATGCCCGTGGGCAAGGAGTTCAAGATCGAGCGGACCAATGCCTTGAATGAACTGGCACTTGCCACTCCATCCATCAGCCAGGGCAAGCTGCTGATTCGCACCGCGTCCAAAGTGTATTGCATCTCGAACGCAGATCCGTAGTCAAATCGCAGTGAGCGGCATTTTGGCGGCCTGCAATCACAGGCTTTCGGAGTGCACGCACCCACCGAATGGGAGTTCATGTATGCGACGCATGCATTCGTTAGTCATCTGCGCATGGACGGTTATCGTTGTGCAGTCGACGTTCGCGCAGACGGAAGTACCGGTGAGTGTGCCGGCAGGCTTCCAAGTGACGGCGTATGCCGATAACCATCTGGCCTCGGACATCTATGCGATGACGCTGGATTCGCAAGGGCGGGTTGTGGTCTCGGGACCGGGCTACATTCGAATCCTGGTGGATACCGACGACGACGGTCGCGCCGATCTGGCTCGTCCGTTTGCCGACGGCCCTGCGTCGGGCGCGCAGGGACTGTACTGGACGGGCAATCAACTGCTTTGCGTGGGGGATGGAGCGCTATGGCGATATCAAGACCTGGACGGCGACGACCGCGCCGATGGTGCTCCGCAGCGACTGGCATCGCTGAAAACAGGCGGTGAACATCATGTGCACGCGGTGCAGCGCGGTCCCGATGGTTGGTGGTATCTGATCGCGGGGAACTATGCCGAGGTCGATCAGCGGTTTGCGTCGATGCAAGACTCGCCAATCAAGAGTCCTTTAGCGGGCACGTTGTTTCGCTTCGCGCCGGATTTCTCGGGGTCGGAGATCGTGTCGGACGGCATGCGGAATGCCTACGACTTCGCCTTCAATCCATGGGGTGACGTATTCACTTATGACAGCGATGGCGAGCGAGACGTATCGTTGCCCTGGTATCGACCAACGCGCGTGTTCCAACTGCTGCCGGGCTGGCACTGTGGATGGGTTACCCGCAGCTGGAAGCGGGCCGACGATTTCGTTGACATGCCGCCCGTGTTAGATGGTTTTGGCCGTGGTTCGCCGACCGGAGTTCTTTGCTACCGGCATCATAGTTTTCCAGCGGCCTATCAAGGTAGCTTGTTTGTGCTCGACTGGAGCTACGGTCGAGTCATCAACCTGCAATTGCAACGTCGGGTCTCGAGCTACCGTGCAACGTCGACCACTTTCATGCGAGCGATCGGGAACCACGGATTTGCACCAACCGATTGCGCGGTGGGTGTCGATGGCAGTTTGTTTGTCAGCGTGGGCGGACGTGGCACGCGCGGGGGCGTGTTTCGCGTGACATGGGCGGAAGGCCGACCGAATCGTGACGTCACGACAGATTCCCAACTGCTGGCATGTCTGGACGCGCCGGCGCCGTTGACGTCATGGTCGCGCGCCCGCTGGCAGCCGAAAGCGAAAGCGATCGGTCCGGCAGCGTTCCGTTCGATTGCGCTGGATGCCGATCAGGCAACCAGCCGACGGTTGCGGGCCATCGAAATCCTGACTGATCTGTTTGATGGCATCGACGACGCCACGGCCGCGCAACTGCGAGGCGATCGCAGTGCGGAAGTGCGAGCGCGAACGGTATGGTCGTTGGGACGCCGTCGCGCCGCTATCGGATCGATCCAGGCATTCCTGCCGGACAACGAACCCGTCGTCGGGCGCGCTGCTTGCGAGGCGTTGTTGGGACGAGCTGAATTAATGGATGAAGTCGTCGTGCCCGGGTTAAACGTTCGGCTGAACAGCACCGATCGCTTTGATCGTATCGCAGCAGCACAGATTGTCCCACAGCTAACCCCGGCCGCCTTTGAGATGCTGATCGACGGTATCGACGATTCGTCGGCCAACGGCAAGATGGCTACGGCGATTGGATCCTTGAATAGGTCACCGACCGAAGGTCGGATCGCATTCGAGGTGGGTTTGCCAATTGCCGCTGAATCATCCAACGACCCAGCGATACGAGTGGATGCGATCCGCTTGATGCAACTGGGCGTCGGCGACCTCACTCCCGAAGGTCAAGTGGCGGCGGTGTTCGAAGGGTATGCCGCACGTCGTCCTTTGGAGGAATCGCAGTTGGATTTAGCGCCGTATCGCGCGGCGCTGGCATCTATCTTTCCCACGGAACAACGGCGGCTGGATCAGGAGTTGTCGCGACTACTGGCGGTGCTGGGTTCCGGTGACGAACAGTTGATGTCGCGAGTTGTGGACAGGATCGATGCCAAGTCGCATCCGACAGACGATGTGCATTACTTGATTGTGGCTGCCCGGATTACATCCAAGCTAAACGACCGTCAACGTGAACGGGTCGCACAAGGTATGTTGAATCTGGATGCGAAGATTGCCGAACATCGTCTGCACGTGGACCGCAACTGGGATGTTCGGTTGCGCGAATTGACCACGGCTTTTTTCGCGCGAGATCCAGAACTGGCTCGGTTCATGGTCAACCGCCCGCGCTTTGGGCGGCCGGAACACGTGATCTTCTTCGACCAACTTCCCAAATCCGTTCGCGATGATGCCACGTCTGCCTTTGCCGATGCAGCAGCGCGTGATGAAGACTATCCATGGAACGCAGATGTAATCCGCATCCTCAGCAAGTCGCAACGAGCGCAAGACCGGGCTTTGATTCGGGGACAGTTCCAAAATCGTGCTCTGCGAGGCGCCGTATTGCGGGCCTTGGCTGATCAGCCGGCGGTTGGAGATCGAGGGTTGTTTGTCCAAGGACTTGAGTTGGCACAACGGGAAACCATGTCGGCTTGCGTCAAAGCGTTGGCAACCATGCCGACCACGCAGGACGCAAGCGAGAATGTTGCGCTGGCCAGCTGCTTGCGACGACTGGGTACCGAAAAGGACGAGTTGTCTTTGCGGGATCGGATCATTCAGCAATTGCGGCGCAACCTGGACCAAGACTTTGGTTTCCCGTTGTCGAAACAGCGCACCCGTTTATCGGCGGAGGAACATAAACGTCAACGAGAAGCGGTCAAGAGCTGGACCCGATGGATGGTCAAGCAATATCCTGATCAGGCACGCCAGTATTTTGCCGATGATTCGATCGACCTTTCCGCTTTCCGTTCGGTCCTGGCTGAAACGGACTGGTCCAGCGGCCAGGCAGCACGCGGTCACAAAGTGTTTGTTGCTCGCACATGCGACCAATGCCATGGTGGGCGTCGAGCTTTGGGGCCGGATTTGGCAGGAGTCGCCCAGCGGTTTTCCCGGGAAGATCTGTTGACCTCGATCGTGGATCCCAGCCGCGATGTGTCATCCCGCTACCAGACCGAACTGATCGAAACCAAGGACGGCCAGGTGATATCGGGATTGATCATTTACGAGTCGGTTGACGGGTTGATTTTGCGGGATGCGGAACAGACCTTCCGAGTGGAGTCGAATCAGATTGTCTCACGCACTCGGATCGCTCGTTCCTTAATGCCGGCGAGTCTACTGAAGGGTGCGAGTTCGCAGGATCTGGCCGACTTATTCGCATATTTGCAGAGCCTATCCAGGTAGCCTACGATGCGCGTGGCGAGTGCCTGGACCCGTTCCTTCGATGGGAGAACGAACATGTTTCGTGCAGTGGCCTTTTCTGCATTGTTTGCGATCGCGTTGGGCGAGTTCCATGGCTCGTTGTTGACGGCTCAGGAACCCGTAGTCAGCCAACGGACATTCCCTGATCTCCTGGCGAATGCCAAATGGTTGTCGATCACGGAAGAGGAAAAACGCGGGTACGTGCTGCGAGTTTATTCCAACGAAAGTGTCGAGAAGCAGAAGAAGGACTATCAGGAATACCAAAAGCGCCGAGCGGAATACCTCAAGCGGCGCGATCTGATCAACACTCGTAAGACCGAGTTGGAAGCGAAGCTGGGAGCATCCAGTCGCAATCTTGCCTGGGCCAGGCAAACCTTGAAGCACTACGATCGCAATCAAGATGGAATTGTGGATGCCGAGGAGCAGAAGCGGATGCGACTCGGATTTCCGATTGCGCTGAATCGCAACGGCAACGTTACCCTGGCACAAATGATCCAGGCGCAGGCGCGAGCAACCAACGGCAACGGCCTTGCCGGTGTTTTCGTCAACCGTGGCGGAGGCCCGGCGCCTAAGCCTCGTGAAAAAGGTGGATTGGTCGATCAGCCGGAGGACCGCTGGGCCGAGTTGGTGGATGTGTACCGCGCGGTCGACCGGTTGGACGAGGAATACGCTGATGCTCGCGGCATCCGTCGCGCCAAGAGCTTTTATCGAGTGGTGGAGGTGACGCCCGACTTCATTCGAGTGCGTCGAAACATGACAGAACGTGCCATCTCCACGCGGGCTATCGGGGAAGTGTTGCGTACCGTGGTTGACGAAGAATAAGGCTCACGCGACACGCTTCACTGACCGAGGTTGATATGCGCCGCGGGTTTTATTGGTTGCTGTTGATTGCACTCAATCCGCTGGCGATGGGCGCCGACCGCCCCAACGTCTTGTTCATTGCTGCGGATGACTTGCGGAATGATTTGGGATGCCTGGGCAACACGGAGGTGAAAAGCCCGAACCTGGATCTGCTTGCCCAACGTGGCAGACTGTTCACGCATGCCTATTGCCAACAGGCAGTGTGTAACCCGTCCCGGGCTTCCTTAATGACGGGTTTGCGTCCGGACACCTTGGGTATCTGGGATCTGCCGACGCACTTTCGCGACCGCGTGCCCGATGTCGTGACGCTGCCGCAACATTTCATGAAACACGGCTACTTCACGCAAAACATCGGCAAGATCTATCACAACTGGCGTCAAGAGATTCAAGGAGACCCGGCATCGTGGAGCGTGCCGGCTGTCATGCACTTCGCCACACACGGCTCGGACAAGCCGCAGGTCAAGGGAGAATTGCCTGCCAATCTCGCCCGTGATCCCAAATGTGAATGTCGCGACGTGCCTGATGATGCCTACTTCGATGGGCGTATCGCTTCCCTGGCGATCGAAGCTCTGCGTGAACGCGCTCGCGATCAACGCCCCTTTTTCATGGCCGTTGGCTTCTGGAAACCCCATTCACCATTCAATGCGCCTAAACGTTATTGGGACATGTACGATCGGGAACAGTTAGCGCCGCCGGCCAATCCAAAGTGGCCTGTCGATGCGCCGCGTATCGCCTGGCACAACAGCCGTGAGATTCTCGGTACGCCGGCAAGGAAGCTTTCCGCGGAAGCAGTGATGGAGATCCGACACGGATACCTTGCCGCCATTAGCTACTTTGACGCTCAGTTAGGGCGCGTGATCAACGAACTGGAACGGCTTGGGCTGCGAGAGAATACGATCATTGTATTCTGGTCCGATCATGGCTATCACCTGGGCGAACAGACATTGTGGGCCAAGACATCCAACTTCGAATTAGATGCGCGGGTCCCGCTGATCATTGCGGTGCCCGATGGGCCGCAACCGGGAGTCTCGACAGCGGCACTCGCCGAATTACTGGATCTCTATCCGACGTTGGCCGAATTATGCGACCTCCCCGCGCCGCGGGGTGTGGAAGGAGTCAGTCTGGCGCCGATCGTTCGCGATCCCACGGCACGCGTCCAAGAAGCGGCCTTCACTCAGCATCCTCGGCCCGCTTACTTCAAAGGGAAGCCGGACGTGATGGGCCAGTCGGTGCGCACTCCGAAATTTCGGTACACCGAATGGCGCGACTTCGAGAGTGGAAAGCTGGTCGCTGCCGAATTGTATGATCACGATCAGGATCCGCACGAAACGCAAAACGTGGTCGATCGGCCGCAGTATGCCAAGGCGGTTTCTGTTTCGCGACAGAAACTGAGAAACCAATTTGACGCAGCGAAGAAAGAGCGATGATCATCGCGGACTGCTGCGGAAGGTGTTTTTGGGAGTCAATGAAGTGAAAACCGTGTGTCGGATGATAGGTGTGGCGGTGCTGCTGACGATGGTGACAACATCCCAATCGGCAGCCGACGAGCGCCCGAACATCGTTTTGATTTTCGTCGATGATCTTGGCTGGGCGGATGTGGGTTGTTACGGCAACGAATTCATTGATACGCCGCATATCGACAGCCTGGCCCACCAAGGGATGCGCTTTACCGATTTCTACGCGGCAGGCGCGGTTTGTTCGCCAACGCGCTGCGCCGTTCAAACGGGTCAGAACCAGGCGCGGATCGGCATCACGGCGCACATTCCTGGCCATTGGCGACCGTTCGAACGCGTGATCACGCCGATGACCACGATGGCTCTCCCGCTGCAGGCAGTGACGATCGGTGAAGCGCTGCGCGACGCGGGGTACGCCACGGGCTATATCGGGAAATGGCATCTGGGCAACTCGCAACGAGAAGGTCCTGGCAAACAAGGTTATGACTTTGCTGCCGAAATCAGCGGACCTCACCTTCCCGGTCGGTTTCGCTTGATCGGCAACCAAAACATGCGTCCGAAGCCAGGTCAGTACCGCACGGAATTCGAGGCGGATCTGGGCGTGCAGTTCATCAAAGACAACGTCCGCAACCCGTTCTTCTTGATGATCTCACCCTACGCCGTGCACATTCCCTTGGCGGCCATGTCCGACAAGGTGGCCAAGTATCAGCAACGAGCCGGCGGAAAACTGGAGGGCCATCTACCTCATCCGGTTTACGCGGCGATGGTCGAGCACGTGGATGATCTGGTGGGGCGAATCGTGGCAGCGGTCCAGGAACAAGACTTGGCACAAAAAACCATGATTGTGTTCACCAGTGACAATGGTGGACTCCATCGACGCTATGACTTCCAGGCCGGTGTTGACGATACCGTTGCCACTCAAGATCCGCTGCGTGACGAAAAAGGATCGCTGTATGAAGGTGGTATTCGTGTACCGCTGATCGTGAAGTATCCGCCGGTGGTCGCCAAAGGTGCCACCTGTGCTGCGCCCACGATCAGCTACGACTTCTTTCCCACTTTCGCCGAACTTGCGAAAGCGGAATTGCCTGCGAATCAGGTGATGGATGGACTCAGTTTGCTACCGTTGCTCAAGGATGCTGGTGGCCAATTGGATCGCCAGGCAATTCATTTTCATTACCCCCATTACCACCACAGCCGCCCGGCGAGCGCGATTCGCAAAGGAGAATGGAAGCTGATCGAGTTCCTTGATGATCGGCAGTTAGAGTTATACGATCTGGCGGCCGATATTGGTGAATCGCGTGACATAGCGGAAAAACGGCCGGGAATCGCCAAGGCGCTACAACGCGAACTGCAGCAATGGAGACTCAGCGTGGGGGCGCGGATGCCGCTGAAGAATCCCCACTACGATCCGCAACGCGCGGGCCAGTGGTGGAGTCGTCGGACGGGCGAACCGGTGAATTCCTCCGGCCGCAGGAAGTTTCCACCCACCGAAAAGGCGGACGCGCGTAAGTAATGGAAGCCAATGGCACTCTTCATCTTTTGTCTCTTCTTTGCGCAGGATGACGGTCGTCGTCAAATCGCTAATCCAGAAGCAATCACACGGCGTTTGCTAAATAGCGATCTGCGTAGGATTGCTGAAGTTTCTGATGAGCAGTGGCAAGAGGCTCAGAAAGTCAGCCAGACGGCACTCAACGAGAGACGCGAGTCAGAGGCCGTGCGCACGCATCTCGAAAAATTCCCTCATCCGCCGTATCGGCGATTGGACTCCAGCGACCCAGAGTACGCCAAAAAGAAGAAATACAACGAGGACCGAAGGAAAGACAGCCTTCGGGTCCTCAAGCAATCATACCCTGCTTGGTCGACCAAGCTGAACAAAGTTCTTACGCCCGACCAGATACAAATC
>CAJHYY010001026.1_pt1 | contig 10906 bp, 8 predicted proteins | sample 9198861 | NCBI WGS metagenome assembly CAJHYY01 (sample SAMEA7708377, study PRJEB35096) | sediment metagenome | biome: marine neritic benthic zone biome [ENVO:01000025]; feature: sediment [ENVO:00002007]; material: shallow marine sediment [ENVO:03000034] sea grass bed [ENVO_01000059] ... | reverse complement strand
GTTGAACGACCTGAAGGGTGAGGACAAGAAAGTAAAGATCGCCTGCCAGCAAGGTGGGCCCCATGTTGGCTTGCTGTACGATGCTCTGGTTGCGGCTCGACTGAAGCGCGACGACATCGAAATCATATTTGTTCCTGATCTGACTGGCGAAAATGGTCCGGCCGAATTGTTCCGCAAGGACAACTCGGTGGATGCGTGCTGCGTGATCACTCCCGACATGATCGGTTTGACAGGCGGTGTCGATTCCACAGGATCCGGTGCGGAAGGCACGGTCGAGGGCGCTCATGTGCTGGTGTCGACTCAGCAAATGCGTCGTTCCATTGCCGACGTATATGCCGTACGTGCCGACTGGTATCAACAGAACAAGCCGCGTGTCGCTGCATTTGTGGCCTCCCATTTGAAAGCCGCGGATGACTTACAGAAGATGCGCGACAATTTTGAAAAGACCCAACGGTTGGATGCCAAATATCGCTCGGTGCTGGCGATGTCTCAGTCCGTGTTTGGTGAAGACGTACTGCCGACTCTGGAGGTCGATGCGCACGGTCTGCTGCTGGACTGCACCTTTGTGGGGCTGAAAGGTCAGATTGCGTTCTTCGAACAGTCGGGGAACTTGAGCGGGTTTAACGGAAAGATGAAGGACGCGCTGGACGTGGCCGAAAGCTGGGGCTACGCGAAATCGCGTCGCGGTTTCGATCCGGGAGGACTGGATTACCGTTCGGTGGCTTCGGCGTCGGGCCTGAAGTATGAAGTTCCTGCAACGATCAGCGAGGGTGTAACCGAGTTTCCTGGGGCAGGCGAACTCGGGAGTGATGCGATCGTGAGCTTCACGATTTCCTTTGAACCTAACCAGCCTGACTTTCCCATCGACCGCTACCGCACGGATTTCGAGCACGCGATGCGCACGGCCAGTACGTTCGGTGGCGCTACGATGGTCATTCGCGGACATGCCGACCCCACCAAGACGCTGGTCACGTTGTTGAAGGCCGGCCAGGACAAGGGGTTGATCCGGCAAACCGGCAGCCGCTCGGCCGGGTACAAATACTTCCTGAAGACGAGCGGTGGCAGTAGTGAGTTGGATATTAGCCAGACCGATGCGATGGTGAAGTTGATTACTTCGGGGCAGTTTGAAGGCCAAAATCACAAGCCCATGCAAGTCATGCAGGCGGCACTCAACTTGTCTCACCAACGCGCGGAGGCGGTGAAGGCGGCACTGGAAAAAATGGCTCGAGCTGAAAACATCAACTTGAATCTTGCCCAGCTGCAGCCGCAGGGTGTGGGGATCGCCGATCCGGTGATTTCTAAACCCACGAATATCGAACAGGCAAAAGAAAACATGCGCGTCGAATTCCGTATTATTCGCGTCGATCCGGAGAGCACATCGGATTTCGACTTTTAACGGTCGCCGCATGGTGTTCGCTGAGGAACGTTTCTACATAGGAGAACGAAAGTGACGAGATTGACATGCTTCATCATCGTGGCTCTCGCGTCCTCGGCTTACGCGGATCAACACCTCGTGATTGTCCTGGACGATTCCAGTTCCATGACCTCTCGAATGGAAAGCACCCGTGAAAGTCGGATGGAAGCGGCAAAACGATCACTCTTGAAAGTGATGGATCAGCTGCCTCCGGAAGCTCACGTTGGTTTACTGTTGCTGAACGGATCCGCGGGGCAACCGTGGGCGATTCCGATCGGGCCCGTGGACCAACAGAATCTGCAAACGAAGATCCGTTCCTTGACTCCCGGCGAAGCGACGCCGCTAGGCAGGGCGATCAAAACGGCGGCCGATGAACTGATGAAGCTGCGGGAATCGCGGCGTTACGGCACCTATCAGTTGTTGATTGTGACTGACGGCGAATCGACCGATGGCAGACTGCTGGAGGAATACCTGCCGGATGTGCTTTCGCGCGGTTTACTGATTGACGTGATTGGCGTGGATATGCGCAGCGATCACAGCCTGGCGACACGCGTGCATTCTTACCGGCGTGCTGATAACCAGGAATCGCTGGACCGTGCGCTCAGCGAACTGGTTTTGGGCGAGTCGACCGAAGCGGATCAAACGGCTGAAGAATCCGATTTTGAAATGCTGGCGGCGATCCCCGACGACGTGGCGACGGCAGCGCTGGACGCGATGACGCAGGCTGGCAACGAACCGATCGAACCTAAGGCAGTCGAGGGGATGCAGTCATCCCGTTCGCCTGACACGATAGCCGTTCCGTATCGCGGGGTAGCTGAAACGGACGGGACTTCCGCATGGACCATCACGCTGGTGATGTTTGTGCTGGTGCTGGGTGCAGTCGCCTTCCTGGCATTCGTACTGGTTTCGCTGAAGGCACGATGAGTTAATGTTGGTTGACTATGGCGAGTCGCCATGGACTGTAGCGGTCGTGGCGCTGTTATTTCCGAATCAAACTGACGAAATTCCGCGACAACAAAAAGAAGTACGGTCTAGACGCGAGTTGAAATGTCCAAAGGAAAATTAGTAGCTGTCATCATGCTGTGGCTGGTGCTCCTGGGAATTGGAGCAGCGGCGTGGAAATTCGTGTTCGCGCCCGCCAAGGAAGAAGCGCAGCAGCAGGAGGAACAGGACCGCGTTGCCGAATCGGAGCGGCAGAAAGAAGAACTCACACGACGGTCGAGTTCGAAATCGCGCTACGATCACCGCGTTACGTTCTATCTCGATTCGTTCAGCGGATACGCATTGATCCGCTCGCGCGATTTCAAGGATCGTCTGGCCGAGAAGAAAATCGACCTGAACCTGGTGGACGACGAAGCCGACTACGGTCGCCGCATCCGCGCGATACAAAGCGGCAAGGCCGACATGGCCGTGTTCACGATCGACGCCTTCCTGAAGAACTCGGCTGCGATCGGTGAGCGCCCCGGGACGATTGTGGCCTTGGTGGACGAGACGACCGGCGCTGATGCGATCGTGGCGTACAAAGACGTCGTTCCGAACATCGACGCCCTGAACTCGCCCGACACGCGGTTTGCCTTGACGCCCGATTCGCCGAGCGAGACCCTGGCGCGGGTCGTGATGGCGCGGTTTCAACTGGATCAACTTCCGCCTAGTCCGTTTGACAGCGTTCAGGATGCCGAAGCGGTGTTCGAAGACTATCGAAAGCGCAAGGAAAGCGAACGGCGAGCCTATGTGCTGTGGGAGCCGTATGTATCCAAGATGCTCGAGAATCCGGATACGCATGTCGTCGCCGACAGCTCGGCCTTTCCATCGACGATCGTGGACTGCATTGTGGTCAATCGCAAGTACCTGGTGAAAAACGAGTCGGTGGTGCGTGATTTCATCGAGAGCTATTTTCGTGTGGTGTACAAGCACCGCGAACCGGCGGCTTTGTTGAAGCTGGTGACGGCGGATGCGAAGCAGCAGGGATTGAGTTTAACAACCGAACAAGCCCAGCGGCTGGTGGACGGTATCTGGTGGAAGAACACTCAAGAGAATCTAGCGCATGTGGGCCTGCCGGCGGCACGCAGGTTGTCACACGTGGAAGACATTATCGAAAACCTGGCCGATGTGCTGGTATCGACGGGGGCGCTCGAAAGTGATCCGACGGAAGGACGACCCCACGAGCTTTACTATCGAGGAATCCTCGAGTCGCTCAAGGACTTCCATCCGGGGAGTCAGACCGAACAGGTACGAGATATCAAGCTTCCCAAGCTCAGCACATCCGAATGGGATGCGCTGGACCCGGTTGGACAAGTCCGCATGGAAGACTTGATTTTTGCTCGTGGAAGTGTGCGTTTGAATGAACGCAGTAAGCGGATCTTGGACGAACTAGCCGAACAACTGAAGACGACACGTTACTACTTGATGATCCGCGGAAACGCTACACGACGCGGAAACGTCGAGCTGAATCAAAAACTTGCTGACGACCGCGCTCAGTCCGCTGCCGAATACCTGCGTCAAAAAGGAGTGGATACCAACCGGTTCCGCGTCTTGAACGGCGAGATCACAGGAAGCACGTCGGTCACGTTTACGTTGGGGCAGGCCCCTTATTGAGTTATCATTCATCTCCCAGTTGATTGACGCGTTGTGATCGAGTTGCATGGCCGTGAAAGAGGTCAAAAAGAAAGTACTCCTGGATATTTTTGCGGCGCCAAGTGCCCTGGTACCGTTGGCGGTGGGTCTGAGTTCGCTGCTGGTGTCCTGGGCCATGGACGGCAACCCGGTGTTCAGCATGTTGGGGTTGGCGGGTGTCCTGGGCGGTGTGGGAGTGATGGCGTCGCGGCTGATATTCGGTCTGGAAAACATCACTCAGCGTGCCCACAGCACACTTGCCGACCAGCGGCGGCGCGAGCACGAAGCGAAACTGGACGCATTGGACGATCGGCTGAAAGAGGATCAGGATCCGCGTACCGAAGATGCACTGCGGCACCTGAGACACATTATCAACAGCTTTCAAACCGATTCGGCCAAAGGCAGAGTATCCGGAGCGGGAGTTCAGATCCTACAGCAGGTCGATGACTTGTTCCAGGCTTGCGTGTCGCAACTTGAACATTGCTACGATTTGTGGGTCGCATCGCACGGTAGTTCGCGCGGTGGGCGTGAGCGGATGCTGGCCGAACGGGAGTCGATCATCGACGACATTGGGGAAACGATCGATCATTTGGAGTCAACCTTGTCCGACTTGCGGTCGCTCCGCCGAAAACGCAGCGACGTCGACCTGGATCAAATGCGGGCCGAGTTGGAAGACACGATGAAGGCGGCTCAGCGTGCTGAGGAGCGTCTGGCGGACCTGGATCGCCAATTGCCGCTTGAGCGAGAACAAAGATCAGACACAGAATGAAAGCACCGGCGGCAAAGTCGCGGGAATGCGTGATAGCCGGTGGAGCGCGAGTTTCCGTTGCGTTACCTTATTCCAGTTGAGTACCAAACCATCAGCTCGGACGCTGACCTTTCAGGGTAGGCGGGACTGATACTGAAGTTACAAGGAGTTCATACATGTTTAGAGCAGTCGGGAAGTGGTTCCGAGCGATTGGTTATTTGCTCACCTTTCAGATCGACAAGGCCAGCGAAACGTTGCGGATGAATCCTGGCGTGATGTCAGCCAACTACGACCGCATCATCCATGACAAGAAATCTCGCATCAACCAATACAAAGATGCGATCGCGGCGATGATCGCCCAAGAGGAAAGCAAGAAGCAGAAGGTCAGGACGCTCACCGAGGAGATCACCAGACTCGAGAAACTGAAGTCCGGTGCCGCGGCTAAGGCCCGCAAAGTTGCCGAAAAACACAACGGAGATCCTGAGGCCACGCGCAACGATCCGGAATATCAAAAGTGCCAGGCGGCTTTCAAGGACTTCTCGTCAACGCTGGCCGAAAAACAGGCACGCGTCGAGGAGCTGGAAGGTGACCTCGAGACACTGATGAAGAATGTCGAGGGCCACAAAATCCAGATCCAATCGCAGATGCGCGACATGGAAAAACTGAAGGAAGAAAAACATGACGCTGTCGCCGATGTATTGTCGGCCAGCGAAGAACAACAGATCGCGGACTTGATGACGGGGTTGAGCGAAGATCGGATGGGCGAAGAATTGCAGGAACTGCGCGAGTTAAGACAAAAAGCGTCCGCCGGTGCCAGGATGAGCCGCGAGCTGGCAGGGTTGGATGTGAAACGCGCTGAAGAGGAATTCATTGAATTCGCGCAGACCAGCGAAGCGAACGACGAATTCGATCAGTTGATCGGATTGAGTGAAAGCGAAGGAGAAGACGAATCGCCCTCGCAAACGCGAATTCCAGAAGCATAGGGTATTCTGCGCGACTTCATGACTTGCTGATTCGACCGCCATTGGGGAGAGAAACTATGAAACGAGTGACGAAGTGGCTGCTGATTGTTGTAATGACCGCCGGTTTGGTCAGTTGCAGCGGGAAAAACGGCGAACAAGGCGGTAGTAACGGCGAGAACGTCCCGTCATTCACGCTTGCCTGGAGCGAGTACCCGTCCTGGAGCGTGTTCGGCGTCGCGCATGTGCGTAAGCTCATCGATGGTGATAAGGGCGAGTTGGGTCCCATCGAAGAGAAATGGGGCGTGGACATCGTCCTCGATCAGCTGGATTACGACACGTGCATCACACGTTACGGCACAGGTACCGCGGACGCTGTGTGCATTACCAACATGGATATTCTCAGTCCTTCGCTTGGTCGAGAGTCCGTTGCCGTCTTGCCGACCAGTACCAGTAACGGTGCGGACGCCTGCATCGTCAAGGGCATCTCGACCGTCGAGGACCTTCGTAAACACAAAGTCTACGGCCTGGACAAAAGCGTGTCGGAGTACTGCTTCGTTCGTAATCTGGAGTTGTTGAACGAAAAGGAAGGCGACCATCAGTTCACGGCGAAGGGCCCGGCCGAGGCGGCGTTGGCAATGCAGACCGACCCGAAGAACACTCAAGCCATCATGGTTTGGAACCCATTCGTACTGCAAACGCTGCGGAAGGTCGAAGGATCCACAGTGCTGTTCGATTCCTCTTCGATCCCCGGCGAAATCGTCGACATGGTTGTCGTCTCGAAAGAGTCGCTGGACAAAGAAGGTGGCGAGAACTTTGCCTGTGCCGTGATTGACACGTTTTATCAGGTCAGCGACATGATCGAAGACTCGTCCAAGCGATCGGACACGTTGCTGGCTCTGGCCAGAAAATTTGCTCCGGAACTGACGGCGGCCGATATGGAAATCGTTGTCAAGCAGACGGAGTTCTACAAAACACCGGACTCAGGGATTGAACTGGTGACGGGCGACCCATTCAAGGACACGATGGGCAAGGTGCTCACTTTCTGCCGAGGTCACGACATGGTGGCCAAAGATCCGAAGATCGTCTACGGCTCGGATTCCGCTGAGGGAGTCAACCTGCGTTTCGATCCGAGTTATATGGAGAAAGTGAAGAACAAGAAGTAAATATGATTCGTCAACCGCTACCGCGACACTGGGTGATTGCACTCGGTGTCGCGTCTTTTTTGATTCTGGCGATCTGCTACACGGCTCTTTCCGTTCGCCAGCGGGCCCGCAATCCGATTGACACCACCATGCCCGGCTGGACGGAGTTGGGGCGTGGTCTGATGATCATTTTCACGCCTGACGAGTTTGAGGATGACCAGCGGCCAATCGTGGCTGATACCAAGGCGTCTCTTTCACGTTTGTTTACAGGACTCAGCCTTGGAATCCTGATCAGCATCGTCATTGGCACTCTGATGGGATGTTTTTCCACGGCCGAGGCCGTGTTTCTTCCGCCATTGTCATTTTTGGCGAAAATACCGCTGACGGCGATGCTTGCCGTGTTTTTTGTGATCGCCGGCACTGGCTTCCAGATGTACGTGTTGATGTTGATTGTGGGAACCGTGCCCACGCTGGCGCAGTCCATTCATCAGGGAGCCCGCAAGGACGTCCCTGACGAGCTGGTGTACAAGGCGTATACCCTGGGTGCCACGTCAACCGAAGTGATATGGAATGTCATCATCCGCCAGGTGCTGCCGCGGATGCTGGAAGCGATTCGCTTAAGTGTCGGTCCCGCGATGGTTTATCTGGTGGCAGCCGAGTGGCTGAATGCCGATTCGGGATTTGGCTACCGACTGCGCACGCAGAGTCGCTTGCTGGACATGAAAGTGGTTTATTGCTACCTGGTGTACCTCGGCCTGTTGGGTCTGGGAATTGACTTCGCCATTACCTACACACGGAGATGGTTCTGTCCGTGGTTCGGAAAGTAAGCAGCTGTCCAGAGCGTGCCAGCGACCGTTCAAGTGAATGGCGAATTGCCACGGCAGCGTGAAGTGATCCGCTGAATGCGGAGGGACGTGACCTTTGATGCAAGACATGGTGCTTGAATGTCGAGACCTTGGCCATTGGTTTGGCGAGAAGAAGGTGCTCAAAGGGATCAACCTTCAGGTCGAACGTGGCCAGATCGTGGCTTTGGTGGGACCCAGTGGATGCGGTAAATCCACGCTGCTGCGAGCCATCCTGGGTACACATCCTCCCAAAGCGGGCCAGGTCTTAATGGATGGTCAACCCTACGACAGCCCCAGTCGCGATCGGGGAATTGTTTATCAGAAATACTCCCTGTACCCGTTTCTCACGGCCAAGAAGAACGTTGCCTTCGGTTTGATGCTCGACCAAACTTCACTCCCATTTCGACTGTTTCAGTTCTGGAAGTGGTGGGAGCTACGCAAACAGCACTTGCAGGAAGCGGAAGCTTTGCTGCACGACGTGGGGTTAAGCGAAGCGGTGGATCAGTATCCGGTGGAGATGTCCGGCGGGATGCGGCAACGCGTCGCGATCGCACAGGCACTGATCATGAAGCCCAAGTTGTTGCTCCTGGACGAACCATTCGGCGCTCTGGACGAAGCCACGCGCGAAGAATTGCAGCTGATGCTGCTGCGGCTGTACGAACAGAATCTGGAAGCGAAGGAAAAAGGAGAACCGGCTCCCTACACGATTCTGATCGTGACGCATGAGCTGAACGAAGCGCTGTATGTTTCCGATCGCGTACTGGGACTCTCGCAATACCATCAGGAAGGCAAGGACGGCGCGACGATCGTGTACGACAAACCGGCACCTCTCTTCAAACCAGGCGATGCCAAAGAGATTCAGCATTTCGAGGAACAGAAAGAAGAGCTGCGAGTTGCCGTGTTCGACGACACGACGCTCCAACATCATTCCGAATACGTCGCGTTTTGGGAGCAGCACGCGAAGGGATGAGTGGCCGGCAGTTAACCACAGAGGAGCGGAGGTAGCGAGCTCTAGAGGTTGGCCACTGCAGATGGCTCGCTGGGCTCGGCAGCGACCTCGCCGGTTTCAGGTTCTTCGATCGGGTTCCAGGCGGATGATTCGAAGGTCACGTCGTCGGCCGCAGCTCGATAGATCGATTCAATCAACCGTTCGTAGCCTCGCACCATGACATCCAGCGAGAAGCGTTCGCACACCAGTTGCCGACCACGTTCACCCATTTGACGAGTCAGCTCCATGTCGCTGCAGAGTGTCAGCAGCGCTTCGGACAGGGCGGCTTGATCGTTGGCCGGATATAGCAGACCGGTTTGGTCAGGGATGACCGTCTCCGGAATCGATCCCACGCTGGGCGCTACCACGGCCACTTCGCAAGCGGCAGCTTCCAGCGTCGAGGCGGGGTTGGCTTCCATCTTGGATGACAGTGCCTTGATATCAAGGGCTGGCAAGATCCGCTCGACATCGGAACGCATCCCCAGCATCATGACATGATTGTCCAAGGCCAGTCGCCGAGTGGTTTGTTCAATCTCGGTGCGCGTGACTCCATCGCCAACGATCACCAACTGGGCGGTGGGAAACTGATTGACCACCGATCGCATCGCTTCGACCAGCATCACGTGCTGTTTTTCAGGACGAAGAGCTGCGACGATTCCAATCAGCGGGCCGTCAGATTCAATGCCCAAAGCGCGGCGGGCGGCGGTTCGGTCGCGTGGACAGAATCGCTGGGTGTCGACACCGTTGTAAATGGCAAACGTTTTTTCCTGCGGGCAACCTTCGTGTTCGCTCAGATAGTGAGCATGCATCGCGGCACATCCGATGAAGCCGTCGGTGATCGGCGCCAGCATTCGGTTCAGTGGTTCCACGACTTGCGGGTAGCCGGTCGAATGCAAGGCGGAAAGAATCACCGGTACGCCGGCTCGCCAGGCAGCTAATCGGCCCCAGAACATTCGGTCGCCGCCCGTACCTACGGTTACCACCGCATCAATACTTCGTTCGCGCAACAACCGTACCAGGCGGCGAAACACCATCACATCGTATTTGTGATTCAACAAGCCAACGTGGGTGGGTACTTCTTTGGCCAGGATCGCTCCCAATTCAGCCAACTGTTTGAGGCAACACAACTCCACGTGAAAACGCTCACGATCCATGTTGCGAATTATCTCGGCCAACAGCGTTTCCGCACCGCCGATCACCACTTCGGTGTGGACAAACATCACGCGCAACGGGCCGCGGTCATCAAGCTGGGGGGTCGGGGGGCGAAACAGGTGGCGCATTTGAGGTTTGAGGTTTGAGGTTTGAGGTTTGAGGTTTGAGGTTTGAGGTTTGAGGTTTGAGGTTTGAGGTTTGAGGTTTGGAAGTTGCGCGCTGGTTTTCAGGTGGTAGCCAGTTTCTGCTCTTGGGGAGTGAACTCCGCAAAGTCGCTGGGCTGGCCGTAATCGAATCTCGGCAGGGCTACTTTACGCGGATCCAACGTGGCGAGGTTTTTGATTCGCGACAGTTGCGGGTCACCATGGCTGCGCTGCAGATGAAACGTGTCGTCTCCGGGGAAGTTGTATCCCCCATAGGCACTCACTACCGCTTCAAACCCAGCCGCTCGTGCAATGTGGAAGCCGTGGGCGTTCAAGTTGTCGGGCATGCCGAACGGAAAAGCGAAGTAGCGAACCGCGTGTCCCAGCTGTTGTTGCAATTCGTCGCGGGACACCACAATTTCGTCGTACAACCTCTGGGGATCGTCGATCGCTCCCAGATCCGGGTGAGTGCGTGTATGGGCACCGATCTCGATACCTGAATCGGCCAATTGCCGCAGCTGCTGGATCGAGTTGACTGGGAACCGCTTGCCAATCCGCACATCGTGTTCGAACGGCATTCCGTTGGCGACGTTCTCGAAAGTGACAAAGTAGGTGCAAGGGATCTGCAGCTCGATCAACAACGGCAGGGCGAATTCGCAATTCTCGCTGTAACCGTCATCGAAGGTGATGTGAGCTGCCGGGCGGGCGTTGCCGTGCACCAGTCGCCGCTGCACTTCCTCGATCGAGATCATGTCGAACCGGTCAGCCAACCACGCCATATGGGTGGCGAACTGCTGGTTCGTCAACGACCACGGTACGGGATCGCGTTCGGCAACGCGATGATAAAACAGGATCAGGATCGGCGCCTGATTCTGATGCTTGAGGTTGCGCAGCATGCG
>CAJHYY010001113.1_pt1 | contig 10932 bp, 9 predicted proteins | sample 9198861 | NCBI WGS metagenome assembly CAJHYY01 (sample SAMEA7708377, study PRJEB35096) | sediment metagenome | biome: marine neritic benthic zone biome [ENVO:01000025]; feature: sediment [ENVO:00002007]; material: shallow marine sediment [ENVO:03000034] sea grass bed [ENVO_01000059] ... | reverse complement strand
GGGTTCTGCCCCTTTACGCTGTTGGCCGTTTTAAGAAGGGGAGACGGGGAGTGGGGGAGGGGGAGAAGGGGAGTGGGGGAGAAGGGGAGTGGGGGAGAAGGGGAGCGGGGGAGAAGGGGAGCGGGGGAGACGGCGCAAACCTCAAACCTCAAACCTCAAACCTGTGGCCTGTAGCCTGTCCGCTCTAAACCTCAAACCTCAAAGACCTGTTGGTATTCAGGAACCGATACCTTCGATTTGCTGCGTTGCTGGATCAGCTTGCTGAGGGTCGCGGCCGCTTCTTCTTCGCCGTGAGTCAGGAACACATGCTGCGGCGGCGGGTCAAAATGCGATAGCCAGTCCAGCAGGCCGCCCTGATCGGCGTGACCAGAAAAGCCGTAGATCTGCGCGATCTCAGCACGCACCGGCCAATTGCGGCCGTGAATGCGCACTTCCTGGTCGCCATCCAGGATTTGACGCCCCAGGGTACCGTGCGCCTGGTAACCCACAAACAACACGGTGTTCTCGGGCCGACCCACACCGTGCCGCAAGTGATGTTTGATCCGTCCGGCGGTGCACATCCCGGATGTGGCCATGATGATCGACGGCATGCGGTGCGCATTGATCGAGCGAGATTCGTCGACTGTGCGACACATCTTCAGCCCGGGAAAGCGCAGGGGCGGTTCGTCCGAGTTAATCAGTTCCCAGGTCTCCGCGTCCAGGCAGTCCCGGTATTCACGGAAGATCTGAGTCACGTCGATCGCCATCGGGCTATCCAGATAAACGCGAATGTCGGGAATGCGATCGGAGTGCACAAGTCGGCCGATGTAGTACATCAGCTCTTGCGCCCGTTCGACGGCAAACGTGGGAATGATCACGTCACCACCCCGATTCACCGTCCGATTGATCACATCCTGGATTTGGGTCTGGATGTCACCTCCCTGTTGGTGGTCGCGATCACCATAAGTCGATTCCATCACCACGTACTCGGCGCGGTCGATATATTCTGGATCGCGGATTAACGGCTTGCCGGGTTGCCCGATATCACCGGAGAACACGACTCGTTTCGACTTGCCATGCTCGGTGACGTCTACCTGAATCATTGCCGAGCCGAGGATGTGACCGGCATCGAAGAAAGTGACCTGAAACTCTTCGGAAATCTCCAGCGGTTTGTGATAGGGAACTGGCTTTAGCAGCTTCAGCGTATCCAGCGCATCTTGTTCTTCGTAAAGCGGAACTTCGGGATGCTTGCCCTTGCGACCTTCCTTGCGATGTCGCCGCTTCTTGTACGCCGCATCTTCAGTTTGTATTCGCGCCGAGTCCAATAACACCACTTCGGCCAATCCGGTGGACGCCCGGGTCGCATAAATCGGGCACTGCAAACCGTGGCGCACCAGGCGCGGTAACAGACCGCAGTGGTCGATGTGCACATGAGTGAGCACCACGGCGTCGATTGCTTCGGGTGCAAAAGGCGGCTTTTCCCAATTCCGCTTGGAAAACTCGCGCTCCTGGAACAATCCGCAATCCACCACAATTTTCTTGCCAGCTGCCTCAATCAGATAGCGGCTGCCGGTCACTTGCCGATTGGCACCGAGAAAATGCAGCTTCAACGAAGTACCTCTTGTAATCTTGGCCGAACGATCGGCACGACCCGAATGTTCCTACCGCCAAGCCCGAAGGACTGCAGGCGGGATGGATAATCTAATCCACAAACGCATAGTAAAAAACAGCGAATGAGATCCCGTTCGCAAATTCAGTCCCACGCAAAAAGCGAGGAATCCCCTGACTGGCTTTGACTTACGTAAACGTCAACCTATTTCTTTTATTGGATCAGTTCACCTGTTCAATGAGTGTGCGCACACTCGTTACGCTCGGATCTTCGGATGGTTGATGTCGTTGTTGTTGCTACCGCGATGAGCGCCGGTGCGCTTTGTGGCTGGTGGTTGCGCGGTGCCGACAACCGTGAACGACAATCGAACAACGATCCAAACGAGGTTGGCGACGTGATGACGCGTTTGCGGACCGTCGCCGAAAACGTCTCGATTAATCTGGGGGAACACCATTCGCGAATGCGCGAGATCCACACGCAACTCAAGAATGCTCAGAACCAGGATCCCGAGCACATCGTTGCTGCGGTCACCGAACTGCTGGAATCGAACGAACTGATCCAGGAACAGCTGCACTCTGCGGAAGAGAAGTTGGAAAAACAGGCTCAGCAGATCGAATCGCATGCCGCAGAAGCCCGCACCGACGCACTCACACAGTTGGCCAACCGCCGGGCGTTGAACGACTTCATGGAGGAATGCCAGGCGGCTTACGACGAAGAGCAGATCCCGGCCACAGTGATGATTCTGGACGTTGATCATTTCAAAAAGTTCAACGATACCTACGGCCACCAGGCGGGAGATGAAGTGTTGCGCGGCGTGGCCCGCGTCCTTCGTCGCCATATTCCCGTGGAAACGCTGGTAGCGCGCTACGGAGGTGAAGAATTCGCCGTGGTGTTTGCCAGCGCTTCGTATGCAGACGTTCGCGCGGTTTGCGAACAAACACGGGCCACGATTGCCGACGCACGTTTTCGTTTTGAAGGAATGAAACTTCAGGTGACTGCCAGCGCCGGGGTCGCTTCGTTTGTCCCCAATGAGAACGTTGACGGACTCATCCGTCGCGCTGACGCCGCACTTTACCGTTCGAAAGAGTCAGGGCGGAATTGCGGTTTCCTTCACGATGGAAACAAACTCCGCCCACTGGAGCGTCGATTGCCGGGTGAAGCCAAACCTGACCAAACCAGCGATGCTCCCTCGGAAGCCGACTTGGAAAAGACCGACTTTGCCGCCGGTGTTTCCAACGAACAGGTATTCTGCGCCGACGTGGAACGCCGCGTGGCCGAGTGTCGTCGAGGTGGCGCAACGCTATCAGTGCTGGCAGCAAAAATCGATGAGCTCGATGAATACGAAGAAAAGTACGGACACGACGTGGCGCGGTGCGTCATTCGCGCAGCCACGCTGTTCATCAAAGCCACGATGCGCGATATGGATCATGTGGCGCGTTTCGAAGACGGTTCGTTCTCGCTCATGTTGCCGGGCGCCGACGTCAACGCGGCGATTGCGGTTGCCGAGCGGGTTCGCAATGCCGTAGCTCGCTGCCAGCTGCCCGAACGCAAATTCCCGCCGCGCAGCTTTACCATCAGCGTGGGTGTTGCCGAAGCAACGTCGGACGAAGAAGCCGATCTGCTGCTGGATCGCGTGCGTGATTCGCTGGATGCCGCCAGCACGCACGGAAGGAATTGCAGCTACATCCATGATGGTAACGAATGCAAACTGGTGGGCGCCGGCAGCGTGACGCTGACGTAGAGCGAGTCGCTCTGACACATGCGTGCGCGGCGGTGTGTTTTTGCGGGAAATCCGACGAATTCACGCGCACGGAATTGGGTGGTCCGCTCTAGAAAGTGGGCAGTCCTCGCACTTCAGATTACTAACGCACAAGAACTTGTTTTTTGACAAAGTTTTAGCGACCAACGGGAGCGGATTGGCTGGACGAGCGGTAGCTCGTCTTTGGTTGTGGCCCCCCGGCCACTCCAGGCATTCTGTGAGCGCATAAAAAAAGCTCCCGGAAGTCACCACGGGTCCCAGGGGGGCAAAGGACTCCGATCACTTAATTCCGGGAGCGATTGGACGGTCGGCCAGAGCAATCCTTTGCTCCTGCAGATGCCCATGTATTTGATTGGATGAGAACAGTTGACTCGCTGGAACCAGGGCATCCATGCCCCAACTCAGCGGGCGGCCCGCAGGGATGTTACATCCCCATATGCAGACTCGTCCGTGCTACATCCCCCGCCACAAAGTTGTCCGCCCTCAAGCGGTCATCCCTGTGACGGGGGCGGAATTTATGGGAATCTCCGAAAGGGGTCAAGGTCGTTTTCTGGGAACGTCCGAAAAAGTCGTAACTGCGAGTACGCCCTATTCTTCAGGATGGTAGGGGCGGATTCCCAAGGCTTTGGCTGCTATAAAAGCCAGAACGCCAGCGAAGAAACTGGCCAACGCTCCCATCTTCACCGCATCGCGGACTTCCGTCGGGAAACCGATCGGAAACGCAGCTTGCGACACGAACAGTGCCACGGTGAATCCGATTCCGGCGATTATCCCCAGCGTGAAGATATGTCGATAACTCATGCCCGCGGGTACTTCCAGCTTCATCCACTTGTGCGATATCCAGGTGAACGCCGTAATGCCCAGCGGCTTGCCCACAATCAACCCCAACAACACCAGCCACGTGCCGGCGCCAACATTGCCCAGGGCGACACCTGCATTGACCAGGCCAAACATTCCCAGAATCAACTCCACCGGGTTCTTCCACCAATGCTCGAACTCGTTGAGGCTATCGTGGCGATTGAGTTCTTTGCGCGCAAAGATGCCCAAGTCGGTATGGGCGTGCGGTAGCGTGGGAATGATCGGTACCAGACCCAACGCGGCGTGGATGCCGGTTTGATAAAACGACAGCCAACTGAGCGTGCCGGGGATTAACAGATACCACCAGAAGCTATGCAGACGCATGCGGCGGAACACGTAGCCGATCGCGATGGCCACGACGGTCAACAGCAACCATTCCGGTTGGAGTTCACCTTGAGGGTAAGCGATGGCCAGGATGATCAACCCGGCGGCATCGTCCGCGATCGCCAGCAACAACAAGAACGCAATCGCCGGATGTCCGGGACCGAAAATCAAACGGGCCACCAGATAGCTGAAGGCGATGTCGGTGGCACAGGGAATCGCCCAACCTCGACCCAAGACTCCTTCCTGCCCGAAGAAGCCCGATTGCCCCACGGCGATGGCTCCCGCAAGGTACAAACCGGCGGGACCCACAATGCCACCGAGGGTAGCCATTAACGGAGTGGCCGCTTTGCGCGGGTTGGACAAAGCGCCACCTGGCAGCAGCGATTCCCAAACTTCCTTGCCGGCGATCGCAAAGAAGAACGCCATCAAGACGTCGTTGATCACAAAGTGAATGGTCAGGCCGTGATGACCGCCGCCGGACGAACTGTGGGCGTCATCTTCGCCACCAGCTTCATCGCCGTGCGGTTGGTTGTCTGCTGTCCGCTGTCTGCTGTCCGCTGTCGCCTGAGAATGATCCTCCGCTGAATCCTCGCTCTCGCCGTGGCTTGCTTCGCTCGAGTGATGTTCACTTTCGATCCCAAAGATATTCTCGGCGATGTCGAAGTGGATGAAGCGTTCGTACGACTCCGAGTCGGTATTGGCCCAAATCAGAGCTGCCACTGCACCGGCGATCAGAAACAACGAATTCTCGAACAAGAATCGTCTGATCGGATGACCCTTTTTCGTGGCGTGTCCCGACATAGGTTCCCCTGAACGGCGGCCGCGGCATTACGGTTGATGCGCACAATAAGTGGCCAATTCTGCAGAAACGTTGGAGCGTCGTCCACCCCCGCCCAATGACAAACCATCGACACCGCACCCAAGCAGGCTCCGGATAACTGTCCCTTATCGCGCGCCGTGTTTGCGTTTTTCCCTCATACGACCGAAGCACCGCCAGCGAAGGGGACCTTGCCGGAGGCTCTGAAAGCGGGCCCGCCCGCCTACGGTTAGTGGTTTATACTTGGTACGCTTGTGGATGGGAGCGAGGCCAGTTTGGCGGGAACGGCCTGCCGGTATTCTCCGGCGGCACACATGTTTTGAATTCAGTTCATGCGCGCCCGACCTTGTCGCGCGCACTAAGAGAAAGAGATGTTGCGGTGAGAATAGCAGTACTCGGTACGGGGAACGTTGCTCAGACGCTGGCCCGCGGCTGGGCAAGAGCGGACCATGAAGTGGTCTTAGGTTCGCGGAACCCGGACTCAGATAAGGCTCAACAAGTTGCCAAATCGTCCGGAGTGAGTGTGCGATCCAACCAGGACGCGGTGTCCAACGCCGAGGTGGTGGTCTTGGCCATTCCCTGGCCAGCCGCGGAAGAGTTGGTTCAAAGCCTCGAGTTGGACGGCAAGATCGTGATCGATCCCACGAACCCATTGAACCAGGACTTCACTGGACTGGAGTTCGGTTTTACGACCTCGGCCGCCGAACAGATTGCTGAATGGGCACCCGGCGCGCACGTGGTCAAAGCGTTTAACACCGCCAGTGTGGCCACGATGATGGACCCTCACTACGAAGGCCAGGCGGCCACGATGTTCTTCTGCGGAGACGACGAAAAGGCGAATCTCGCAGTCGGTCAATTAGTCAACGACTTGGGATTCCAGGCCGTGTTGGCAGGCCCGACCGCGCATGCCCGATACTTGGAGCCGCTGGCCATGTTGTATATCCACTTGGCAGTGCGCGCCGGCTGGGGCAGCAACTGTGCCTTCAAGATTATGCAACGCCCTTTACCGGAAGAGGCATGAACCGACCCGTTTTGAGTCGCGCTATTCCCGATCACATTTACCGGACGTTCGTCGCTTAGCTGCCGCACCATGGCCAAGCCTGTTGCTTTCGATAAGGACACTCCCCGTGTCCACCTGAACGATATCGTCAAAGACTATGGTCGCTTGCGCGCATTAGATCACGTTTCCTTTTCGGTCGGGCCGGGGATCACCGGTTTGTTGGGACCCAATGGAGCGGGCAAGTCGACGTTGATCAAAGTCTTGCTTGGCTTGGTCAGTTATTCCTCGGGAACTGGCGATGTGTTGGGATTCGACCTGGCCAAATACCCGCGTGAGATTCGCAGTCGCGTGGGCTACATGCCCGAGGACGATTGTTATATCTCGGGGCTCACCGGAATCGAGATGGTACAGTTCTCGGCCCGCCTGGCCAGCTTGCCATCGGTCGAAGCGCTGCGACGATCCCACGAGATCCTCGACTTTTGTGGTTTACAGCAGGAGCGCTATCGCAAAGTCGAAACCTACTCGACGGGCATGCGGCAGAAACTGAAGTTTGCCCAAGCCATCGTCCACAGTCCGCCGCTGTTGATCCTGGACGAACCCACGTCCGGATTGGATCCCGAGGAGCGGCAGGCGATGCTGAATCGCATCCGCATTCTGGCCAATCGATTCGACAAGTCGGTGGTGATCTCGACGCATATCCTTCCCGACGTGCAGGCGATTTGCGATCACGTCGTGATTCTGGCTCGAGGAACGGTGCAGGTTGCCACATCGATGGAAGAGTTGAGCCGTTCGTCGTCGGCCGCATACGAACTGCGAATCATTGGCGATAGCCATCGCTTTGCGGAGTGTGTGCGTCGCGAAGGCTTGAAGGTGCAGTTGCGCGAGGACGGTCGGATTCTGATCTCCGGGGGTGGCGGCGGAGACATGACCAAGCGCGTGTACGAGTGGGCGCAGCAGTCGCAGGTCGTGGTGCGGTCTTTGTTACCGTCACGCACGTCTCTGGAGCAGTTTTTCCTGGACGCGGTTCGAGGAGACCACCATGCCCGTGCATGATCTCGGCTACCGCGAATGGACAGGAGAAACGGTGCCCGCCGCGCGGCGCTGGCTGGTGATTGCCCAGACCGGAATCGCCTTGACCTGGAAAAACCCCTGGCTGCGTCGCGCGTTGTTTGTGGCCTGGGTCCCCGCCGTGTACATGGGCATTGGCTTTTTCTTTTTCGAAAAAGCGGTGGAAGATGCCGCCGGACCCTGGCGTGATCAACTCGTGGGGATGATGCAGGCGCGGCGCACCGCCGGGTGGACTCCCAAGGTGACGCGCAGCATCAAAATGCAGACGCTGACCATCCGCGGTACGCCCTCGCGCGGAACCTACACGCTCAACTACTTCGACACCGACGGCAATCAGCGGCTCAGCGAGACGCTTCCCTTCGATGCTGATACGAATCAGCTTCGTTCGGCGCTGACGCAGTCGTCCGACTTGCGCAACTTGAACGTCAGCAGTACGGGAACCAGTCCCAACTATGAACACCGTTTCGAGTTCGTGGCCACTCGGCGAGGCGAATCATTCGGACAACTGCAAGTCGAATACGACTTTGATCGCGGCGATGCGCTAATGCAGGTGAAGAGCGATCTGGATCTCAACATCATTCGCCACGAGACCTGGGCGTTCATCCTGATGTTGTTCTTCCGCTACACGCAAGGCTGGATGATTGTGTTGACGGTTGGCATGGTCTTTCCGCCGTTGATTGCCCGAGACCTGCGCTCGCGCGGTTTCCTGCTTTACTTTTGCCGTCCCATCTCGCCCACCGAATACGTGTTGGGCAAAGCGACGATCATCTGGTTTTATCAAGCCATGATCACGGCGATCCCCGCCATGCTGCTGTACGTGTTGGGCGTGATGCTCTCGCCCGATATCTCGGTGGTGTTGGACACGTGGGATTTACCCATTCGGATCGTGTTGGCGTCGCTGGTGTTGATGATCCCCACCACCGCCATGGCTTTGATGTTCACCGCGATGACGGCCGAGAGCCGCATTGCCGGCTTCGCCTGGTTTGCGGTGTGGATCCTGGGATGGGTCGCTTACCTGACGCTGACGTCCTTCAGTGCCAGTACCGGGATGGCTGAAACCAACTGGTCAGCGTTGTCGCTGTACCACACCTTGGGCAGCGTGCAGATGTGGGTGTTTGGTCTGCCGTCCAATTCGACGCGCGTCGCCTCGTCGCTGATGGTGTTGTTCGCGCTCACGCTTACATGCTCCGTAGTCCTGTTGCGACGCGTCGCGGCACCGACCAAGGTTTGAGTTGATGAGGTCTGGGTCGCGCAGATGATTGAACTCCAGGGTGTTACCAAACTGTATGGCACGGTGATCGGCGTAAACGACATTCATTTGTCGTTGCCGCAGGGAGCCTACGGTTTGCTGGGACCCAATGGATCCGGCAAGACTACACTCATCAATCTGGTGACCGGCCAATTGCGACCCACCATCGGTCGAGTAAAGCTGTTCGACAAGAATCCCTGGAATCGCACGGAGTTGATGCGACGGATTGGCCTGTGTCCCGCCGTGGATATCCTGCACCCGAACGTCTCGTCGTACGACTGGGTGCGGTACCTGATCGAACTGAATGGATACTCGCGCATCGAAGCGGCCGAGCGCGCCGAGCACGCCCTGTTCGATGTTGGCCTGGCGGGAGCCATGCATCGTCCCATGGGTGGCTATTCGCTGGGGATGCGGCAGCGGACCAAGCTGGCTCAGGCTTTTGCCCACGAACCGGAGCTGTTGATTCTGGATGAACCATTCAATGGCCTGGACCCGGTCGGCCGACACGAAATGACGGAAGTGCTGCGCAAATGGATCCAGCAAGGCAAAAGCCTGATCCTGGCCAGCCATATCCTGCACGAAGTCGAAGCCATCAGCCCGGCATTCCTGTTGATCTGTGGCGGACGATTGTTGGCGTCGGGCACCTCCGAAGAAGTGGAATCGATGTTGGCCGAAGTCCCCAACGAAGTTCTGATCCGTTCGCAGCAAGTCACCCAGTTGGCTCAGCTGCTGGTGGTCGACGAAACCATCGAGTCGGTTCGGTTCGAGGGATCCGACCAGTTAGTGATCTCCACACGGAATCCCTTGGAACTGTTTCAAGCGCTGGCAGTGCGTTTGAGATCCAGCGACGTGGTCATTGACGAGTTGCGCTCCGCAGATGATTCGCTGCAGAATCTGTTTAGTACGTTGATGCGCATCCACCGAGGAGAGATATAGATGTGGCGCGGTGCGTGGTCAGTGTTTTGCTTTGAATGGACACGGTCGTTGACATCGGGCGGCTTTTCGCCTGGGCGGTGCTGACCTTGATCCCGCCCGGGTTAATGGCGCTGGTGCGCTCGCAAGCCGCTCGTTTGCCACCCGATTTTGTGATGGGCATGATCGTGTTCGTGCTGATCCCCGAGGTGATCTGCCTGCTGGGACTGCTGCTGTGGGCAACGCCCCTGGTTCAGGCCGAACTGGAGGGTCAGACCTGGACGTACCTGGCGGTGCGCCCGCGCGGTCGCTTGAAAGTGTTGATCGGCAAGTACCTGACTGCCGTGATCTGGACATTCTCGGCGGCGTTCATGTCGGTCAGTATCACCGTCCTGGTGCTGTTGCCGCAGGAGATCTTGCGCTTTTGGGCCGTGATGGTCGCGTTATCTTTCCTGTCGTGCATTGCCTATGGCGCACTGTATGCGTTGATTGGCTGCCTGGTGCACCGTCGCGCGATGGTGTTTGCCGTTTCCTACACCTTGATCTTTGAATTCCTCGTGACGTTGATCCCGGCAATGATCAACCAGATTACGATTCAATTCCGTCTGCGCAACCTGTTGTTTCTGTGGATGGACTGGGCCGACGACCTGCCGGATAACGCCGATGTGTTCCTCAGCGACGCACCGGCCATCCAACACCTCATCTTGCTGCTAGTGGCCACGGGCATTCTGTTGGGTGCATCGGCCGCGGCCATCTCCTGGAAGGAATACGTCAACAGCGACGAAAACGCCGCTTGATGACTGAGTTGCTGTTGGCTGCTCCTACATGGCCTCGTCTGCGTTGCTAACACTTAGAGTTTTGCTATTTCGCGCAAAGTTAGCGACCAACGGGAGCGATTTGGCGCGGGACGAGCGGAAGCTCGTATTTGGCTGTCGCCTTGGCGACTCTGCGTTGCTAACACTCAGAGTGTTGTTATTTCGCGCAAAGTTTCGCGATCCCAACTCAGGCCTCACTAGCCCGCAGCGTCAGCAAGGGGTTGTTCGCCGACGGTCGCCTTCTGGTAATCACCGTGTCTTGCCGAAGGTTCCGCGTACGGTAATTTCCACATTTGGCATCAATCGCGGCCGTTGAGTTTCACTACAATCCCTCGCTGACGCGTCGGGCTAGTGATCGCCAGCAAGGTTGAACCGTACGTGTACGCCCTGATTCACTACCCCTTTCCATCCGATCCCACGAGCGGTAGCTCGCATTTGGTTGTCGCCATTGGCGACTCTGCACAAATCTGTGTAATCTGCGGTTCTACCCGCTTCGATTTGAACCGCAGATTTCGCAGATTAACGCTGAGTTGACAGTGGCG
>CAJHYY010000826.1_pt1 | contig 10991 bp, 8 predicted proteins | sample 9198861 | NCBI WGS metagenome assembly CAJHYY01 (sample SAMEA7708377, study PRJEB35096) | sediment metagenome | biome: marine neritic benthic zone biome [ENVO:01000025]; feature: sediment [ENVO:00002007]; material: shallow marine sediment [ENVO:03000034] sea grass bed [ENVO_01000059] ... | reverse complement strand
GTCATTCGCTACCCCGTGCTAAAGCACGGGGCTAATGCATATTCTGACAAACGGTTTTTTGCACTCCGTTCACTCTGCTTCTCTGTGTTCACTTCATCACCAATCCACAATCTCCTGACCGTTGATCGTCATCAACCCGCGTAGTTGAGCATGAGTTAACGTCGTCGGCAGGACACCGACGGTTCCATCGCAGAAGCCAACCACCAGCGGGATTTTTTTATCGGCGAATAAATCCTGATCGGCACGAGCGTCGACCATGGTGATGTCCTGGGGGCGGGTCCAGACGACTTCACGCCCGGCGGGCACTTGCGCGATGGCAATCGTTTTACTGGTACCGTCTTTGATGTCCCGGATCGAGATTCCCTGCTCTCCGCCGAACGGAGATTCGGCATTCGCGAACACCTGGTACGCGGTTTTACTTTCTCCGGCCGCCTCCGTTCCGTAGCCAAACACTTCGGGCATCTGCCGAATGAACTTGCGGTTGTATTCGCTGTCCCAAGGCTCGTCTTTGCGAATAAGATCGTACAGCCGCTGATGCCCCAAAAAGGGAAGCAGCTCGACGCGCCAACTCAACAGCGGTTTGCCGTTGCCATCAAGGATAGCGCGCGCGGGAAATCGTTGATGCACGTCGAAATAGTTGTGCATCGCGATTACCAACTGACGGAGGTGGTTGGAGGCCTGGGAATGAGCAGCCAGTTGAATCGCCAGCGGTCCCATCAATTGCTTCAACCGAGCCATTTCGTCGCTGTCCAGCTGGAGATTGATCTCGTCTTGTTCCACGGCGAATTCGAACAGCGTGACCACGTCTTCGATCCTGGGAACGCGAAGCCGAATCACTTCGTTGGCGGCCAATTGTTGCTTGATGACGTCCAGTAATCGAAGTACAGATTTCGCCGACCCCGGATCCCCGCTCTTGATGGTCGCCGACAGCTGAAGATCGGGATCCAATTGCAATGCCATGGTGGCCCACTGCAGTCCACGGGCAACGTCTGCACCCGAACCGCCGCCGAGTTCCGCGGGAAGATTGGGCAGCATCGCTGCCAAGGCGCGTCGATGATCATTCGACAGTAACATGGCGACGTGCACCTGCCCTGGACCGGCGGCTTTCATCGCGGTTACGAATTCCGGCCGCTGTGCATTAGCCAACCGCTGCAGGCGTTGAACACTCAGTAGATGTCCTACGCAGATCACTCGCCCCACAACCCGTGTTTGCGCACGTCCTTGAGTCTTTCCAAACCAGGGAATCTTCACCAGCTCCGTGGCCACTCGGGAAGCGTTACCGCCCTCGCGGACGACCCCCAGGCCGCTCCAACCCAAGTTCATCTCGCCTAGATGCATCATCAGGAACAGATGATCGCAGCCGGCATCACGCAATTGCCTCTGGACCTGACGAAAATCTTCGGTTTGCCGCCGAATGAGTCGCTGGTCAAGTCCTGGCAGATCGAAGTGCTGCAACAGCTGCCGAGGCTCGAAATGCCGCATATCGACATGCACGACGACCACCGTTTGCTCGTCGATGAATCGATCAACGACACCGGCAACTCGTTGGAGTGGTTCGTCCGCCCAGATGGGACCAATCATGACCAGTAAGATGACCACTGCCAGAGAGTTGACAACGGTCAGCCGTTTCATTGTCTTCATCGCGACTACCTGTCGTTGGTAAGCGTTCATTGGGCGGGTGTCCGGGAATTCGTTTCTGTGTTTGTTGCGAACAGTCAATACTCCACCTGCGCCGCTCTCCCCCGGGCTTGTCCCGGGGGATGTACGACTGGCCAGCTACCCCGGGCTGACATGCATTTACCCTTACGGCAAAGCCTCGACCCTTGCACTCCGTTTCTCATCACCGGATTACCGCACCTGGATGATGTAAAGTTTGCCGTCGTTTCCCACATGTTCGCGGGTCAGCTTGGCAATCCCTTCTTTGACTTCGTAAGTGAACGGTCTACCGGTAGCGGGGTCGACCGGTACCGGCACCACGCGGATTTCCTCGAGCGTGGATGGAAGACTTCCCTCGTTGGTGCTCGCGTGCATGCGAAGTGCCTCGATCGTCCGTAGGACGGCGACATCCCGATCCAATCGCAACCCCACTTGCTCGACGGCATTCAACGCCGGGAGCAACATGCTGACGATGGGCAACACCTCGGCCTGAGCCATTTTCGCGCGATTGAGCGCGGCGATGCGGTCACCTTTGAAGCGGCTTCGTTCCGCTTGCGAAATCCGCAGCCATTTGAATTGATCATCGTAAAGTCGCCGATAGATGCTGCGTGTGTAGAGGCCAACTGCTTTGGGCGGCGACATCTCTTCCACTTCTTGCTCGTCATAGCCATCTTCGATCAGACCGCGTTTGGCTACGGGATAGCCTCGCATCACGACCGCAGCGGCCGCCAGGCGAGCTTGCGTGAGGTCGGCTTTTTGCTGATTGCCTCTTTGCAGGTTGGCGATGTTAGCCCAAGCCTGCACGAAGGATTCTCGCCACTGATCATCATTCCAGTCTTCTGTCTCACTGGGAGAAAGAAACGGAAACAGTTGAAGTGGCAGCACGGCCTCCTGATCCAAAGCTTGACGCAAACTCAGCATCGGCCGTGGCAAACCCGAAAGAGCCCAGTACAGATTAGGGCATTCGGGTTGCTGGATCATTTCCATAACCTCGTGATTCATCATTCCGATGATCGCGCCGCCAATCAACGCACAAATCAACGAGGGCGCCTTGGCCGTGTCGCTCCCCGCCTGGTAACCCACCTTCAATGACTCGATGGCATCATCAAAATCCCCGACACTCCGATCGTATCGCACCTGAACTTGGATAACGCGCGACACCGACCGCATGGCTTGAAAATCGTTGAGCAACACGTTCAACGCTTCCGTACCCCTCAGGTCCTTCAGTCGTAACTGCCAATCGCAGTGGTCGCTGTACGCCGCGCGTCGCACTTCGGTCAGGATGGTTTCGTGATTCTCCAGCCACGACTGCATTTCCTTCCACTCAGCCGTTTCCTTCGGTGCCGCGTTCCAAGCCTCGCCTCGCTCGACATAAGCTTGAACCAATTCGTCCTGGCGTTGACTCAGCAACAGCAGCGCGCGGTAGTAGTGGTTCGATGCATCACGGCTCTGGCGTTGGAAATAGGTGGGCCGCAATTCGTATTTCAGCGATGGCACGGGTTCAGCGGCGGCTGAAATCGTGATCTGCTGTTCGGCAAGAGGTTGTGCGTACAACGCCAGGCCGCCGCTCAGCCACACGAGTGATAGACCGATCCCGGTGATCATCCGCTTCGCAAGATTCTGAGTTGTAAACATCTATATCCATCTCCAAAACAATCGCTAAGACGTGGATGAGATCAAGCAAGCAGACGTTTTACAGACGCGGCCGACCTCCGGCGCCACCCTGTTCAATCCAACGGCGGTAACTCAAGGGTGCCTGCTCCTGTTGGCTTCCCGGTGTTTCGAAAGACGATTCGCGCATGGCCTGTTGGATTCTGCGGCTGCGCCAATTCAACGAGGCTGACTGTACGTCGAGGCGCTGGGCGACCATCTGGTTTTCGTCGGCCGCCGTATCGGGCCGAGAATCGACAAGCTGCGGAACTGCTTCCATGTTGTCCGAATCCTGTTGTAATTCAGGTTCAGCATCGGTCGGTCCCTCGGCACGCACCTTCGTCAACTCACGATTCAACCTGCGAACTTCCCGCTGCGTGTTGACCAGCAAGCCGAAGGCGATCAACACCACACAGCCACTCATCCACCAGGGTGCGCGACTGCGCGGTGAATGTTGCGCGGAACGTTGACCGGCCTGAAACATCAGCTGCCCGACATTCCAATCAGGATCGCGCGGATGATGTTGGGCCAATTGGGATTCCAATTCGCTCAGTTCGTTCAGATGTCGTTGGTCATCGGACATTTCGCACCTATCAGCTCGCGTAGTCGACTTAATGCAGCTTCATATCGGCGGTGAGCAGTACTGCGTGACGTGCCGGTAAGCTCCGCCAAATCATCAAACGACAGTCCACCCCAAATGCGCGCAACCAACAGCTCGCGTGCTTCTCCCGACAGCTCGGCTAAGGCGTCACCGAGTTGATCAGGATCGATCGCCGTGGATCGCAGGGGCGGTGTGAACTCGGGCCGCCGTTGGGCTGCCGACTGTTCATGCCGTCGTCGTCGCTGTTCGCCCCGCAACATGGTGAGAGCCCGATTGCGCACGGCTTTGTAAAGCCACGCCACGCAATGGTCGGGCATCGGATCCTGATCGACCAGTTTGAGGAAAGTCTCCTGCACACAGTCATCGGGATGGCAGGTCCACTGGGACGCATAGAGCACCAGTGTTGCGCCATGCCGTTGAAGCAGTTGTTGCAGTTGGTCTGGAGGAATCCGCGTCATGCGCTGGGATGCCGTTCTCGAAATCGTGAACTCTTCGCCGTTTTTCGTTCGTGCTACTATGATGACACCGCTGGTCGCGATTTGTCCCAGCAATTCGTCAAAAAGTGCTTGCGGCACGGAAATAGAGGCTTTCGCAATGCAGTTAACGCAGCTTCATATCTATCCGCTCAAAAGCGCACAACGGTTGAGTCTCGAATCAGCCGAGGTCGAAAGTCGCGGCCTGGCCTTCGATCGTCGCTGGGTCGTCGTGGATCCACAGGGCCAATTCTTGCACCAGCGGATCCTGCCGCGACTGTCGACGCTGAAGACCCGCGCCGATCATGATGGGCTATGGGTGGCAGACAGCGAAAACGAACTCCACATTCCTCGGCCTCAACAACAACCGCGGCTGGAGGTCACCGTCTGGGACGACAAGATTCAGGCCATCGATGCCGGCCATGAAGCGGCGGAGTGGTTCACACGTTTGCTGGATCGACCAGCGCGCCTGGCTTACATGGATGGGGATGCCCGTCGCCCATTGGCAGACATCTACAATTCGGGATCCGATGAAGTGAGCTTCGCAGACGCAGCGCCGATCCTGTTAACCAGTGAGGCATCGTTGAGCGATTTGAATCTTCGTTTGCCGGACCCCATCCCGATGGATCGCTTCCGAGCGAACCTGGTGGTGGACGGCCTTGCTGCCTGGGAAGAGGACCGTTGGAAGGAGGTCACGGTGGGAGACGTTGCGTTTCGCGTGACTCACGGATGTGCCCGCTGCGTGGCTACGACCGTCGACCAAGATACGGGAAAGAAAAGCCCGGATGGCGAACCGCTCAAGACCTTGGCAACGTTTCGTCGCCGCGAAGACGGCGTGTATTTTGGGTTGAATCTCGTGCCGATGCATCCCGGCCAGGTCCACGTCGGCGATGCGGTCACGCCGAAGGCGTGACCGCATGCAGGTAACAGGCAACAGCGGACAGCACACAGGTAACAGCAGACAGGCAACAGGGATCAGCATACAGACGACTGGCTGACCTGACAGCTGTTGGCTGTAGGCTGTCGCCTGTTACCTACCGCTCGGCGTCGACGTGGTAGTTCAGCAGTCGATTGCCGCCGATTTCTTCGGCACGCAACCACAGCTTCTTACCCAAGAGTTCGGCACCATCGGGTAACACGAAGTCGATTGTGGTGCTTCCCTGTCCCAGGTGGTTGATTTGTTGCCGCAGTCGACGGCGGCCCGGCGCGAACAGTAGACAGTTGAAACTCACGAACTCTTCGGTGTGATTGATCACCTGCTGTTCCACCACCAGATTTCCGGATTCATCCAGACGTGTACTGAGTTCGACCACCACGTCGCCCAGCCCGACTTCCATCGTGCGATACACGCTGAATTGATATTGCCGGTCGGCGGTTAAGTCGAAATCAATGCGTACCCGCTGCGGGCCGCTGCTGGCATCGGTACCCAGCACCACTCGAAAACTCTCGCTCTGCCGATCACCGGTTGCCAGTTTGAAGGAGATTTCACGAGTGTTGGTATCCCAGACTTCCGGTGTGTTAAGCTGCAAACGTCCGCCAACACCTTGAGGAAACGCGTTGGAGAAACTGTACGAGGCCAGTTGTTCTCGGCCAAACACACTGGACAACTGCTTCTTATCGAAATGGAATGCCATGCGCCATTTGGTGATTCCCAAGTGAACCCCGGTCAAGAAGACCGGCATCGGTCCGACATCGACAACCTGTCGGCGATGTCCCTGCCCGTTATTCATTTCAGGAACCGACTGGCGGCGACCCCAGAGGTCCACCTGTTCCAGGCGTTCGCCTAGATAGATCTTTTCGGTGGTCGGCCTGTCGTTCCATACTGCCATCAACGCTTCGCCATTGTGTTCGAAGATGTAATTCTGACTGCCGTTGGGCATCGTGATCGAACCGATGTATTTGGCCCCGGAGATCAGGGTGGCGGTGGTTCGGAACGGCAACAACAGTTCGGTCGGTGTGCCGTCGGACTTCATGACGCCCGTCTCGTCGTCAAACGGATTGGTGATGAAGATCCCGGTCGCCCCGCCGATTTTGGCCACGAGCATTCGTCGCACGAGGTCGCGGGCGCGCACGTCCAAGACGTACTGTTGTTTCGGCAACGGTTCGATCGTGACCCATCTTTCGGTGCGTGCCGGACGTTCATCTTCGAGATAGGCGTTCAGTTCGCCCGGAGTGAACGGCACCGACTCGCCATAGGAAAGAAAAGCCCAGGGAGGCGTTGAGTTGGTGGGTTCCCCGTACAACCAGTCCCAGTTCACGCCAAGCTTGGTTTTTTGACCGAACTGGTCGAAGTGCTTCTTGATAGATTTGATCTTCTCCGACAGATTTGGATACGCGATGAAGCTGGCATCGGAGTCATTGCCAAGCTGCCACCAACGAACTTTCAGCGACAGACGAACAATGACCGGATCAATCACCGGCTGCCATACATGCGGGTCGAGAAAGACGGCGGCGATGGAGGGAACGGTACTGTCGCTGAACTTCTCACGCACATCTTCAGGTGGTACGTCCAGCACACCGATCATCTCAATGTTGTTGGCTCCCAGGCGTTCTGCGAACCAGGCCAGGCGGTCGGCATGCTCCGCGTCCTGAGGGCTGTACCAGGCGGGAAACTTGACCCAGCTGATACCCATGGTGGAAAGCAGAGGCAGCAGGGTCTTCACCGAGAAGGGATCTTCACCGCGAGGCAACGACCAACCGAACTCGCCGTCCACCGGATTCTCGAATGAGTCGACCACGACAATCGAAAGTGTGCGTTCCAGTTTTCGACCGCTGGGCGTGCGCATGCCAACGTGAATGGTGTAGTAGCCGCGTCCAGGAATGGGTGGGGTCCAATGGACTTTACCCACGAAGCCTGTCTCCAGGTCCTTGCGGTCGGTTTTCTCGGCGACCTGAATCGTGCCACCTTCCATTGCCAGCTGATCTTTGGCCAGCAGTCGTCCTTCAACGTCGCGCAGCTCGACCGCCAGCTTCGGTGGCTCCCGGCCGATTCCCGATACCGTGCATTCCACGCGCACCGTTTGCGGATCGCTGTAGATATTGAACTCGCTGTTGGCTTTAACGATCATCCGCGGCAGGCGCGCAAACCAGATGTTATCGAACCAGATGTCTCCGGTCAGATCGGCATAAGTCGTTGGCTCGACATGCAGCGAGATGACCGCATACTTGGCTTTTTCGTTTTTGGGCGTCACCGGCCCGACACGAAACCGAGACCAGTTGGCCACGTTGGTCACCTTCTCGGTCGAATGTTTTTCGAGAACCTCTCCCTCCTCATCGAGGAACGAGACCACGATGAACACCTCGTTGTTCTCCAGTCCCTCGGTGCGCATCTCGGCTTCCAGCACATAGCTGAACAAGGAATAGATCTTGATGCGTGGGCTATAGGCAATTGCAGCGCCACCATCCAATCTCATTCTCAGCGCCGCATTCCCTTCGGGGCGTGGTTGGACCGTGTCTGGTTCGATTCCCACCTTGAGGTAATACGGGTAGTCCCTTCCGCGCTGGCGTGTCCAATGATCAGGCCAACCGTCATAATTGCGGTCGTGATCGTGCTCGAAGCCACAGGAGTACACCGTTTCGGCGTATCCGTCTTGAGCCGGTACGTCACTGGCTAAAATCAGCAATGGCAGCAACCAACCCATCATTATTCCTGTCTCGTGGCGAGTTTCCTGGAGTCCTGTTGAAATATGCTTGAACGGAAAATCGGCGTCCGACTGGCCAGTCTCCGTCAACCTCTCAAAAAAGCCTTGCATACTGCAGCGCAATTGGGTGCCGAGGCGGTAGAAATCGACGCTCGCGGGGAGCTGAAACCGTCGGAATTGTCGCAAACCGGCATCCGGCATCTGTTGAAGATGCTGGAGAATCTGAATCTGCGGGTTTGCGCGGTTGGATTCGCCACCCGACGCGGCTACGAGGTAGCGGAGGATCTGGACCGCCGCATCGACGCAACCAAGGCGGCAATGCGGATGGCATTCTCGCTGGGAGCCGGCAGCGTAGTGAATCAGATCGGTCGCCTGCCCGGCGAAAATGAAACCTCGAGCTGGGCCACGATCACGCAGAGCCTGACGGATCTTGGCCAGTTTGGCCAACATGTGGGCGCCATGCTGGCAGCCGAAACAGGGGCCACCACGCTGGAGGAATGGCAACGTCTGTTGGACGCGGTACCCGTCAACTCGTTTCACCTTTGCCTGAATCCCGGTGAAAGCGTGATGCACGGGCAGAATCCCGAGGAGCTGGTGGCAGGCGTCCCCACCCCCATCGGGCATGTGCGCATCAGCGACGGCGCGCGGGATCTGGCTCGAGGTCGCGGGGTGCAAGTTCCCATCGGTCGCGGCTCGGTCGATTTCCCCGCCGTGCTGGCAAGTTTGGAACAGCACGGCTATCGTGGATACCTGTGTGTCGTCCGTGACGAGTGTGAAGAACCGGTCGAAGACATCGCCAATGGAATTCAGTATTTGAAATCATTGTTCGAGTAGTCGGCCCTCTGCAGCCCCATCGCACGAAAGGAACCGTCCGTGTATCGCCTGCCTCTGCTTTCCGTATCGTTGTGCTTTGTGTTCGCGTTGGCTACGACTGCGTCACTCGCCCAGGAACAAAGCGAGGAGAAGATACCCACGCCGGAAATGATCAAGCAATTGGAACAGCAGTTGAACGGCGTCAAACTGGTGGGCCAATTCACCGTCGCCGGTCGCGCGAACGATCAGATGTCCAAAGAGGAATACACGATTGCAAGCGCCAAGAAGTTGGACAAAGGCGACCTCTGGCAGATCAAAGCACGAATCAAGTACGGTAAATGGGATTTGACCGTCCCGTTGAACATCGACATCAAATGGGCCGGTAAGACACCCGTGATTACTCTGGAGAACTTCAAGATCCTGGGTCTAGGAAGTGGATTCGGCGCGCATGTGGTGATTGATGGCAGCAAGTACGCCGGAACCTGGTCGCACGGAGATGTCGGCGGACATATGTTCGGCACGATCGAAAAGCTGCAAGCCGAAGAGTCGAGCGAGGCGAAATCCAAGAAGTAGAATGCTGAAGACTGATTACTGAAGACTGATCGCTCATGCCGTTGTAAGACGGGAACAGCCCGTCAAAACTCGTTCTTCAGTATTCCTCACTCGCAACTCTGTCTCGCGTCAGCTGAGAAACGTACCGACACCCGAGAGTTCTTGTTGGACCGAGCACACGGTTTCGCGATCAACCCGGGAAAGCGACCGTCCCGCCGCGGCCAGCAACGAGAGTTCGGCGATCCGCGCTACCCGACGAACGATACCTCCCGATACGTTCGTAATCTCGGTGACCGCTTCCGGCGCGAATAAGCTAACGGATCCGCCAACTTGCGTCAGGCAATGTTCCAGGTAACCGCCGACGTCGGACTCGTTCCACGGATCGATCTGCATCCGTAGATCGCATAGCTCCAACAAGCGACGATCAAGCCTTTCGACCGCGTCGGTTCGACAGGCCAGCAGGAACGTCGGTGCCGTTTTTGAATCCTGATCGATGTGGATCAGCTGCTGCACGTACCGCAAGACTTCAGGCGGCGCGGCCTCCACATCGTCCAACAGTATCGAGGTGTGAATCCGCTGATAACGATTCTGGATGAAGCGATCCGATAAGGCTCGCCACTGCACGTAAGTGGAATCTTCCGGTTCACAGGCGGCACAAAGGTGAGCGGCTAATTCGCCCAGGAACATGGGCGTGTCCATGCCGGTGAGGTTCATGCGCACAGCTTCGTCGCCACCGAGCATCAGATGTTGATGAGCGATTTCAAGCAGAAGCGATTTTCCCGAACCAGCAGGTCCTGCCAGCACGCCGACTAAACTGTGACTTTCGGCAAGAAAGTCCATTCGGGCCAGGACTTCGACGTGAGTCGCGCTGGGGAAATAGTGTTGGCTGCTGCCGGCGAATCGGAAGGGCGATTCACGAAGCCCCCATTCTTCGGGAAACATAGGTTTCATCCCGCAACTGCCCCTGGGTCGTACAGATACGTTATCGTTGTCGTAATCGGTATGATCCCACCCTGTTCTTCAATCCAAACGGGCTGATCTAAGCAAAAACGACATGTCACAACGCTTCTATCATCCTTCGATCCAAGGCCAGAATCGGGTCGAGCTGGAAGGATCCGAAGCCCACCATCTACTGAACGTGATGCGCGCCGTGCCTGGCACCGTGGTGATGCTGTTCGATCATCTGGGCCACGAAGCCCAGGCGGAGGTCACCGATTGCCGCAAGAACCGAGTCCAACTGGCCGTGAAGTCCGTACAAGCAGTCGACCGGGAACCACCGTTGACCGTGACGGTCGCCGTGGCCCTACCCAAAGGCGATCGCCAAAAATGGTTGATCGAAAAACTGACCGAGCTGGGTGTCCAACGTTGCGTGGCCCTGCAAACCGAGCACAGCGTGGTTAAGTTGGCTCACCCCTCTGAGAAAATGCAGCGGTGGGTGATCGAAGCTAGCAAGCAGTGTGGACGGAACCGTCTGATGCAACTGGACTGCCAGAGTTGGGACGACTATGTACAAAAATGCGACGATCAGACACGTTGGATAGCGCATCCATCGGGCTCGGCCTTGGAATTACCCTCTGCAGGCCGAGTTTCGGTCGCCGTCGGCCC
>CAJHYY010000745.1_pt1 | contig 11009 bp, 8 predicted proteins | sample 9198861 | NCBI WGS metagenome assembly CAJHYY01 (sample SAMEA7708377, study PRJEB35096) | sediment metagenome | biome: marine neritic benthic zone biome [ENVO:01000025]; feature: sediment [ENVO:00002007]; material: shallow marine sediment [ENVO:03000034] sea grass bed [ENVO_01000059] ... | reverse complement strand
GTAATCGCGTCGGAAGATGCCCTGAAGGGGCAGCGCAACCACCACCACAGATGCGTCGCACCTTCAGTGCTCTACCGGCGAATCGACGACCTGCCCCGGGCTCCGCCCGGGGCTGATATGCATTTGCCCTTCGGGCAAAACATGGTCGTCGTGCGCTCGCCACTAGCACCTGCATGTGTGTAACACTCTGCTTTTTTACGTTGCTGTTCGATTGACGATCGGAATCTATTCTTCCAGGCTGGATGAATGGTCGTGAATGATGACCCACTTCCCATCCAGTTTTTGCATGACAACGCTGAAGTTTCCATGGGGAGTGTCTTGTTCACGTTTCAATTTCCATTTGCCCAGAACTAAGGCCGCGGCGGGTCCGAGTTGAGTGAACTCCAGATCGGAAAATGTCAGCTGCCCCATGGTCTTCTTGTCGGGGTAGCGGCGCCGGTAGCGGTCCCAAGTTGCCTGCCAGCCGCGCGTCGTGTTGCCCCCGGCGCTGAACGTCAGCTTTTCACTCTTCCAATAGGTATCCATGAATCCTTCCAGGTCACCTCGGTTCCAGGCCGCCACTTGCGCGGTCATGAGTTGCTTGATCTGGGCGGAATCGTCCAGCGCGGTCGCGGTGGGCGGCACGAGGAGGATTGAAGTCATCAAGCAGATGGATTCCAGCATGGCGGACCTCCTGGATGTGGGTGATTCTTGCGGTGCCGAAAGGGTGCGCAGGTGCGAACACGCCAGTCGAGCAACTTCGAGTTGGCGCCAGAAATATGGCAACAGCAATCCGGCGTAGAAAACGAACCGCGGAGGAGCAGAGGAAGCGAGGCGGGTGGTCATTCCGCACGGCCACGGCCGCGGCGGAGCGAACTTCGCCCGAACCGTTCACGAATCGCATCGGTGGCTTGATCCAGCGTGCGGCGTTTTTCGCGTTGTTCTTCCTCAAACAAGGAAAGCTGTTGTACCGGTGAGTTTTCAAATCCTGCGACTCCGATCCCGATCAGCCGCACACTCAGTCGCCGCTGAGGCAGCCGCGTTTGCAATAGCTGGTCAACCGCTTCGAATATTTCTTGAGTTCCGTCGGTAGGCCGCTCGAGCGTGATGGACCGTGTCACGGTGTGAAAGTCCGAGTAGCGTAACTTCAATCTCACCGTACGACCTTGCAGCTGGTGGCGACGCAATCGCCAGGCCACTTGTTCGGTCAATTCCAACAACCACAGATGCAACGTGTGCAGGTCTTCGATGTCCACAGCAAACGTGGTCTCGTGCGAGATCGAACGCGCGTCGCGATCGGGTACTACTTTACGGCGATCCAATCCGCGTGCCAGTCGCCAGAAGTGATCCGCCATGTCGCCGAAGTGCTGCTGCATCTGTTCGGGCGAAAGTTCGCGCAAATGTTCGATCCGGTGCAGACCCAGCTGATGAAGACGAGCTGCGGTTACTTTGCCGACTCCCCAGATACGCTCGATCGGCAGTGGATCGAGAAATCCCTGAATGTCATCTTCAGGAACCACGACGAACCCGTCGGGCTTTTCCAAATCGCTGGCGATCTTTGCCAAGAACTTGTTGGGGGCCACACCCACGGATGCGACCAGGTTCAGTTCATCGGCGATCTCTTGCTTGATCTGCCAACCAATCGATTCGGGCGAGCCGAACAACGCTTGACTGCAATGCACATCCAGAAAGGCTTCATCCAGTGATAACGGTTCAACCAGTGGCGTGAACGCCCCCAGGATCTCGCGCAGCTGAGTCGACACGGCGGCGTAGTCGCTCATTCGAGACGGCAGGAAGGTCGCGTGAGGACACAGCTGGTGGGCACGCACAGCGGGCATCGCACTGTGAATGCCGTATTTGCGTGCCTCATAGTTGGCGGCACACACCACACCTCGCTGCGCCGGACTTCCTCCGACCACCAGCGGCTTGCCGCGAAACTCCGGTCGATCGCGCTCTTCGATCGATGCGTAGAACGCGTCCATGTCGACGTGCAGAATCATGAGCTGGGTGCGGTGAGAAAACGTCGATCGTTCAATGTGCCACAAGATGCGGCGACGACGAACTACTCGCCGCCGCTCATTCGTGTCATACTATCTGAGTTGAATCGAATAAGAAAACTTACCCCAAGAATCACACCTTTGTCTCGTGGCGCAAGCTCCACGCCAAGATCGCATCTGCGACCAGCTTGCGAAAAAACGAGTAAGAGAGAATCTCCCACCGAAACCAAGGACCAGAAGATGCAGAAAAACCACTTTTGTTGCGCGCTGCTGATTGCCCTGCTAGCTTCGATTCCCGCCCGCGCAGAAGACTGGCCTGCTTTTCGAGGTCCTACATTTGATGGTCACACCTCCGAACGACTGCCGCTTGAATGGAGCGCGACGCGCGGTGTGCGTTGGAAACAGGCCATCCCCGGCAATGGTTGGTCGTCGCCTGTGATTGTTGGCCAGCGAATCTATCTGACCACCGCGGTGCCTCAACCTGAAAGTCCGACGACAGCGCACGATTTACGGTTAATCATCTTGAACCGTGATGACGGTCAAGCGATACGTAGTATTTCGGTTTTCAAGCAGTCACCCCGAGCACCGCAGATTCACAAAAAGAACAGCCATGCGAGTCCCACGCCGATCGTTGATGGAGATCACGTCTTTGTACACTTCGGCCATCAGGGGACGGCATGCTTGACGCTGGATGGCGATATCGTCTGGCGCACGATCGAGCTGGAGTACCCACCGGTGCATGGCAACGGTGGCTCGCCGGTGATTGTCGGCAATTCGCTGATCTTCAGTTGTGACGGGGCCAGGGATCCGTTTGTTGTGGCTCTGGACAAACGCACCGGTGACATCCGCTGGCAGACTCCGCGCAAGACGAACGCAGCCAAGAAATTCTCCTTCAGTACGCCGACCGTGATCGAAGTGGATGGCCGCATTCAGGTCGTCAGCCCCGGTAGTAACGCGGTGTGCGCGTTCGACCCTGAGACAGGTGATGAGATCTGGCGCGTGCGCTATGACGGTTATTCGGTGATTCCCAAACCGGTGTTCGCGAACGGGCTGGTTTACGTATGCACCGGTTTCAACCGCGCCCACCTGCTTGCAATCCGACCCGATGGCAAAGGTGATGTCACCAAGACGCACGTCGTCTTCGATATCGATCGCAATGTCCCCAAGACACCGTCGTTGATTCTGAAGGACAAGCTGTTGTTCATGGTGGATGATCGGGGCATTGCCTCTTGCCTGGACGCGATGACGGGCGAAAACCACTGGCAACAACGATTGGGAGGTAATCACTCGGCATCGCCACTGTTGGCAGGTGACCGCGTCTATTTCCAATCGGAAGAGGGCGACACCGTGGTGGTGGCAGCCAGCAAACGCTTCCAGCGCCTGGCCAAGAATTCGATTGGGGAACGCACGCTTGCGTCCTACGGCGTTGCCGATGGAGCGATCTATCTGCGGTCGGCAGACCACCTGTACCGGATCGAGTAAAACGGTGTCCCCTGTGGTTTATTTAACCACAGAGGAGCAGAGGTTATTACACCAGGGCCACGTAACTCTTCAACAGGTTACCCACGACATAGGCCAGTGACGCCGCGATCCCGCCGACCAGCACGGTCTCCAATCCGCTGCCGACAATCGACTGCTGCGAGATGCGGCCGCGAACGGCGCCCACGATGGCGAACGTCATGGCCGTAGCGGCCGCGCTGGCTAGAAAGGTGTTGGTCGGGCCCAGCTGCTGCGACATCACCAACGGCATGATCGGTATCAGGCCCACACATACAAATGCAAAGAACGTCACCGCGCCAGCGCGTACCGCAGAAGGCTGGTTGATTTGGAGTCCAAATTCTTCGGTCAACATCGTGTCAATCCACCGCTTACGATCGGCGACGATCACGCGGACGATTTCCTCCAACGTTTCACCCGAAAAGCCTTTGTTGGCGAAGATCTGCCGTACCTCTTCACGTTCCCCGTCGGGCGCCAGCTCGATGTGACGCCTTTCCATGTCTCGGTAGCGCTCGACGATCTGACGATCCGATCTGGCCTTCAGGTAATTGCCGACGGCCATGCTGAATCCATCGGCCAACACGTTCGAGAGTCCCAACACGAGCGCCACGCCTGCCGACAGACCCGCTCCGGCAACACCGGCGACAATCGCAAACGTCGTGATCGCACCATCCACTGCACCTAATACGAAGTCGCCCAGAAAAGAGTGGTCGCTTGTGGACTGCAATCGCGCCGAGATGGCTTCAGGAGTGTGTTCGTGTTCCAGACGGTGTTCGGTCACGTTGTGGATACCTCAGTGTTGAGCAATGCGATAGCGCATTGCGCATTTCACCAATAACTAACCCGAAGCGTCAGCGAGGGAGAGCGGTTGACCAACGTGCAGAGTCGTCGCCCTCGCTGACGCTTCGGGTTAGTTAATGTACTAGCACCTGTATAAAGAAAGAAGTCGCCTTACTTCATCAACGTACGCCACTCGGCGGGGATCATCGTCAAGGGGCGCACGAATCCGATCATGCCCGGTTGTCCAATTTCGTCGGTGGTTTGCGACGGCACGCCGATCAACTGATACTTGTCGTTGAAGGCTGCTCCGCCCGAGACGCCGGAATTTAACTGCGCGTCGGTTTTGATGAAACTGTGCTTTCCTGTCCACTCGAAGCCGGCCACAATGCCTCGGTTCAGCGTGATGGAGACTCGACTGCCGGTGCCGCCGATGGCCGGGTAACCCAAAGCGCCCAGAAAGCTTCCGATCTTAAGTGTGCCAGGATCCCCGAGTGGAACTGGTGGAAACTGCTGTCCGTCCGGCAAACTCTGGCCGTACATTCCTGAAATGATCTGAACCAGAGCCAGGTCAAGTTGCTTGTCGAAACGAACCACCTTCGCGCGATACATCTCGACTGGCGGCTTGCGCGGATCCACCGTGATGGCGACCACAATTTCGCCGTCGTTGACCAGCTTGCCGTTCAGTCCTTCCACCACGTGATGGTTGGTCAGGATGATTCCACTGGGTGACACAATCGTTCCGCTGCCGCCCCCGTCAGGGCCGATCAACTCGACCGTGGAATGAACCAATCGATCCAGTGGCGTCTCGCCTTTGGGAATCGGGACGATTCTCATCAATTCCTGTGGCGGATCTTTGGAGAGCGACGTGTATAAACGGAACGCCACGGGATGTTCGGATTCGTATTCGTCGATCACACAGATGCAGTACTGGCCGGCGCGCAGCGGCGGATGACTCTCCTTGTCAATCACCAGGCTCTCCCGACCGCGTGCACTGGCACGCTCATAGTCGGCGCTGTCCAGGTCGACCATCATTTGGCCTCGACGCACATAGAGGTCGAGATCTGCATCCAGGTCGGCCAAGTCCACTCGCAGCTGTTCGGCATCCGGTGGCACGTTGATCGTAAAGATGCTCATGAAGCCATTGGCTTCGGAGGTTGCACCGCGCAGTGTTTTGCCGGCGTTGATCTTTCCGGCCAATTTGGCCCGCACTAATTGATAACTCAAATCGAACTTGATCGTATCGACCTGCCGCCCGTCGACGCGCGGACGGAAGTTATACGCGTAATACACATCTACGTAGTAGTTGCCCGATTCCAGCGGCTGATCGCTCCAACGGGTCGCCCGGACCACTTCATTATGCTGGTCGGTCGCCGCGACGTAATCGGCGTCCTGGTCGGCATCTTCAATGGGGAAGCCATACCGCAAATAGAGGTCGAGGTCGGCCTGCGCGTTTTCGATTTTGACATCGAACAGCAATGCGTCGTGTGGCACATGAATCCGAAACGTGGACACGGGATCGTCGACCCGCATGGTCACACTTTCCGTCCGGTTGGCCTTGAGAAAGGGTGCGTTTTCGTCGGATGCGGCCGCTGGGGCGAGCACATACAGGCTGCCAATCAGGATCATCCACCATTGCCCGCCAGTCCTGTGGTGCATGCTCGACTCCTTGAGTGCTCGGTGTCTGTTCCAATCCTGATAAGAGTAACAGAGTCGCCCGGTTCCGGGCGATAGCCAGATTCCTACCGACAGCTCTCTAGTATGGTGAGGCCTGGTCGACTAGAAAACGCGTCGTTTATGTGCGAAAGTTACCCTTCTTCTGTCGATCGCCTACTCGGTGAAAGCCCCTGATTTCGTCTATGATGGATAGCTTGCAAATTGGGCCTTTGGGCGAGAGTTGGAGAAACGCTAGTGCGTACGTGGTGGATCGCGATCCTGATCGGGGCGGCGTGCGCCGCCGGGGTGAGCGCACAGGATGTGGCGGTCGACTACGATCGCGATATCAAACCGCTCTTATCGGACCGCTGCTTCAAATGTCACGGTCCAGACGCCGAGAATCGCGAGGCGGATCTCAGACTGGACAATCGCGCAGGATTGTTCCGCGAATCGGATTCAGGCAATGGTTCGCACGTCGTCAAACCGGGCGACACCGACGAAAGTGAATTGCTGATCCGGATCGCCACGGACGATGAAGATTTGCGTATGCCGCCGGTCGATTCGAATCTTTCGTTAAGTGCATCCGAAATCAAGTTGATTCAGCGCTGGATCCAATCCGGAGCGGCGTGGAATCAGCACTGGGCATTTCGCCCCATTGGGGATGTGCAGCCACCGGCAACCGATGACATGTGGGCACGGAATGCGATCGATCGCTTTGTGCTGGCTCAATTGCAGACACGTCAACTTCGCCCGAATTCCGATGGTACACGTGAACAATTAATTCGACGCTTGACATTCGATTTAACCGGTTTGCCCCCGACTCTGGAAGAGATCGATGCCTTCCTGGCCGACCGTTCGGATGACGCGTACGAGAAGGTCGTCGACCGGTTGTTGCGTTCTCACCGTTATGGTGAACGCATGGCTTCGACCTGGCTGGATGTCGCTCGCTATAGCGACACCTACGGTTACCAAGTGGATCGAGATCGCTACGTTTGGCCCTACCGCGACTGGATCGTTCGAGCATTCAACGAAAACCTGTCCTACGATCAATTCATCACCTGGCAGGTGGCGGGTGATTTGCTGGAGAACGCGACCGACGATCAGATTCTGGCGACGACATTCAACCGCTTGCACCCTCAAAAAGTGGAAGGCGGCAGTGTGCCGGAGGAGTTTCGCATCGAATACGTTTCGGATCGTACGCAGACATTCGCGACCGCTTTCCTGGGACTGACCTTCGAATGTTGCCGTTGTCACGACCACAAATACGATCCCATCAGTCAGCGCGAGTATTACCAGCTGGCAGCTTTTTTCGACAAAATTGACGAGGCCGGTCTTTATTCGTACTTCACCCCGGCCGTGCCAACTCCCACGCTGCTGTTGGCATCCGACAAGCAAAAGCAGACCGCTGACGACTTGACCAGCAAGATCGCCGCGCAAGAGCAGCAAATCCAACAGAGTCGTTCGGCGACGCCCGCCGGATACGCCCAGTGGATTCAAGAGAACAAAACGGTTCCCATTTCAGGCCAGGTCGCTCACCTGGATTTTGAAGATCCCCAACAAGGCGCTAACCAGAGTGTCGAAGGCAAAGTTGGCAAGGCCGTACGTCTGACGGGTGATGATGGTGTGGGACTGAAGGTTGGCAACTTCAAGCGTTGGGAACCGTTTTCGGTAGCGCTTTGGATGCGGACTCCCGACATGAAGGAGCGGGCGGTCATCTTTCACCGCTCGCGCGCCTGGACGGACGCCGGCAGCCGTGGCTACCAAATGTTGATCGAGGACGGCAAGCTGAGCGCCTCGTTGATTCACTTCTGGCCCGGTAACGCCATGCGAGTTCGTACGGCGAACGAGATTCCCGTGGGGCAGTGGGTCCACGTGACGATGACGTATGACGGATCCAGCCGGGCGAGCGGGTTGCGGTTGTACGTGAACGGAGTCGCGGTCGCCTTAGATACGGTCCGTGACAATCTGTACAAACACATCACCGGAGGTGGCGGCGACAACCTGGCGATCGGCCAGCGATTCCGCGACCGCGGATTCACCGGTGGCGATGTCGATGAATTCCGCGTCTTCAACCGACAGCTGACGCCGTTGGAGGCGCAGGCGTTGCACGGCGCGGCCGGAGGCAGTGAGATCTCGATTCCGCTGGACGGTGAGAAGACGGCCGACTTGCAGGAACTTTACCGTGCTACGGTCGATGCCGATGCCGCCAAGCAGCGTCTTGAACTGAAGAATCTGCGCCAGCAGTTGTTCCAGCAAATCGACAAGATTCAAGAGATTATGGTCATGCGCGAGATGAGTGCTCCGCGCGATACATATCTGCTCAAACGCGGCGCGTACAATCTGCGAGACGAGGAAGTGACCGCCACAACGCCTGAGGTGCTCACAACGTTTCCCGAGGATGTGCCGGCCAACCGACGTGGGCTCTCTCAATGGTTGACCGATCCAGATCATCCTTTGACGGCGCGTGTGGCTGTGAATCGCTTCTGGCAGATCATGTTTGGTGAAGGGCTGGTCCGCACACCTGAAGATTTCGGCCGCCAGGGCCAGGCTCCGACTCATCCTGAATTGCTGGATTGGTTGGCTCGCGACTTTGTTCGTCACCAATGGGACACGAAGCGCCTGCTGAAGATGATCGTGATGTCGTCGACGTATCGACAGTCCTCCCAAGCCAGTTCCGAAGTTGTGCAACGTGATCCCACTAACCAATGGCTGGCGCGTGCTCCCAGCTATCGGTTGAGTGCGGAAATGCTTCGAGATAATGCGTTGGCGGTTGGCGGACTGCTGGTCGAACGACAAGGGGGGCCTCCCTCCAAGCCGTACGATTTGGAAGTGTCTTTTAAACCTGTGAAGCGCGACAAAGGCGAGGGGCTATACCGACGTAGTCTCTACACCTACTGGAAACGTACAGGACCGGCGCCAGCCATGATGACGCTGGACGCTTCGAAGCGAGATGTATGTCGCGTCAAACGCGAGCGCACGTCATCGCCGATCCAGGCCTTTGTCGTTTTAAACGGGCCACAGTTTGTCGAAGCGGCCCGGGCGCTGGCCGAACTTAGCTGGAAAGCTCATCCAGATCAGGTCGACAAACGCCTGGCGATGATCTTCCGCAAGCTGACTGGCAGATTCGCCTCGAAGAAGGAATTGGAAGTGCTGCGACAGCTGTATGAACAGCAGCTGGAGCATTTTACGAAGCACGCAGAAGCGGCCAAACAATATTTAAACACGGGAGATCGTCCCGCAGACGCTTTGATTCCGCCGGCGAAGCTGGCGGCCATGTCGGTCGTGGCCAATACATTGATGGGCTACGACGAAGCGATGATGAAGCGATAAGACTTCGTTCATTCGAATCAGTGTCAGGTAGATTGACGATATGAATCATCGACGCCAGTTTTTGAGCCACATGGGTTTCGGTCTGGGCAGCCTTGCGCTTTCCCAGCTGCTTCGGGCAGATGACAACCAGGTTCAGCCGGTGGGACTGCATTTTCCACCCAAAGCCAAACGCGTCATCTTCCTGTTTCAGGCCGGTGGCCCCTCACAGATCGATTTGTTGGACCACAAACCGGAATTGATTAAACGCCACGGTGAGGAGCTGCCTTCCGAAGTGCGGATGGGACAACGATTGACGGCGATGAGTGGCAATCAAGCCAGCTTGCCACTGGTGGGGTCCCCGTTCAAATTCCAACAGCACGGGGAATCGGGAACCTGGATGAGTGACCTGCTGCCCCATACCTCCAAGATTGCCGACGAATTGTGTGTGATCAAATCGCTGCATACCGAGGCCATCAATCACGGACCAGCGGTAACGTTCGTACAAACGGGTTCGCAATTCCCAGGCCGACCAAGCATGGGTGGATGGCTGAGCTACGGGCTGGGTAGTGCCAACGAGGACCTTCCGGCATTCGTGGTGATGGTCACCAAGAACAAGGGCGGGCAACCGTTGGTGGCCCGACTTTGGGGAAGCGGATTTTTGCCCGCTGCCCATCAAGGCGTACGCTTCCGCAGCGGCAAAGATCCTGTTCTGTATCTGAGCAATCCCGACGGCATTGATCGTTCGAGTCGCCAGAGGATGCTGCAGGCATTGGGCAAGCTCCATGCTCTGCAATTGGAGGATCGAGATGATCCTCAGATTGAAGCGCGAATCAGTCAGTACGAGCTTGCGTTCAGAATGCAGGATTCGATTCCAGAGGCCACCGACTTTTCGGACGAGCCCGAACACGTGTTGAAGGCATACGGCGACGACGCAAAAAACCCGGGTACCTACGCCGCGAACTGTCTGCTGGCGCGACGATTAGCGGAACGCGACGTGCGGTTCATTCAGTTGTACCATCAGGGCTGGGATCAACACGGCGGCTTACCCAGCGGAATCAAGCGGCAATGCAAGGAAACGGATCAGGCCACAGCAGCGTTGATCACCGATCTGAAGCAACGAGGACTTCTGGACGAAACTCTTGTGATCTGGGGTGGAGAATTCGGACGCACCAACTATTGCCAGGGCAAACTGAAAAACAATAACTTTGGTCGTGATCACCACGGACGCTGTTACACGATGTGGATGGCCGGCGGCGGTGTGAAGGGCGGAACCAGTTATGGTGCCACCGATCCCTTAGGGTACAACGTCGTCGAGGATCCCATTCACATTCATGATTTTCAGGCGACGGTGCTGCACCTGCTGGGCATCGATCACGAACGTTTGACCTTCAAGTATCAGGGGCGCCACTTCCGCCTGACCGACGTGCATGGTCACGTGGTCGACGACATCCTTGCATAGCTCTCTGATCCTCTGTGGTTAATCGTCGTACCCGAATTCGCGCAGCCAGTCGCCGCGCTCGTCTTCGTCGACGGTATCGGGTCGTTCGGCCGATTCTTGGCCACCCGGCCGGTCGCGTCGCAGCTGCTCCACCCAGACCTCGCTGTCCACGGCCGTTGCTCGGCGACGTTTGGCCGCTCGATGGATCCGATGGTCGCTGGACACAACGACTAATCGCCGCGGTGACGAATGCTGTTGGACCAGTTCCTCGATCACGGTATCGGCATCGCGATCGCGGGGAGCAAAGCGGACCGTCAGCCCCTGATACTTGTAACTTCGTGGCAACCCGGGAGGCG
>CAJHYY010000376.1_pt1 | contig 11012 bp, 9 predicted proteins | sample 9198861 | NCBI WGS metagenome assembly CAJHYY01 (sample SAMEA7708377, study PRJEB35096) | sediment metagenome | biome: marine neritic benthic zone biome [ENVO:01000025]; feature: sediment [ENVO:00002007]; material: shallow marine sediment [ENVO:03000034] sea grass bed [ENVO_01000059] ... | reverse complement strand
GCCAGGCCGATGCTGGTGGTCGTTTTACCCTCGCCAGCTGCGGTCGGTGTGATGGCAGAAACCAGGACGAGTTTGGGGGCCCCGGTGCGCGGGCGCGCACGATGGCGCACCGAAGGCTTCACTTTTGCAATGTCGTCTCCATAGAGAAACAGCTCCGAGGGTTCGATACCGAGTTGCGTCGCGATGTCTTCAATTCGTTTCATTTAATAGATCGTAATCGATCGACGGCCGCGGGCAGAGTCGGTAAAACACTTTCCAGTGCGACGAACTGACCTCTGCATCCTCCGTGGTTCTTTTTCTCACCACAGAAGATACCGTGACGGCGATGAGTACCGAATCCAAGCCTCGACTCAAACGAAGTTTAGGGCTGACGGAATGTACTTTGATGGGCGTCGGAGTGATGCTGGGTGCGGGCATCTACGTGCTCGTCGGGCAGGCCTCGATGCTCGCGGGCAACGCTGTCTGGCTGTCGTTTCTTGCCGCAAGTGTCGTTGCCGGTTTCACGGGACTGAGTTATGCCGAACTGAGTTCCTTCATTCCCAAGGCAGGCGGTCAGTACTACTATGCGCGGCGAGCTTTCGGACCTTTGGTCGCCTTCCTGGCCACGTGGCTCCTGTTGTTGGGTGTGGCCGTATGTTCGGCGACGGTCGCCATTGGATTCGCCGGCTATCTTCACGCGATGTTTGAGACCGACGAGATTTGGTCGGCATGTCTGCTGGTGTTGGCCGCGGCTGCGTTGTTGGTTTATGGAATCAGGCAGTCGGCATGGGTCGCGGGGTTCTGTACCGCCTTGGAATTGTTAGGGCTCGCGATCGTCATCGCCGTGGGGCTTCCGCGGTTGGGAACGATGGATTATCTGGAAACCTCGACGTTGGGCCCCAAGGGAATATTAGCAGCGGGAGCACTGATCTTCTTCGCCTACATTGGTTTTGAAGAAATCGTGCAACTTTCGGAAGAGACGCGCAACGCGACAAAGACCATCCCCCGTGCCGTGATGCTGTCCATTGCGGTCACGACCGTGTTGTACGTGGTGGTGGCGCTGTGTGCGATTTCGGTTCTGGGTTGGGAAAAACTAGGCGCATCGAAATCCCCATTGGCCGACGTCGCGTCCTTTGCGTTGGGCCAGAAAGCGTTCTTTGTCTTGTCGGTCATTGCCTTGTTTTCGACGGCTAACACGGTGTTGATCTTGTTGATGTCGGCAGCGCGACTCATGTACGGCATGGCAGAAGACCGTGCATTGCCACAGATCCTGGCGAAGATTCACGAAACAAGGCAAAGCCCCTACATCGCTACTTGCGTTGTCGCGGTGGTTGCGATTGTGATGATCGTCTCATTGCGAAACATCGCGGTCGTCGCGGGCGTTACGAACTTCGCATTGTTGACTACATTTGCGATCATCAACTTCGCCGTCATCATGCTCCGTTACCGAGAACCGGATGCGCCGCGTCCCTTCCGCATCCCTGGTAGCCTGGGAAAGTTCCCCCTCGCTCCCTTTTTCGGTGTTCTGTCGTCGATCGGAATGCTGGCCTTCGTTGGTTGGACGGCAATTGTCCTTGGTGCATTCCTGACGTTGGCCGGTCTGATGCTGTATGGGCTAACGCGCTGGCGGCGCCGAGCTCTTCAGTAACACGAGCTTTGCGTCATAGCGACTGGTAAGTTGCCCAGCCCGCTGCACCAAACACGTCGACGCGCAAATGCACGGCGCAGATTTTGCAGCAACGTTGGACCGATTACAGCAAGCCGCATTGTGCATTCCACACCCGGAGGCAAAAAAAATGAAGACATTCATCGTGATCATGTTCGGCTTGATTCTCGCGGCCGCACTGTCGGCAGGAATCTCGACCAAAGAGTCAGTCGCTGACACGGAAAAGGAACAACAGGCGCAGCAAGTCGTCGTGCATTTGTCGCACTTCACCGACGATCTGCATCGTTGCTTCATGTCATTAAAGATGGCCAACTTGATGCAGGAATTTGATGCCGACGTCACCCTCTTTCTGGACCTGGAGGGTGTCAGGCTTGCGGAACGGCGACAGCGTCTGGATGTCACATGGGGTTCCAATCCAACGCAGCTAGGCGAGTTGTACGACGAGTTTATCGAGGGAGGCGGCCGCGTGGTGCTGTGCCCCCACTGTGCCAAGTCCGCCCGCATCGGTGATATGGCGCTCAAGCGAAACGCGGAGATTGGCAACGTGACCAACATCGGAAAACTGCTGACCGAAGCCGACAAAATCATGGACTACTAATCGCACCGTGGAGCGATTGTTTTCCAGTCCATGAGAGACCACGCTGGAAGGGTGGACGAGCCCATTCGCGCGCACTGAGCACTTCGTCACAAAGATGGCAGTTGTTTGACATTGATCCAACGAGTCCCCTCTTGCCGGAATGAAGGGGGTCCCATCTCGGGACGGACGTGAAAACGGGCTGCTATACCGGTTTGCGCACGCAGAATCTCACAACTGGATGATTGCGCCGCAAGCTCTCGCAAGCTGGAAGCTTGCGCCACGGCATATCGTAAAGCGGTAAGCTTGCGCCAACGGCCCAAGAAGCACCGCACGGCACGCGAAGTGCGACACATAACCTTACGGACGTAGATCGACCATCCGGTGGGACGAAGGTTCTCGCTTGCATCGTGGTGGTGTTCACTTTAAACACCGACTCTGGGGAGCACGACGGTGATTCGTATGCGCTTTCATGGCCGAGGCGGACATGGAACGAAAACCGCAAGTCGCATTGCCGGCACCGCTGCATTTCTTGCCGGCTTTCAAGTGCAGGACTCGCCGGTCTACGGAGCCGAGCGCCGCGGCGCGGCGGTGACTGCGTACACACGAATGAGTGATCAACCGATACTCGAGCGAGGAGTCATCCAGCGTCCCGATTTGATCATTTTGGCGGACGAAACGCTCCTGGAAGATGCGGCCGCCGGGGTGCTTGGCGGGCAAGAAACAGCCTCCGGGATGTTTGTGAACACCTGCGATATCGCGCCGCTCATCCAGAAGCATTCGATTTCGACTCATGTCGAATCTTACGACTTAACCGGTCGGACGCTGGAAGTCCTGGGTCGCGCCTCGGCGCTGAGCGCTGGGCTCGCGGCTGCCGCCGTTGCGCTGACCGGTCAGATCACGGAGTCTCAGTTGATTGACGCCTTGACTGAAGAGTTTGAACTGCTTCATCTGGGACCGGAGGTGATCCATAAGAACGAGCAAGTTGCCCGCGAGGTTTTTGCTGCGTTAACCGCCGTCGACATTTGCCAGCAGGAAGCGGAGACCGAAGAAGAAGTCACATCGGTCCAGTACACAGATCCTTTGCGTGGGGCGCCAACCATTTTGGAAGCGGGTAACGCCACGGGTCGTCACACAGGTAGTTGGCGCGTGCAACGGCCTGTCATCGATCGCGACATTTGCACTCGCTGCGGTTTATGCGTGGTACGTTGCCCCGACGGCGCGATCGCGTTGGATGAAGACGGTTACCCGGTGATCGACTACGACCACTGCAAAGGCTGCATGATCTGCCGACACGAATGCCCGGTGGTGGGCATTCACGAAGAGAAGGAGACGCGAGCATGGTGAGAAAGCTGCTCACTGGCAATGCGGCCGCGGCCTGGGGCGCTCGTCTGGCCGAGGTAGATTACGTACCTGCGTTCCCGATCACGCCCCAAACCGAGATTATCGAAAGCCTGGCGGCGTGGTTTGATCAAGGTGAAATGCAGGGGAAGTTTGTCACCTTGGACAGCGAGCATTCCATGCTGACGGCCGCCGGTGCGGCAGCGGCGACCGGAGTCCGAGTCTTCACGGCGACTTCAAGCCAGGGTCTGGTGTATGGGATGGAAGCCCTTTACACCATTGCCGGCTGGCGTGTCCCCACCGTTCTGGTAAATGTCTCGCGCGGCCTGTCGGCTCCGATTACTCTGGGGCCCGATCACAACGACGTGTTGGCGGCGCGGGATACCGGATTCGTTCAGATTCACGCCGAAACTTGCCAAGAGGTACTTGATTCGATCCTCATGGCCTATCGCATTGCGGAAGACCCCCGAGTGAGTCTTCCGGTGCTCGTGAACCTGGACGGATTCTTCCTTTCCTTTACGCGCGAACCGGTGGAGATTCCTGACCTCGAACAGGTTCGCCGTTTCCTACCACCGTTTCAGCCCAAACATCCCGTGTTTCGCGCATCGCAACCCGTCGCCCAGGGTGTGGCGGTGCTCGACGGTCCCACGTACAGCTACTTCCGCTACCAGATGCACCGCGCCGTCGAGAACGCAAGGGTGGTGCATGGGGAAGCAGCGAACGACTTTCAACGCATCTTCGGCCGGCGCTATGCGGGACTCGAGAGTTTTCACATCGACGACTCGGACACGGTCCTTGTGATGGCCGGATCATTTGCCACGCAAGGTAAAGCGGCCGTGAATCGAGCTCGGGCGAACGGACAACGCGTGGGATTGCTCCGGCAACGCCTGGTACGTCCACATCCTCGGCAAGAATTTGCAGCAGCACTTTCCGGCAAACGAGCCGTTGGTGTTTTGGACCAAAACATTTCGCCTGGGCTGGGCGGCATTCTCTATCACGAATTGGCCGCTTCGCTGGCTACCGCCGATCAACCGCCACCCGTGTTTCGCTCGTTCATCGCTGGCTTGGGTGGCAAAGATATCACGCAAACGGAATTCGATCACATACTCGACGTTCTCAAGTCGGCCAATCCAAATGATGCAACGCCCGAATCGGAGTTGCTGATGACCGACAGCCAATGGCGGCAAGTCCGCAGTCACCTTGCGACAGCTGGCAAGCCGCTCGAGGAGGCCCCTTCGTGAGAGCACGGATCTAGAATCCAGCCATGAGAGTCCCGTCATGAAAGCCCAACGCGAGTTTTATAAGAGCCCCAAGGACCTGCCGAGCGACGAGTACATCACACCCGGGTCACCGCTGTGCGCCGGATGTGGTGGCCTGACGACGCTCCGTTTGATGCACAAGGTTCTGGGCGAGAATGTCGTCGTTGTCAATGCGGCCGGCTGCATGACGCTCATGGCCACGTACCCGTTCACCCCGCTACGCTCGTCGTGGTTGTACACCACGATGGGTAGTCCGTCGGCAGGCGCACAAGGGATTCGTGACGCGTTGGACGTGCTGCGCGACAAGGGAGATCTTTCTGACGAAGAAGACCTGCATGTGTTGGTGCTCGCCGGTGACGGTTCCACCTACGACATGGGACTCTCTTCCACTTCGGCAGCCATCCATCGAGGGTTGAATTTTTGGTACCTGTGCTATGACAACGAAGCTTACGGCAACACGGGCTTTCAGATGGCAAGTTCTTCGCCGTTAGGTTCACAAACAACCACCAGCCAACGTGGGACTCTCAGACGCAAGAAGAACATTTTCGAAGTTTGGCGCGCTCAACGACCGCCCTACGTCGCCACGGTCTCTTCGCATGATGCTGTGGATTTGGCCGAAAAAGTGAGAAGGGCCATGGAATTGGAGGGCCCAAAACTGTTTCTGGCGTTGGCCGTCTGTCCGACAGGCTGGGGATTCGATCCCGAGTTGAGCGACGAGATCGCCAAACTAGCCTTGGACACGGGTATCTGGCCTTTAAAAGAGGCAGTTCGTGGCGAGACCCGTCACACTTATGTTCCCAACCACTTTCGTCCCGTCGAAGACTATCTGCGACCGCAGCGTCGCTTTCGGCACTTGTTCAAACCCAAACGACAGCAAGACATGCTGAAGAGAATCCAGGATAATGTCGACGCCTATTGGCGGTTGTATGCTTCGCCGGACTCGCCGGAGCCTTCCGGCTAACAGAGGGTGCCCGGGAATTCGATGTCAGAAACATTGAATTAGCCCCGTGCTTCAGCACGGGGTAACGGATGACACCTAGGATTAGGGCCCCGTTTACGGGGGCCACGAAGAGTACACACAAGCCCCGTAAACGGGGCTGCAATTCATAATGGGCCACTCCAACCCCGTGCTGAAGCACGGGGCTAATATACTAACTGCTCGCAACAAACGACTGCAACGAATTCCCGGACACCCTCGCTTAACAACGTACGGTCTGCGATGACAAATTAAAGGACGGCCGATGACCACATTCCCATACGCGTCCTACTGCGACGAACTCGGCCCCGCGAAAGTTCTGCATGTGTACGATCCACAATGCGGACTGCAAGGCATCATCGTCGTGGACAATGTTTCCTGCGGTCCATCGATTGGTGGTGTTCGCATGGCCGCCGATGTTTCCACCGACGAAGTCTTTCGATTAGCTCGGGCAATGACGCTGAAGAATGCGGCTGCCGGCTTGCCACACGGTGGAGGTAAGTCAGGCATCATCGCTGACCCCAAAACCGCGGACAAGCCGCGTTTGATTCGCGCGTTCGCTCGCGCTATTCGAGATCTGGTGGATTACATTCCAGGCCCCGACATGGGGACGGACGAATCCTGTATGGCCTGGGTCCATGATCAGATCGGACGAAGTGTCGGTCTCCCTCGAGTTCTGGGAGGAATACCGCTCGATGAAATCGGTGCCACCGGTTTTGGATTAGCGCGAAGCGCCGAGATCGCTACGCAGTTCTGTGACGTCGAGCTTCGCGGTGCGAAGGTGGCCATCGAGGGTTTTGGCAACGTGGGACAACCAGCGGCGAAGTTTCTGGAAGAACAGGGTGCGATTCTGGTGGCGGCAAGCGACAGCCAGGGTGCCGTGTACGATCCAGATGGGATTGCGGTGGAAGCACTTCGTCAGGTCAAGTCCGAATCCGGTAGCGTCGCGAACTACACCCGTGGAGAGAAGATCACCCAAGCACAACTCTTCACCGTAGATTGCGACATCCTTGTGCCAGCGGCGCGCCCTGATTGTATTCACGCCGGTAACGCGCACCAGATTCAAGCGAAGTTGATACTCCAGGGTGCTAACATTCCTGCCACTGCGGAAGCTGAAACCATATTGCACGAACGTGGCGTGCTGGTCGTGCCCGACTTTATCGCGAACGCTGGCGGTGTCATTTGCGCATCGGTGGAATACCACGGGGGAAGTGAAGTCGATGCACTCGAGCAGATTGCAGAGAAGATTCGCCGTAACACCCGAGAAGTCATTCAGCTGAGTCAGCAGCGGAAGATCGGGCCGCGGCAAGCGGCCGTGCAACTGGCAACCGAGCGCGTCACATCGGCCATGGCGCTGCGTCAGCGGAGCTAACGCTGCGGCGGACGTGTACGATGCGAAAAAAGGGGATCACACGTGGTTCCATCGCGAATCCAGACTCTTAGCGAGTACCAACAACAACGCGAACAGTTTCGAATCGACGTCCCGGAATACTATAACTTCGGTTACGACGTTGTTGATCGCTGGGCGCGGGAGCGCCCCGAAGCGATCGCTCTGCTGTGGGACGGCGGTGACCGGGTCCAGCGACCGATTACCTTCGATGACATCGCTCAGCGATCCAACCAGATTGCCAACGCGATGTCCGGATTGGGTTTGAAGCGTGGCGATCAGGTGCTCGTCGACCTTCCCAACCTCGTCCAGTGGTGGGAAGTGATGGTCGGTTTGACAAAAGCCGACATGATTGCGATCCCCGCCACGACGCTGCTGACCGAAAAGGACATCGTTTATCGCGTGCAAGCTGCGGAAATTGACGCCGTGGTCACGGATGCGGATGGAGCCCAGAAAATTGATCATGTCGGGGAGTACCTGCCGGGCCTCAAATTCAAAATCCTGGTTGACGAATCTCAGCGGCCGGGCTGGATCTCCTATGAACAACTCGTCGAGTCCGCGTCGCCGCAGCTTGAGCCCCTACCAACGCGCAGCGATCAAGCGGCTCTGATTTACTTCACCTCCGGAACCACCGGCCTGCCAAAGATGGTGATGCACACGCACGCCAGCTACGGCTTGGGGCACTACCTCACTGCACGTTACTGGCTGGGATTGTCGGGGGACGACCTGCATTGGAATCTTTCCGATACCGGTTGGGCCAAGACCGCCTACTCGGGTTTGTTTGGACCATGGATTGTGGGTGCGACCATTTTTGTGCAGCATCATCGGGGCAAGTTCAATCCGGCGGATGTGTTGAAATGCTTGGCCGAGAATCGCATCACATCCTTCTGCGCACCGCCGACGGTCTACCGCATGCTCGTGCAGGAGGATTTGACTGGCTTTCGTCCCCGCGCACTTCAACGCTGCATGGCCGCGGGCGAACCGCTGAATGTGGCGGTGCTGAGAGCCTGGCAGGAAGCCACCGGCTTGACGATTCGCGAAGGATACGGCCAAACCGAAACGGTGGTTCTTTGCGCCAGTGTTCCGGACCTGCCGGTGAAACCAGGATCGATGGGATTGCCGCCACCGGGAATTGAACTGGCGGTGGTCGACGACGATGGCAATCGACTTCCGCCAGGTCAGCCGGGCGAGATTGCGGTGCGAGTTGAACCCGAGCGGCCACTGGGCCTGTTCAAGGAATACTGGCACAATCCGGAGGCCACTGCCAAGTGCTTTCGCCAGGGCTGGTACCTTACAGGCGACTGCGCGTACACCGATCAGGAAGGCTACTTCTGGTTCGTGTCTCGCGCGGATGACATCATCACCAGTGCGGCCTATCGCATCGGGCCGTTTGAAGTCGAGAACGCGTTAATGGAGCACCCGGCGGTGGCGGAAGTCGCGGTCGTTGGCAAACCCGATCCAAAACGCACTGAGATTGTCAAAGCATTCATTGTTCTCGCCAAAGGTTACCGTCCCAGCGACGCCTTGAAAGCAGAACTGCAAAACCACACGAAACAGGCAACCGCGCCTTACAAATACCCTCGGGAAATCGAATTCATGGACGAATTGCCCAAGACTCCCAGCGGCAAAATTCGCCGAGTGGAGCTTCGAGGTTGAGTTAAGGTCTTGGCGAACTCGACTTTCCCAAGTTAACCGCAAGGGACAAGAGTGGTGGGAGAAAGAAGTTGCCCGCTGATCAAAAGCGTGGAATCTGGAGTCGCCGGCTTGGTTTCATATTGGCCACGGCCGGTTCAGCGGTAGGCCTGGGGAACATCTGGCGCTTTCCCACGATTGTTGGCGAAAGTGGCGGTGCGGCGTTCGTCGCACTGTACTTGACTTTCGTATTGTTGCTCGGCCTGCCAATCATGTTGGCCACCCTGGCTATCGGTCGCACGACGCAATGCAACCCGGTCGGCGCACTTCGACGGCTGGCACCGGGTTCGTCGTGGCCAATCGTCGGCAGCTTTTGCGTGCTCACTTCACTGGCAATCTTGTCTTATTACAGCGTGATTGCCAGTTGGTCGCTGGCGTACGTCACTCCCACACTCACCGGCAAGCTGGCCGAGCTGCCTGATCCGGCAGCGGTTGCTGAAGCCTTCGACAACATGCACCAGAATCGGTGGGCTGCCCTGGGATACTTGGCGGTCTTCTTGGGACTGACGATGGCCGCGGTGGCCGGCGGCATTCGCAGCGGCATCGAACGTTGGTGCAATCTGTTGATGCCGACGCTACTTGCGATACTGCTGCTGCTGGTCTTGCGATCGGTAACACTTTCGGGCGCGCGCGAAGGGCTGTCGTTCTATTTGGCACCAGACTTTTCGCGAGTGACGCCCGACACGGTGCTCAACGCACTCAGTCAAGCTTTCTTTTCGCTCAGCTTGGGCATGGGCATCATGATCACCTATGGCAGTTATCTTTCGCAGGAGCATGACCTGATCACGTCAAGCTTTTGGATTGTCGGAGCGGATACGTTGATTGCGTTTCTCGCGGGCTTTGCGATTTTTCCGGCGTTGTTCACTGTGAAGGGACTTGCGCCGGATGCAGGGCCGGAGTTGGTGTTCTTGGTGCTACCTAATGTCTTCAATCAGATTCCCGGCGGCGTTTTTTTTGGAGCAGGATTCTTTGTCTTACTCACCGTCGCAGCGCTGACATCCACGATCTCGCTGACGGAGGTGGTTGTGGCATGTGTCATTGACGAATGGCATTGGCCCCGCGGCCGGGCAGTGGTGTTAGTGGGGTTAGTGACTTTTGCAGTCGCCATCCCTTCGGCGTTGAGCGCAGGCGGAACACCCGTTCTCTCGGAATTGCCGCTGGTTGGCATCTCGTTCTTAGAGCTGATGGACGCGTTTTTCGGCAAGATCGCGTTGGCCGTCAGTTCGTTATTACTTTGTTGGTTCGTCGGCTGGCGGTGGGGCGCCGACCAGGCGCTGGCCGAGATCCAGCGAGGTAGCTCGATCCACTGGATGCGTCGACCGTGGCGGATCCTGATTCGATACGTCTGCCCCATCATCATACTCGTGGTGCTCGTGACGCAGATCGTTCAGCAATTCCAAGCGGACTGAGGTAGCATCACCACGGATCGACAATGGACAAACAAACAGGTTGGATTCCAACAACATCAAACGACTGCGGGGAAGTTGCGCACTTTTGATCTCACGGGAAGCCGCAAAGGGGCGAAGAGAACGGTCAAAAAGAAGAAATGACGCAACATCCGGCGTGGTTATTGATGATTTTCGGGCTGATCCTCGCGGGGATCGGCGTCGTCTGGTTGATTGCCCCATCGATCCCTTGGCTGGGGAAGCTGCCGGGGGGACATTCGCGTCGAGCGTGGGAACGTCAGGTTCTACGTCCCGGTAGTGACCTGTCTTGTGATCAGCTTGGTTCTGACCGGGATCATTTGGCTGGTTCGATTTTTCTCGCGATAGACGTAGTGTGCGTCGATGCCTCAACGCAGGACATGGGGCATCCCGGGTATCGCACGACGCCGTTTCCTTTGGCGTAACGCCGCCACACACCCGCACTTTTGGCCGCTCTACCCTGCGCTGTTGCGAATCGTCGCTTCTGTGTGCGTGCTGCGCCGGATTCTGCGCCGCTTGTGGGCCGGATTCTGCGCCGCCTTGAATCGCTTGTTCGAAATGGTCATCGGTGATCGTAGTTAGTGCATGCTTGCCACCTGAGGACTATTGCCAGTCCATTTACAGACCACATGCGAGGGAAACTGTTCCTCGAGTTCGGTTTGCCGGCTGGATTGCAGGTTATGAAAGATCCGTGGCCAGGGTTTCAGACCGGCT
>CAJHYY010000564.1_pt1 | contig 11015 bp, 5 predicted proteins | sample 9198861 | NCBI WGS metagenome assembly CAJHYY01 (sample SAMEA7708377, study PRJEB35096) | sediment metagenome | biome: marine neritic benthic zone biome [ENVO:01000025]; feature: sediment [ENVO:00002007]; material: shallow marine sediment [ENVO:03000034] sea grass bed [ENVO_01000059] ... | reverse complement strand
GTGTCTGTTGGCGGGTCGCGACCGTCAGATCGCTGCGGTCCAGGAAATCAGTCCGCTCTTGCCAGCGATGTTGGAATCCTACCACCAGGCCCAGCTGGCAGTCGAAGAATTGAATTCGGATCGCCATCAAGCCGCTCGCGAAGACTTGGACCAACAGATACAACGCCTGGTTCAGCCTGGTTTTCTCGTGCACACACCCTGGCAATGGTTAGGTGAGTTCCCTCGTTATTTCAAGGCCATGGTGCACCGCGTCGATAAATTGCGACACGGAGGTCAGGCGCGTGATCGAGAGAACCAGGAAACGGTACAAGACTTCATCGACCGCCATGACGATTACGCGTCGGAACACGGAATCAACGACGCGCTGACCGAGTTCCGCTGGATGGTCGAGGAGCTGCGCGTCTCGTTGTTTGCGCAACAACTGGGTACGCGCGTCAGCGTCTCGGCTAAGCGGATGGAGAAGATGTGGGATAAGCTCACCACAGAGTAACAGAGCTCGTTATTGCACCTTCAGCTCCAGGCTTTCCGAGTGGCTGTTGAATTCCGGTGCATACATACACTGGATCTGCGCGATGCCGCTTTGGTATTCGCCCTTCAATTGCACGCGCACCGAATACTCAAACACATACTTGCCCTTGGGCAGGTAATCGATGAAGAAATGGCTGGCCGTGTCTCGAGTCATCTGGTAGTACGCCAGTCCATCCTGGTAACGGTAGTGCGACAACACATCCACCGGTTCAGTACCGCTGCCTCGGTAATCCTTCAAGTGGACGTATTCCATGTCACGGTCCACTTCCAATTCGATTCGCACCACCAGTTGATCGCCGACTTCAACGTGATCTTCGATGGCCTTGAGCACAGGACCCTTCGTGGTGTTTTCTTTGGTGAAGATCTTTTTGCGCAATTTCAGCGGCGTACCTTCGTACGGCGTGATCTTGCTCATGTCCTCGAGGTATTGCCAGTGCACACTTCCCCATGAAACGCCTTCGTCCTGTTTCACGACTTTGACCGTGGCCAGGTCCGCGTTGATCTCGCTGCCGATGAACCGCCGTTCGTAGAACCCGGTACCCGCCTCGACTTTTTCGGGCTTGATCAGCACATCGCCTAACGAGACTTCGACCAGCACGTCGGACGCCAGAGCGTCGGTGCCGCGCAACAACAATCCGTAGCAGGCGTCGGCGGTGGCCTTGGTCGTTTTCCAATCTTGCGTTTGTTTCTGCTTCAACAGCCATACTCGACAGCCTTCGACGGCTTCCTGGTCGTTCATCACTTCGTCGAACGCCTCGATCATCACCGCCTGCGTTTCGATCGGAGCGCGGTACCACCACCAGGAACGTTCCGTGTCTCGCCAGAACATGCCGAGTTCTTCGTCTTCCACCGAACGTTCTTTGATGGATCTCATGATCTTGCGTGCCGATTCGCGGTCACCGAAACGATGATGAGCCAAAGCCAGATGTCCCTGGGACTGGCGGTTGGCCAGCTGTAACCAGCGCTCGCGCGCCTGCTTGCGGAAGAAATCGACGGCGGGACGATGCACTGCCTGAATCGGACGTTCTTCAAGGAAGAAGCTTCGTCCGTAAAGATACATCGCAACCATCGGCGTCAGGTGAAACTGGTCCTGTGTCTTTTTCTCGACAATCCGCAGATAGCGCTGATGGATCCACGCATCCAGACGAGCGGTGGCTTTCTGTGCCATCGTGGTGTCGATATCAACACCCAGATGCCGCAAACGTCCGAAGCCGGTCATGATGTACAACGTGATATAGTCGTTGGCTCGACCTCCTGGGAACCAGGACCAACCGCCATCGTCCAGTTGCAGTTCGGCTAACTTCCGCAGGATGCGTTTGGTTTCCAGATCCAATCGATTGTCGTCGAACAGGATCCCCACGTTGCGCCGCGCCTGGCTCTCTGAATCCGCCTGTCGGACCCAGGGAGTTTCTTCCAGCATCACGGCCTTCAGATCTTCGTTCTTCTCCAACGGACTGTCGAGCGCTTCGGTGTTGCGCCACAGTTCGAAAATCCGCGCGATCTTAGGATCACTCTGAGCGATATGACGGGCCAACGAATTGGCATACAGGCGATTAAACGTCTGCTCGGTACATTCGTACGGGTATTCCATCAGGTAGGGTAAGGCCATCACGGCGTACCAGGCTGGTTGGGATACCATCTGCACGGTCAACGACTTGTGCCGGAGCGAATCGGATTCGGCAGCCTTGCGGAGACGATCGAATTCAAACTTCTTGGTCTGCGCTCCGCGAATCGGCAACGGCAACGACTCGGTCACCAGAATCCGCCGTGACAGCACCGGCAGGAACCCCTCTTCTCCGTCGGAAAGTCGCCCGGTGGAACCGACGGCTTTGTAGGTGAGAAAACCTAAGTCATCGGGAACGACAATTCGCCAGGAGTAACTTCGTGATTCGCCCGCCGGGACATCGAATTCTTTGTCGGTCTCGGCGTTGTCCAGCAGGTGGTCCACCGAATCGGTGGTCCTTGCATCGGCCATCGTCAGTCGAACGGTGCCGGTCTGCCGCGACGCGGATTGATTCGACACTTTCACCGTGAATTCCAACAAATCGCCTTCGCGCACGAACCGCGGAGGATTCGGCTGGATCATCAGTTCTTTGGAGGTGACGGCCTTGTCCTGCAGAATGCCACTGCGCATCTCGCGATCATGCACCAGACCGATGAACTTCCATTCGGTCAACGCTTCTGGCATGGTGAATTCGATCCGCACGACACCATCCGCACTGGTACTTACCTGCGGGAAAAAGAATGCGGTCTCGTTCAGGTTCTTGCGGGCTGTGACCTGACTGAGATCAGGTTGCGCGGCTGCCTGGCCGGCCGACTGTTGACGCATCGCTCGACTGTCGTCGGGCGCGCCCCCCGCGTCGAAGCTTTGTGCTTCGGCGCCTTCGGAGGGCGCCTCCGCGTCGCTTTTGGCCATTCTACTGGGCATCGCCCCCGCACTGGGTGCGCCGGGTGCGCCACCACCGCGCAGCCCGCGGTTGCGGCTGAACCATTGAAAACCAAACATGTTGACCGTGATCGCCGGATCAAAGCGTCGGTACAGCAATTGAGCGCTAAGTGTCGGTCGGTTCCAATTCCCACGCAAACGACTTAGCCGCAACGAATAATTCTGAAACTGCGAATTGGCGTTGCAATAGTCGCGATAGAAGTATCCCATCAAAGTCGACCACGAATGTCCCGTGAACGCATCCAATGACGCGTCGTACAGGGTGGCAACCATCTCGGCCGCCAGTTTTTGAACGGCGTCAGCTTCATCTTCTTCGTCACACTCGGGAGGACTGATCACCAGCGACCAGGTTTCCTCTTGCGCCGGCTTCAACTTGGAAACGAAGTGTTCCCATTTGACGGTCAGCTGTTTGTTGGTCCAGGGAACCGTCACCGACCTTTGGTCGATGTAGGCACGATTCTCGCGCACGTACGTGACGCGCATCGTAAACCCGCCACGCAGGCTTTCGTCGACAGGGTGACGAATCCGATGCTGCGTCACATCGGCATCGGTCCAATAGGACTTCAGGATCTTGCCTCGATGTTCGATTTCGACAAACGCCTGGCCTTTCGCGTACCCCGTTCCCCACAACGCGTCCAGAGATTCACCCGGTTCGACCGACCAGGTAGGCGCGGCAACCAGATGCGGCACCTTCAGCGACAGTCGATCAGCTTCCGGGTCTAACACGCGCACCAATAACTCGGCCGTTACCGCCTGACCAAATTCGTCCTGCGTCGTCAGTACCGCTTTGTAGAAGCCTTCCGACAGGTTGGCATCCAACAGGGCGTTGCCCGATCCATCAGTCGCCACCGGCAACTCCATTACTTTCGGACCCTTCTCCCAGGACATCGGGTTCGAGGGATCGGATTTGGGCGGCTGACGCATCCAGCGATAACGGTATGCCGAGAGTGCCGCTCGCTGTACCTGTTCAGGTTGCAGCAATTCGAAGAATGCAAGTTTGCCTTCAGCTTCCTTTCCTTCACCGTCCAGCGTGGTGGTCCGCACCGTTACCTGCACCGGCTTGTCCGCCTGCTGCCAGTCGTTGGCTGACAAGTTAGCGGCCAAAGTGGTATAGCCCACTCGCACGGTGCGCTGGTTGGCACGCGTCTCGCCTGCTGTATCAGTAACATCCGCAAACACGGTGAAGTTGAACGTGGGTTCCGACTCGCGATCGACGGACAAATCGGGCTTGGCGGTGAATTTGACTTCAAACGTGCCGTCGGATTCAGTGATCGCGCTGCCGTGTGCGATCTCCTGCTGGTTGGCGGATGGTGAAGGATTCCACCAGTAGCGATACGACCACCATCGCGGGTAGATCACTTGACGAACCACTCGCCAACGCACTTTGGCGCCGTCGATCGGAGCGCCGGTGTAGGCGGTTGCTTTGCCGACCACAGCCACTTCGCGTTTCAGCTTGGCCGGTTCTTCCGGTGGTTCGATGGCCACCTGGAACTTGGGACGTTTGTATTCTTCGACGCGCACCGACGCCACGCCCGGAGCCGTTCCCTGGCAGCGAATAGTCATGCGTCCCAGCAATCGATCGCGGGGCGCGGTAAAGCTTCCCGAGAACGAGCCATAATCGTTCGAGCGGTGGTCCTGCTTTTCAATCTCTTTGCCGTTGACGTCCAACAGCGTCACGGTCAGCCGGTGGCCGGCCATCACCGAATACTTGTTGCTCTGGGGATCAAGCGAGAATGAAATGCCTTTGTATTGGATGGTTTGACCGGGCCGATAGATCGCGCGGTCGGTGAAGAACACCGTCTGTTTCCGCTCCTTCGGGCGATAGTTGTAAGTGTAAAGGCCGATCGCGTTGCCCGTGGCCACTCGTTGCTTCTTGTGTTCGGCCATGATCACAACCGACTCGCGGTTGCCGGTGATCTTGAACATCCCGTTCTGGTCGGTGCGGATGACGGGGCGATTGACGAAGCCGCGACGTCCGCGCGTCCAGGATCGAACGGTGGCCTTCTTGATCGGTTTGCCCGAATCGGCTTGCAGTACAAACCCTTCAACCATTCCTGCACCGTTGCGCGGTCGCAGGATGAGCGCCAAATCACTTACCCAGAACTGCGTGAACAACACCTGGTTGTCCTCGTCGGAAAACGACTTGTTGGCACTGGACAGCAGGAAGTAGCTGCCAGCTGGCGGCATCTTGTCCGGCTCGGCGGCGAAATCGCGCATCTGATAGTCTTCGGTGGCCGGCAAGTCCCAGGACCAACTGACCGCCGGACGCTTGGCCAGCAAGGCGGCGCGTTCCTGGTTGTTCAGTTGCATCGTGGACGACTTGTTGGTCGTGATCCAGCGATCGAAATCGAAGGGAACAATGCGAAAATACACACGCTCCAGGTTGCGGTAGGACACGCGGATTTTGGGCAGCGGGTCGTTCCAGACTCGTTCGGTGTCGACTTGTACCTGCCGGGCCTCGATCTGGCTAATCAAGTTCTTGCAGCGGCGGAACCCGATGCTGTCGGTGAATCGAGCCGTACCGCGGCGCGCAATCTCATGGGCCTTCACCCAATCGCCTTCTCCGTGCACGACCGACGCCAGTTGGTGAATGGCACGAGTCGAAATGGGATGGTCCTCATGCTTGTCTACGAACCGCTCGAGCGCGGCTTTGTAGCGAGCATTCTTCTCGGGACCGAACGCGTGGTTGAAGCCGAACCGCAGACGCTGGAGATCGGCATCAACGCGTGCCGGGGCCGGAGCGGGATCTTCAGCGTGAAATGTCAACAAGTCCTGATACAGACGAACCGACTTGTAAATGGGCGAGTCCGTATCGGTCGTCTCGACTTTCCAATTGCGAAACTCATCGGTCTCGGCAAAGATCGGACCGTCCGCGCTCAAGTCGAACGCATCCTGCGACCGTGCGCCACTGGCCTGCACGTTGGAATAAAAGTCGACCGCGTTGTTGGCTACGAAGTCGTACATCGTCGGGCGGTAGCTGTCGGGAACATTGCCCTTGAGCAGCAGCTTCGAGAATTCCGTGACCTTCGTTTCCTTCAGCCACTGTTCGTTGGCCAGCGCGGTATCGAACTCTTCACCAATCTTCATCATCAACCGGGGTGAATCCCAGGTCGTGAAGTCTTCGCTCGGCGCTTGCTCTGTGCGCGAACGTCGGCTGAAGCGCCAGCGATTTTGTTGGTAGTACTGCCAGTACCAGTTGGCCAGGATGGCCTGCATCACCGGCTTCATCGGCATCGGCGCGTCCTGGATGGCTTGCTCCATCCGTTTGACACGCTCCTCGGGCTTGTTGCCCTGGATGTTGGCTTCCAACACGATCTTCAAGGAGATCGCTTTGATCGCCTCGTCGTATTGCTCGTCATCGACCGCGCTTTTGATGATCGCGTCCAGATGTTTGACGGCCGTTTTGGGCAATCCTTCGGATTGAGCCTTCTCGACCTGCTTCCACAACTGCTCGCGGTCCTGATCGTCGCGAACGGCCGCCACCACCACGATCACCAGCACCAGTACGAAGGCCAACACGCCAGATAACTGTAGAGCACGCCGCATCGCTATTTCCTCGCCGAAACACGGATGATTTCCAGGCCGTTATTATGAGCTTCGACGAGGGAATCCGGCAAAAAGTTCCGGGAAAGACGGAACCGCGGAGAAGCGGAGAAAGCAGAGACGACCTAGAATCGCCAGTCGTCGTCTTCATCCTCGAAGGCGGCGTCCCAATTGCCGACAGCCGCTGCTGGGACTGCCGAAGGAGCTTCACCTTCAGCTAACGGGATGGCGTCCCGAGTCACAGATAGGTCGATCTGCTGCGGCTCGGTGATATCGACCAGCGGACCAGAGACCCGCATCAGTTCCATGTCGTTTTCAGCTCCTAACGCAACAACATGTTCGCTGATCAGACGTTCGAATGCCCCCCTGAACGTGTGACCGTGGCTGTCTCGCGTCATCACCTCGACGGTTTCCGGCGATTCGCTGAACTGAGTCTCTGCATGCAGATACTCGCCCCATTTTCCGGTGAGCGTGTACCACAGCGATTCGTCTCCGTCGCGGGATACGATTAATCCATCGGCGGGAGTCGATGAAAGGAAGTCGTTCAGGTTGATCGTAGCCGCCGTACGACCTCGCTCGCCGAAGTTGTAGTCGGTCGCCATCTCGCCTGCGGCCAGATCCAATGACATCGAATCATTAGCCACCGTGCCGCCCAGATTGCCCAGCGTCTCGCGACCGTCGATTGTCATCGCCGGCTGAGCTGCAGCAACGGTGTAACTTCCGGGCAACAGTCCTTGGAACTGATAGAGCCCATCGGCCTGAGTGCGGGTCGTCAGTTGCACCCCCTGCCCTTCGGTGGTAGTGCCCGTCAAAGTAACCAGTACTTCAGCGATAGGCAGTTCCGCAGCCGACTTGACGCCATCGTCCTGAACATCGAAATAGCTGTAACCCGAAATGCTGCCAGTCGAACTGTTGGCAGAAGCCACCTGCGTGAAGATGCTCTTCAATTCGTCATAGTTTTCGGATTCGCCCAGGTCGTTGTGAGTCAGATTGTAGGTCGCCACGCGGTTCAGGCTGCCATCGACCACAATCACGTCACGCTCTTCGATATCCCACAATTCCCAGAGATCCGAAAGGCTGTCCGAGTTGTCGTCGATATCCTGCAACCAAGGCAGATCTTTCCCATCAACCATCCCGGTATTGCCAACCTCGTGCCCCACCGAGTTGACGCCCAGGATTTGCAGATCGGGAAAATCAGCTGCCAAATCGTCCTGCAGGGTGTCGAGGTAGCCAAACTGGCTACGGCAGTAACCTCACGTGGCGTATCCGAAATACCAGCCGGTGACCTGGCCCTGGAAATCGGAGACCGAAACCGTCTGCTCGAAAGAATCCGAGGCTGGATTGACGTCCTCTAATCCCGTAAACGTCGGTGCCGCTTCACCTTCGGCCAGCGGGAGGTCCAAATCCAGCGGGCCACCGTGCAGCATGGCGCGCTGTTCGAGTGATTCCAGATGCAGCCGACGTTTTGTACGCACAGGAATGGGGGGGCGAAGGTCAAGAGACTCTAACGTCCAGAATAAGCACAGGTGAAAATGGTGCAAGTTCTGCGAACGGAAACCACCCGTGGGGCAGGCTTCCAGAATGACGAATTTCTAACCTTCAAGCGCTGAGTCGCAAGCTGATCGAAGACGCGCCTTCGGCGTGAAGCTTGCGCCTCGGACCTAGTAGCTCAGGGAAACAGGGTTTATTCAGGCTTGGTTTGGAACCCCAGAAACCTGGAACCGTCCCATCCGAACACGTGCGGCTTGCCGATCCGCCGCTTCGGAAGGTTGGGCGGATCGGTGTCGAAACAAGTCACTTTGCACTCCATCAGGTCCGTGACATCTGAGGTCAGAGCATGGATAAATGTCTGGATGAGGATCTCCGGCGGAAAGGGCGATGATGCCTGCCCCCAACAGCGGCATGATGACGAACTTCCGAGGACGTTGAAGAACGCCAGCGGCTGCATGTCTCGCGAAAAGGCAACGAAGTTGATCGAGTACCCGCCGCCATCGTTGTAGACCTTTTCGTAGGCCCCAAATCCAAGTCCCTCGGTCGTCAACTGCATCAGACGCGCAAGCAGCCAGGAAGCGACCGGCGCAGGTCCCAGAAGCGGCAGGCGACCGCAATCAATCAGCAGTTGATCGAGCGAGAAGGTTGGGATCGAGATCCCGTCGGCAAAGCTGGACGGCAGTCTTTGTTGGTCGACGACGAATCCTACATCGCCGTCCCAGAACACGCCGTCCACCTGAGCTGACTCCCGCTGGCAAGCTTCAAACCTCACCCCTCAAATCACCCCTGATACTCGGAGGCCAATTTGCTGCGCGTCCGTTCCAGCAGTGCCTTGGTGGCTTTGATACCCGCGATTTGATCCATACTGCCTTCGGATTCGATGCCCACCCAACCCCGATAGCCGGCGTCCAACACGATGCGCATCATCTTCAGATAGTCGGTCTCCTTGCCCGATCGTTCGTCGATGGTAATGAATGGCCGGTCGTCGAACTTATACGCCTTGGCACTCACGGCCTTGGCATAAGGCATCAGCTCTTTGACACCCTGGTAGCGATCGTACCATTCATTCTTATTGCGATTGATGGCGAAGTTGCCGAAGTCGGGCAACGTTCCACAGCGCGGGTGATCGACCATCTTCATCACACCGGCTAACCATTTGCCATGCGAGGACAGCCCGCCGTGGTTTTCGACGATTACATTGATGTCATGTTTCTCGCCGAACTCAGTCAGTTTGCGTAAGCCATCGGCGGCCAACTTCATCTGTTCGTCGAAGCTGAGCTTGCCATCGCTTTGTGCATTTACGCGAATGGAATGGCAGCCTAGATACTTCGCGGCTTCCACCCACTTGTAATGATTCTCGACCGCTTCCTGTCGCTTCTTGTCGTCCGAAGCTCCCAGCGCCCCCTCACGATCGATCATGATCAGCAGACTGCGGACGTTCACGTCGGCTGCCCGCTGTTTCATTTGATCCAGGTACTTCTTGTCTTCGGCTTTGTCCATGAAGAACTGGTTCACGTACTCGATCGCTCCGATGCCCAGCTCACGAGCCGTGTTGGCGAAGTCCAGGTTGTCCATCTTGGGCTCTTCACGCCCTCGCAACCGACGATTCAAGGACCACTGAGCCAGCGAAATCTGAAACAGCGGCTTGTCCTGCTGCCTGCCCACCTGCTTCTTGTCCTGTGCCGACAGACAACGGGCAGTCAAAGACGGAACGGCCAGGCTGGTGACCGCGGCAGTCGAAGTGGCAAGGAAGTGTCGGCGGTCGACATTAGGTTGAGACATCATGGACTCCTGCAAACGGGTTTCGCACCCAAGAGACGTCGAGAAAGCGAGCGAGATCCATCAGCTTGTGCTCGAACTGGCAGCAAGTCAAGAATGCGAGGTTGCCGAATCAATGATTTGTTGATGCCATGAGCTCGGGGTCATACGATCGTGGTATGGACACACCTTATAAGATCGGTCAATTGACCCGCCGCGAGTTTCGCCAGCGCATGGATTCCGGCCAGTTGCGCGCCTGCATCATCCCCCTGGCTGCCACCGAACAGCACCTGGAACATCTGGCGATGGAACACGATTGGCGCAGCACCCAGTGGGTGGCCGGCCAAGTCGCTCAGCAGCTCAGCCCGCACGTGATCGTCGCCGAAGCCTGTATGGTCGGGATCAGCGAACACCACATGAAACACCCCGGGACGCTGTCCTTGCGACCTGGTACCTTCCTGGCGGTTGTTTCCGACGTGATCGACAGCATGGCGCGCGCCGGATTTCAGCACCTGGTGCTGCTGAATGGACACGGAGGCAACATCGCGCCGCTGGAAGGCGTTCTGGATCAGCTACGACGACAGGCGCAGGTCAATCTGCAGTTCCTGTCCTACTGGGACGTGCTGCGGCCGGAAGATGCAGAAGAGGTGTTGGATGGTGGCTGGTCGGCGATGCCGGGCCACGCCCAGGAATTCGAGACCAGCTTTGCCTTGGCCGCGTTTCCTGAAAATGTACGAGCGGACGCGGTCGGCGATCAGTCCGACCCCCTGCCCGCTGCCGCAGCCGCCGAAAAAGGCCAGGTGCTGATGCCGCGGATCGTTCAGCGGCTGAGCGAATTCGTGCAGCAGATGATCGACGGGACGCGAGTGACTCCGACGCCCGACTACTATCCGTGAGTTTGAATAGTGATTGCTGAAGACTGAGGAGTGAGTAGTGAATGAGGGGTGGTTGTGGTTGTCCCTAGCCCGACGCGTGAGTTTTGAAGTTGCGCCTTTCGCCAATAACTAAGTGCGAAGCGTCAGCGAGGGACAGCGGTTAACGCTTGTGCAGAGTCGTCGCCCTCGCTAACGCTTCGGGTTAGTAGAACACGGAGTTTCTTACATAAAGCGTCACTGCATGAACCTAAAGCGCAACTTCAAAGCTCACGCTTCGCACTTAGTTATTGGCGACAACTTCAAAACATGCGCCACGGACGGGGTTATTGCGAGGCGGCGGCTCTGGCTTTTTTCTCTTGGTCGGCTGACACGTC
>CAJHYY010000871.1_pt1 | contig 11046 bp, 4 predicted proteins | sample 9198861 | NCBI WGS metagenome assembly CAJHYY01 (sample SAMEA7708377, study PRJEB35096) | sediment metagenome | biome: marine neritic benthic zone biome [ENVO:01000025]; feature: sediment [ENVO:00002007]; material: shallow marine sediment [ENVO:03000034] sea grass bed [ENVO_01000059] ... | reverse complement strand
TGCGCAGCGCATCCAGAATCGCCTCCGACGTGAGCTCCGTGGCGTAGATGGCCGTCAGCGCGCCGCTCAAACCGGGCGCTCGCCGATGCGTATCGCCGTTGGCCACAAATCCCAGGCGCGCACCGCGACGGAGTGGCCGAAAGAACGTTTCAGGGTGAGTCTGGAGGTACCTTCCCCAGCCGGCGGTGACTTCCATCGCCACCTCCACGGGATGGCCGGATGGCTGAAACACTTGATGTTGGCTTAAGGTAAGTCCACCGGCTGCTTCGACGGCTGAATTCAATTCGTGGATATCGTTGCCGTGTTCAGGAAACCGCAGAATCGGACCTCCGCCTTCTGGATAAATGACGGTCCGGTGGTTGGGCGTCGATCGATTGCGGTAGGGAGGCGTCCAATTCCCGCGATCGTCCAGACGCGCCTGATCAATCCCTGGAATGCGTGACGTCCATTCGTAGCCCTGCAGCGACAGGAACTTCCCGTTTTCCGAGTATGCCCGGGCGTAACTGTTTCCCAGTTTGTATTCGTATTGATTCATTGGCACCAGGTAAAAGTCGTTATCCGAAAACAAGACAACGTCCAACCGGGCTCGGTCACGAGCGTAGTAGTGCAATTCGTCGGGCTCACCTTCCGCATCAGCCGAGAGGTTGCAATGACAGTGCAGATCAGCCCAAAACAGTTTGTAGGTCTGTTTATCCGTTTGAATCGATCGTCGTGGTGTGTTTTCCCCCGCAACAGGTAAAGCAAGTTTCTGCCAGCCTTCCCAAGCGGACTGAGTAAATCGACTCGCGTCCGCCTGGTCGATTTCGGTTTTCACGTATACGCGTCGACCCGCGCGTGGGACACCGGAAGCAACTGCAATAACTCGTCCTTGCTTCATCCGTGGTGGGTACACCAAGTGATAATCGACCTGTCCCTTGCGGAGGACTTGCGGCTTCGACCAGCGGCCGTTGATGATTGGCCGGCCAACCAGATCTCCGGAAACGGTAGCGGTCGAGCCTCGGTGATCGGACTTTCGCTCCCACAACAGCCAGATACTTTTGCCATCGTCCATCAACATGGGTGCGGTTCTGCGTCCCAGGTATCCACCGGTGGCAACCGCGCGAGGTGATATCTGGGCCATGAGTCCCTGGGTCAACTCGGCGGCGGTCGACCGATCGTTGTCATCCAGCACGACCTGCCAGGCGTTGTCTCGCCGCACGGCGGCATGCAGAGTATGCCACTGACTGATCACCCCAGGACCTCCGATCACGTCCTGCTTGGTGAGCCAGGCGACAAACAATCCCCGCCGGGTCCACAACGCGGTTGGCTTCAGGCAGTATTGACCGGCCGGCGACACTTGTTCGATTGCCGCGGGCGTGGGAAAGATCGGCCGCCCGTGCACCGAAAATTCTCCATCGTACGTGTCCCAAAACAACCAGACTGCGGTTGGGGTCTGCGTGATCACAGGTCGGTGACAGTTCTTTTCGGCCTGCGAAGCGACCCATGGATCAGTCCATGTACGTCCATCGAAGCGACGCGCGACAATCGAAAACCGTTGACGATCCAAACGGCACCAGGCAACGTGCAACTGGCCATCGACGCTGCGCGCGGCAGCTGGCAGAATCGCCTGAAAGCTCGGGTCGGAGATGCTGATCTCTTCTTCCCATCGGTCGTTGCGAAATTCGCGAGCCACGATCCGCCATGTGTCATCGACCAGCGACGACCAGATCACCCACACCGACTCTCCGACGTCCGTCACGACGATCGGTGGCGAATGCACCTTGCGGCTTCCGGCAATCGAATCGATCGGTGACAGTTGGCCAGCTGCATCGATGCGGCGGATCTTGATTTCCTCACGTTGGTTCGCGTAGCCGTGCCAGGCGAACCACTGAGTTCCATCTCGCGCCGTGGCCGCCGAGATGTGCGAGTCGTAAGTGAGGCTCTCGTAATTGACGGGTATGTCGTTGGCGGCGGCCGCGGCCACAAACACCAGCGCGAGCAGATATAGACCGCAGAGGATAGGAGATGGCGCGAAGGGTTTCATGGAGGGCCACTCGTGGAGCGTTAGCAAGGGCGTGGGCGTAACATGGCTGCGACTCGTTGTCCCTCGCTCACGCTTCGCACTTAGTTATTGGTCAAAAGCGCAACTTCAAAAAGCGTGAGCGAGGGACAACGGTTTGCCTCATGGTACGCCCTCACCCTCGCTGACGCTTCGGGTTAGTTTGTTGGTGAGGCTTCTTGTGCTGTTTCGCAGCAAGATCAATCCTCGGAACGCGTGTGATGTTCGAGATACCAGCGGATATGGTTATGATTGTAGCCCGCAGAACGCGCGGATTGTTACGCGCACACCAGGCCATTTGGAAGGACGCACCATGACCACCTCCTATGAACTGGCACAGAAAGCCATCGAGGCCGGGGATCCGCAACAACTTCAGTCTTTGCTGCAGGACGACCCCCAAGTGGTGCACGGCGTGGATGATTACAACAACTCCTTGCTGCACCATGCTGCGGCCGGTGGATCGGTCAAGTTGGTGGACGTCCTGCTGGACGCAGGTGCTCGTATCCAACAACAGGGCAACGACGGTGGGACGCCTCTGCACTGGGCAGCCAGCATGAATCACGTGGATGTTTGTCGCCGTTTGGTCGCCGCAGGTGGAGACGTTCACCGCAGTGATGATTTGGGCGAAGGCGGTACACCTCTGGTGCAGGCATTGTTCTATGGTCACCGCGAAGCGGCAGAAATGCTGGCCGAACTGGCGATCGTTCCCAACAATCTGCGGGTGGCTGCCGGCCTGGGACGCGTCGATTTGCTGCAGACGTTCTTCGATGCAACCGGTGGGATGTTAGCGGACGCCGGGCGCGATCGCAGCTGGTATCGCCCACATGACGAGGTTCCCGAACGCCCAACCACTGACGACCCTCAAGAAGTTTTGGACGAAGCACTGTGTTACGCCTGCTTCAATGATCGTTTGGAGGCAGCCCAGTTCCTGTTGGACCATGGTGCGGACCCCAATTCAAAACCTCACTTTGCCACGGCGCTGCACTTCGCGACGGCCAAAGGAAATCGCGAATTGATCGACTTGTTATTCGATCGAGGGGCCGATGCGACGATCGAAGATGACAGCTACGCCAGCGATCCGGCCGGCTGGGCCACTTGGGGTGGTGATGAAAGCCTGGCCGAGTACCTTTGCGAACGCGCCGGTCAGGATGACATCCTCAGCGCCCTGGCCGTCGGGGATACCGAGAGTGCGCTCGAGTTGCTTGCCGATCTCGACGATGAAGACATTCAGAGTGAATGGGGCGCGGAAGCGTTAGGGCAAGCGATCGTTTTGCAACAGCAATCAACGGTCGACGTGCTGCGGCAGCGGGGCGCAAAGTTGGATTTGTTTACCGCAGCCAGCCTGGGACTCGACGACGAAGTAGGGAACCTCTTAAGCCAGGGCGCCGATCCCGATGAGACCGTTCTGGTGCCGATTTCCATCCCCGGACAAGGAGCCCAAGAGCGGCCTCAAACGGTGTTGATGGTGGCAGCAATCAACCGACGCAGCAAGGTTTGCCAACAACTACGGGCGGCTGGAGCCACGACTGATGCCTATCATCTGGCGGCACTCAATGATGTCGACGGCCTGAAGCAAGCCGTTCAAGCGGGACACCCACTGGAACAGGAAGATGGATTCGGACGTACGGTCCTGCATCGAGCCATACAGGGAAACGCCACCGATGCGGTTCGCTGGTTGCTGGAAACAGGTGCCGACGTCGACAAGTCGTCCGATTTCTACTCGTACGGGGGTCGCGCCCTTCATGTGGCCGCTCAGTGCGGAGCAAGTCCGGAAGTCTTCGAAATGTTGTTTGATGCCGGCGGCGACATCAATGCTGCACTGAACCCAGGAACGCCGTTGGACTGCGCGCTGCGCGGCGGTCAGGAGCAGACTGCCGAATGGCTGCGGCAACGGGGCGCCATGACCGGCGAACAAGTGACGGACGATTCACGGGCCACAGATTAATGGCCACAGATTTGCACGGATGACGATATGGGCCACAGATTTGCACAGATGACGATATGGGCCACAGATAAGCACAGATGGGCACAGATGAGTGGCCACAGATAAGCACAGATGGGCACAGATGAGTGGCCACAGATTCAGACGGATGCGCGCAGATTCTAGCCACTAACCTCTAGCCTCTGACCACTACTGCCCGAGATTGTACTCAAGATTTCGCCCTCCGACGCGAATAGACTCGGTCCGAAACCGAGGCCCGATTTGCGGAGTATTGATCTGCATCAAGGTCTCGATCGGAACTTTTCGAGCGTGAAAATCAGCGGCGGGAGTCAACAGATGCTGGACGTACGCGAACTGGTCAAAGTGTATCCCGGTCCCGTGGCGGCTCTGCAGGGAGTGTCGCTACAGATCGAATGTGGCATGTTCGGCCTGCTGGGTCCTAACGGAGCCGGTAAATCCACGTTCATGAAAATCCTGGCCGGCCTGCTGGAACCGACCTCGGGAAACGCAACCCTGTTTGGCGAAGATATCCTCACTCGGCCCGAAGTGGTTTGGAACCAGCTGGGGTATTTGCCGCAAGACTTTGGCTTCTATCCGTCATTGACTGGCCGGTCGATGTTGCGATACCTGCTGAAGCTGAAAGGCGTTGAAGCGCAGGGCGGTTTGAATCAGCTGGTGGATGATCTGCTCGAGCAAGTCAATCTCTCGTTTGCCGCCAAGCGGAAGATCAAAGGCTACTCGGGTGGGATGCGTCAACGACTGGGTATTGCTCAAGCGATTGCGGGTGACCCCAAGCTGATCATTGTCGACGAACCGACGGCCGGCCTGGATCCGGAAGAGCGACTACGGTTTTACCGATTGTTGGCTCAGCTGGCCGAAAAACGGATCGTGTTGTTGTCGACCCACATCGTGGAAGACGTCGCCATACTCTGCCCTCAGTTCTGTGTGATCCGCGAGGGAAAGATCATACGTCGCACGTCGCCCACCGAGGCACGGCAGGAAATCGATGGTCACATTTTTGAAGGTCGGGTGACCGTCGATGAACTGAGTCGTTTTTCTGCCGAGTATCAAGTGACGCAGGCGATTCTGGTCGAGGGTCAAAACCGCGTACGCGTTTACGTGCCCGACCCAAGTCGTGCTCCGGACGGGTTTGAACTTGCCAAAGCCACTTTGGAAGACGCGTACCTGCTGATGATGAAGCAAACAGGCGACGTGCAGTTAATCGCCTAAGACACAACTCGCTTGAGATCCGTCGCAAACGCGTAACTCATACATCCGCCTTTCACGCGTCAAGTTCCTGTCGGAAGCCAAGGTGTGTTCGATGAAGAGATCCTTACTGGTCGCCACGCGTGAAATGCAGAACAACCTGCGGCGACCCATGTACTGGGTGTGGACGCTGCTGTTCGTGTTTTTGGCTTTCGGGTTATCACGGGGCAACGTAAGCATCCAGACCAGCGGTGACAATTCCGTTGGCGGCGTCAAGCAATGGCTGACCAGCGAGTATTCGGTTGCGCAATTGCTAAGCGCCACCAACATGATGCTCGCCGGTTTCTTCACCGCGATTGCGGCCGGCTTGACGATCATGAACGATCACGAGCTACGGATTCCTGAACTCCTGCATTCCACACCTTTGCGAATACGTGAATACGTGTGGGGCAAGTTCATCGGCTGCATGATGACCTTTACGGTGATCATAGGGATACAGCTATTGGCGATGATATTTTTCTATCAGGTGTTTCCCAGCCCCTTGGCAGACGAGATACGCGGTCCGTTCAACTTGTTGAACTATTTGCGGCCAGCATTGATGTTTAGCGTGCCATTGGTGGTCTTTTTTTCCGGTCTGTCCTTTGCGGTGGGCACCTGGACGCGCCGACCCATCCTGATATTCGTGCTGCCGACCGTACTGCTGCTGTTGTTTGGTGTGTTCCTCAGCAACTGGTCTCCGGGTTGGTTGTCCAACAGCATGAACCGGATGTTGATGCTGGTGGATCCGTACGGAAACCGATGGCTGACGGAGACCTGGTTGAAGATCGATCTGGGAGCAACGCATTACAATACACAACCCATTGGATACGACGCCGGCTTCGTCATCAGCCGTCTGGCGTTTGTGTTGTTGGGACTGGCGCCGGTGGCCTGGGTTGCGCGGTATTACGCGGGCGTGGTGCGGATGACGCGACACGGAACGGTGCAGGCCGGTGGTTCGGCTCCTTCCGCCCCGGTAACCGCGCCAGGACCGGTGGTCGCAGCCAATCTGACATCGCTGGGGATGTTGAATCGACCCGTCGGCTGGATTCGCGGAATTGGCACCGTCGCCTATTTCGAATTGAAGTTGCTGATCGCCCACCCGGCGCTCTATCTGTTTGTCCCCTTCATTATCATCCAGACATTCGGCCAGGTGTTTTTGAACGAAGGCGTCTTCCAAACTCCCGTGTTGTTCACGTCCGGAGTGTTGGCGATGCGGATGATGAACACGCTGACGCTGTTGGTGTGTCTATTGCTGATGTTCTACGTGGTCGAGTCACTGCAACGCGAGCGAGCGGCTCGGCTGGCGCCGATCTACGATTCGTCCGGGACACCGCCGTTTTCGATCCTCACCGGTAAAGTGCTGGCCAACTCGTTGGTGGGTCTGGCCGTTTTACTGGCCACGTGGATCACCTGCGTATGCGCATTGCTATGGCAGGGTACGGTGCCCATCGAAATCAAGCCGTTCCTGGTGGTGTGGGGCTTGATGATGCTTCCGACGTTCATCTTGTGGTCGTCGTTTGTGAGTTTGCTGCTGGCCGTCACGCGCAACCGGTACACGACCTATGCGACGGCTGGCGCTGCTCTGACATACACCTTCTACCGCCAGTTCACCGGCAAGATGAATTGGGTCGGGAACTGGAACCTGTGGAGCATTGGGAACTGGAGCGACATCAGCACGTTCGAAGCTGACGGCACTGCGATCATCATGAATCGCATGTTTGTCCTGTCGGTAGCGATACTGTTCATTTACGCGGCGGTCAAGTTGCACGGGCGGCGCGAGTTCGACGCGTCACGCATCGTACATCGTCTGCGTCCGGCTTCGCTGGCCAGATTGGGACTATCGGCAGCTCCTTTCCTGGCGGCGCCCCTGCTGTTGGGAACGATCCTTTGGTTTCAAGTGCAACAGGGCCTGCAAGGTAAGGCGATCGAGAAGGAACAGAAGAACTACTGGAAACAGAATCTGGCTACTTGGAAGGACGCACCTACCCCTGCCATTTCCAACGTCGATCTCGATTTGAAGCTGGACCCCGACCGGCACTGGTTCCAGATCCAGGGCAGCTACGTCCTGAAGAACCAACATGAGGAATCACTGCTGCAGATTCCGCTGACCGTGGGCACTCATTTCGAGGACATGCAGTGGACGCTGGACGAGAAACAGGCTGAACCGGACGACCGATCACGACTGATGGTCTTCGACCTGGACGAACCACTGACGAAGGGGCAGACCGTCGAGATTGGATTCAGTTATCACGGCCAATACCCTAAGGGGATTAGCAAGAATGGCGGAGCGCAGCCGCAGTTCATTCTGCCCTCGGGCGTCGTCCTTACCAGCTTTGGACCCACGTTCACGCCCGTGGTCGGGTATGTCGAGAGTATTGGCGTGGATGAAGACAACAGCTACGAATCGAAGAAGTATGCCGAGCAGCACTTCGAAGGAGTGACGCCTCCGTTGTTTGGAGGCGGCGATACATTCAACACACGAATTCGCGTCACGGGTCCAAGCAGATTCGTTTACAACTCAGTCGGTACGCTCACCGAAATGAGCGTCGAAGGCGACCAACGCACGATGGTTTGGGAGTCGGATCACCCGGTGAGTTTCTTCAACGTGGTCGCCGGCGACTGGAAAGTGCACGAAGGCGAACACACCAAGATTTACTACGATCCTCGTCACAACTACAACATCGACGAGATCGCCGAAGGGCTGGACGCATCGTACAAGTACTATTCCGAGTGGTTTGCTCCCTATCCCTGGCAAGAACTGAAACTCAGCGAGTTTGCGAATCTAGCTACTTACGCTCAAGGTTTTCCCACCAACATTACCTTTTCGGAGGGGATCGGGTTCCTGACAAGAAACGATGGCACTCGCGCGAATGCCACCTTCCTGGTGACGGCGCACGAGGCCGCTCATCAATGGTGGGGTAACCTGCTGGTACCCGGTAAGGGACCAGGAGGAAACATACTTTCGGAAGGGATGGCACACTTTTCGACCGGACTGCTGATCGAACAGGTAAAGGGCGAGCAGGGACGGATTGAATTCTTTGATGGGATTGAACGGACCTACGGATTGAGTCGCCGTGCTGACGCGGAGCGACCGCTGGTCGAAATCGATGGCTCACGAGATGGCGATACCACCGTCACGTATGACAAAGGTGGATGGGTGTTCTGGATGCTGCTAAATCACATGGGCCGCGAAAACAATCTGGAAGGCATTCAGCAATTCGTCAGGCATTACAGTCAAAGCCCCGATCATCCCGTGTTGCAGGACTTCGTACGCGCGCTGCGACCGTATGCTGAGGACGAAGAGGCCTACGATCGTTTCACCCAGCAGTGGTTTCACGAAGTAGTGGTGCCTCAATACAAACTGAGTGACGTGAAGCGCGTCGAGTTGTCGGGAGGTAAGTGGAAGACCACCGGCACCATCAAGAATGTGGGAACCGGCATCATGCCGATCGAGTTGTGCGCGGCTGTGGGCGAACGGTTCAACGACGATGGTCAACAGCACCCCGATTTCTCTGAGGAACGCACCATCGTCACGTTGGGAAGCGACGATGCGATGGACTTCGAGATCATCTCGGACTTCAAGCCCGATCGTGTGATCGTTGATCCCGATCGCATGGTGCTGCAGCTGAAACGAAAAAAATCGTTGTTCGAATTCTAGCCCTTCCCGCTCTGTGTCTCTGTGGTTCACGTTCACCCAGAGACTATACTCAGGGCATGTCTGATTCTCCGCGAAAGTCCCGGCGCGTCGTCACCGAAGAAGATCTTGACGCGCTTTACGAGCTGCTGAAGGGCGCGCGATACGCGAATCATGTGATGGACGCGCGTGCGGCTGTCGAGCGCAAAGATTACGAAAAGGCGCAACAGCTTTTGAGTTCCGTGCACGAGCGTCACGCCGCCAGTCACGCCAAGACCACGCGCACGATCGAAGAACTGGAACAGGCGGGCAGCAAAGACGGCCAAACCCGAGCGCGCAGGTTGCGAAAGAAGCACGATCAGAACGAGCATGCGCTTGCCGAGCTTACATGGATGGTGGAACGGCTCGATCGGATGGTGGATTTCAGAACCGACGAGCCTGAGAAAGAAGTGGTTGTTCTTCCCAGCCACAAAAAGAAAACAGCCGCGGACGTTCTGCAGATATTGAAACAGGAGTTGGCCGAGGCAAACAACCGCGAGGAACAGCTGCGGGTGATTCATGCCCATTATGAGATCGTTCCCATCAGCAGCGAGGATCCGGCTCCCGAATCGCTGTATTGCTACCACCGATCCGAAGATGTGCAGATCATCCGCACGGGTAACGGTCCTTTTGTGGATGCGGTCGAAATGATGCTGGCGCTTACCGGTCAAAGTTTCCAGCCGGTGACGCCCACGAAGTTTATCGAGCTAGGAAAAAAGAACCGCTTACAGCGCCTTAAGGAGCGAAGCTTGGATGCCGATTCGGATGCAGGACCGTCTCTGGCTTCGGAAGGATTCGTCGACGAACAGCGCGATGAAGTCTTAGACATGGGTGCTTTCAGCCAACTTTGCGATGCGGCGCAGCGGTGCGGATTAGTACCATCGGTCGACGTGATCGCTCATACGCGCGACCGTGAATTCCGCTTGGGTAATTACGAAAAGGCGTATCAGACCATTGAAGGCGTGTATGCCAAGTTCACGGCGCTGGCGACCCAGCGCGATCAGAGGCTGCGCCAGGAAGAAATCGAAATCAAAAGTGGGCGAGTCAAGATCTCGCCGAAAAAACTGCAGGAGAAACGCCAGCGAGACACGATGGAAACGCAAAACATCGATCGTGCCCGGCAACGCTTCATGCGAGTGCTGGAAGGATTGCGGGTGCTGATGCGGACGGATTGAGGCAGCGACCGGGTTGCGAGTTACCCGCGTGGGAAATCAGCCTGGCATGGGCTCGCTCAGCGCGTTCTCAGGTTTAACTGGCCCGACAGGCATCCCAGCGAAACCGGAATTATCTTCACATCGGGGTCTGCATGCTCCACAATACCTGAGGCAGTTGCCTCCGCCGCCGGCTTGATTTTGGCCGGTAACAAATCATCCGCGATGAGCCGCGGGCTCATGAATGCTGACTCGAGTCAACGCGATCCGCGCACGGACGACCGTGACGCTCGAATTCGCCAGCTGGAAACTCAGCTGAGTGAATTGGAGCAGAATTACCAGGCCGCCCCGGTAGGTCTGTGTTTGATGGACTTGGATCTGCGATTCGTTCGCATTAACGAACGTCTTGCCAGCATCAACAAGCGTTCCGTCGAAGCTCACATCGGACGCACTCTCCGCGAAATGCTTCCACGTATGGCTGATCAGGTCGAGCCTCTTTACCGCCATGTGATCGAAACGGGCGAGGGAATTGTCGATCACGAACTGACAACGCGCGATGCAAGCAATGAACCGATTGGCACGTTCTTGTTGAACTACTACGCCGTGCGCGATCAGAACGGCGTGGTGACGGGTGTCAGTACCGTGGTTCAAGATATTACTCGTCGAGTGACGGCCGAACAGCAGCTGCGCGCAGCGAACCGCGAATTGGAAACTGCGCGAATCAATCTGAAACATGAAGTTCAGCTGCGAACGGCGGAGTTGAAAAAGTCGGAGGAACGCTGGAGATCGATCACCGAGAATTCTCCCGAGGTGATCATGCTGTTGGACCGTGATGCCCGCGTGCGGTACATCAACACGTTGGCCAACGACCTCAGTCGCGAACAGGTGATGGGACGGCCTGTTTACGAGTTTGTGCCCAGCGAGTTTCACGAAACGATGCGGGAGTGTTACCAACGCGTGCTCGCAACCGGCGAGCCGGATGGCTATGAAGTCCAAT
>CAJHYY010000383.1_pt1 | contig 11050 bp, 9 predicted proteins | sample 9198861 | NCBI WGS metagenome assembly CAJHYY01 (sample SAMEA7708377, study PRJEB35096) | sediment metagenome | biome: marine neritic benthic zone biome [ENVO:01000025]; feature: sediment [ENVO:00002007]; material: shallow marine sediment [ENVO:03000034] sea grass bed [ENVO_01000059] ... | reverse complement strand
TTTATTCGAGCTGCAGCGAATAGTGCAAAAACACTTCGTCGCGTTTCCAGCTGAGGCCCTCGTATAGCCGTTGAGCTCCGACGTTATCCGTAGCGGTCGCGAGTTCCAAGCGAACGGCTTGTCCAGATCGGCCAAATGCAGCAGCGGCTTCCAGCAGTTGCCGTCCAACCCCTAGTCGCCGCGCGGTCGGTGTGACAAACAGGTCGTTCAACACCCACACGCGTCGCATCGCAACGCTGGAAAAAGTGGGGTAGAGCTGTGTGAAGCCGATCAATTCCTGATCACGCTCGGCAACAAACACTACCGAGTCGCCATTTTGCATGCGTTGACCAATGAACTCGACGGCCGCGTCACGGTCCGACGCTTGTTCGTAGGACACGCGATAGGCATCGAACAACTCGCCGACCTGCGGAATGTCTTCGACGGTCGCGTGTCGGACAATCATGATCCCCTTCACCGAGTTCACCTCCTGCAGGTTCTTGTTGATTTACTGCGCACCATCGGTCCGCAATCGCGACGCGTCACGGGTTCTCAGAGATTCTACCCGCTCCCGCAAGCTCTGCTATCATTGAGTGTTTCTCATCACCCCGGGCGCTTCTCATGAACGACACCCTCAAGACCCTTCGAGGTTCGCTTTGGCTGACGATCTTCATCCTGGGCTTCACTCCGCTTGTTGGCATCGCCGACGATGGTGACGCGCCGCGAGTGCGGAATGTGCTGTTTATCATTTCCGACGACCTCAAGGCCAGCGTGCTGGGTTGTTACGGGGATCGTGTCTGCAAGACACCTCACATCGATCAACTTGCCAGCCGTTCGTTGGTCTTCGATCGCGCGTATTGCCAGGGCACTTCCTGCGCACCCTCGAGAACGTCGCTGATGTTCAGTCGCTACCAGGGGCGCGGGCAAATCAATCTTGGTCAACATTTCAAGCAGAGCGGATGGTATAGCGCGCGCGTCGGAAAAATCTACCACATGCGTGTTCCCGGCGACATTATCGCGGGTACAAATGGGCAAGACATTGCCTCGTCGTGGACCGAGCGGTTCAATTCGGCCGGTCAGGAAGCGCATACACCCGGCGCGTACGCCTGTTTGAACCTCAACGTATTCACCGACGAACTCGCGGGACGCCAATCGACACGCATGCCGCACCGCATGTTCGTGTCGGTCAAGATCCAGGGCGACGGCTCCGATCAACCGGATCACAAGACCGCCACGAAAGTGATCGAGCTGTTGGAAAAGCACAAAGACCAGCCGTTTTTTATCGCAGCCGGGATGGTGCGCCCCCACTATCCGATGGTCGCGCCGGAGCCGTATTTTGAACGGTACCCCTGGCGTCAGATGCATCTTCCCGCAGCCATTGATGACGACCTCAACGACATCCCGCCCGCGGGTCGCGCCGGGACACAGAACTCGACCAACCAGATCGGCCTGTATCCCGATAATCAAAAACGAATGTGGGCCGCATATTATGCGTCGGTCTCGTTCATGGACGACCAGGTGGGTCGCATCCTGCAGGCTTTAGAACGTTTGGGGCTGCACGAAAACACGGCCGTGGTCTTCACGAGCGACCACGGGTACCACCTGGGCGAGCATGGCTTCTGGCAGAAGTCGAATCTTCATGAGGAGGTACTGCGCGTGCCGCTGCTGATTTCAGTACCCGATGGAGTTCGCGGACATACTCAGTCGATCGTCGAACTAGTAGACCTCTATCCAACCCTCGCCGAACTGTGCGGCTTGAAGATCCCTGGTGAAGTCCAGGGCGCCAGCCTGAGTCCGATCCTCGAGGATCCTTCCGCATCGGTGAAGGATACTGCGCTGTCGTTCCATCGCAGTGGTCACTCGATGCGGCTGACCGGTTGGCACTACATGCGTTACCGAGATGGATCCGAAGAATTGTATGACATGAAGAACGATCCGGCCGAGTTTCACAACCTGGCCAAGCACCCGGACCGTCGCGAACGCATCAAAAAAATGCGAGAACGACTCGACGAACGGCTGGAGGCGGTCGGTGAGCGTTGAGAGTGGTTGGCGGCCACGCGGAATCCCCATGGCGTGAAGCTTGCGCCAAGGGAGACGGAAGTAAACAGAGTCGCAAACTTCACGCCATGGGCGCATCTTCGACCAGCTTGCGATAAACCAGGAGTTGGGTTCTGCAAGCGAGTCGCCGATACCTCTTTGGCTCCATCACGCCGCGCGGTGGCCCAACGCTTTGTAGCGGACCAGTCGTGCATCCCCCGGGACAAGCCCGAGGGAGAGCGGCAGCCCTCCTGCACGGACGCATCGTGATTTGTAACATGTAATCCCCGGACACCATCAACCCTTCATTCATAGCTCGACCTATGCGCCCCAACATTCTCTGGTACTGCACCGATCAACAGCGGTTCGATACGATCGGCGAACTTGGAAATTCTCACGTGCAGACGCCCGTTGTCGATCAGCTGGTTCGTGATGGCGTAGCGTTCACGCATGCTTATTGCCAGAGCCCGATTTGTACTCCCAGTCGTACCAGTTTCATGACCGGCTTGTATCCCTCGAAGGCGCACAACACGCGCAATGGGAACGCCTCCTTCACCAGTCCGGTGCCGTTGATTTCGAAGTTGATGGCCGATGCGGGATACGATTGTGGGTTGGTCGGGAAATTCCATCTGCAAAGTGCGGGGCACCGCACCGAACCAAGGTTGGACGACGGTTACCGGTTTTGGAAATTCAGTCACGCTCCTCGCGACGACTGGCCTGAAGGCCACGATTACGCCGAGTGGGTGCGGGCACGAGGCGGCAACCTTGACGAACTACGAGCAAGCGAAGAACGCGTTCCGACGGAACTGCATCAGACAACCTGGGCATCCGATGAATCGATCGATTTCATTCGACAGCAGCGTGCCACACCGTGGATGCTGAGCGTTAATATCTACGATCCTCATCCGCCGTTCATCCCTCCCCAGAGTTACCTGGATCGGTTCGATGTCTCATCGATGCCAGGGCCGCACTTTCGGGAGTCAGATCTTGCGCAACAACAAGAGCTGAGTCAGATTGATTTTCAAGGCGGAGCGCAGCGACCCGACGAAATGGGTGGACAGGAAATCCAGGCCAAGTACTACGCGATGATCGCGCAGATCGATGATCAGTTTGCACGGATCCTCGAATGCCTGGACCACACGGGTCAGCGCGAAAATACCGTGATTGTGTTCGTCAGCGATCACGGGGAGGCGTTAGGTGACCATGGGCTCGTACAAAAAGGCTGTCGCTTTTACGAAGGACTCGTGCGCGTGCCGTTGATCTTCTCGTGGCCGGGACAGTTCCAAAGTGGTCTGCAGAGCGATGCACTGGTCGAGCTGCTGGACAAGACCGCCACACTCGGCGAACTTGCCGACGTCATGATGCCCGAGCAGACTCAGGGCCGCAGCTTGCTGCCGATCTTGCGCGGCGAATCCGATCCGCATCACCATCGGGATTACGTCCGTAGCGAATACTTCGAGGCGCTGGATCCTCATTTCACCGGCGGGACGGGCACCTACGCGACCATGCACCGCACACGCGATCACAAACTGGTGGTTTACCACGGACATGGACTCGGCGAATTGTACGATCTGAACAACGACCCATGGGAGTTCGAGAACCTGTGGGATGACGCCGCCAGTCAGGAAATCAAGCAACAGTTGATTGCGGAGAGCTTCGACGCGCACGTGTTGTTGACCACCGATGTGGGCGCCGAGCGCATCGCGCCGATGTAGTAGTTGGTAGTTGGTAGTTGGTAGTTGACGTTGCATCTATCTCACGGTGTCATCTCATTGGAAGATTCAACAACTAACTAACCCGAAGCGTGAGCGAGGGACAGCGGTTTGCCTTCATGGAACGCCCTCACCCTCGCTGACGCTTCGGGTTAGTTTCGTGATCTAAAGCGTCTGTTTCGTTGTGAGACTTACTTAGGCCCCGTGGCAAAAGCTTCACGCCACGGTAGCTGGCCAGTCGTGCACCCCCCGGGACAAGCCTGGGGGAGAGCGTCATCTTACTCAGCCCAGTCGGGGAGTTCCGCCTGGAATTCCACCCAATGTTGTGACACCGGATGGGTCAGGCCGATTCGAAAAGCATGGAGACACATCGGGGGCGCCTTCACTTCCAACGTTTGCTGCGAACCAAGCTGCCGATCAGGCAGGTACAACGGATCACCGCAGACCGGAACGTTCAAATCCCAAAGATGAATGCGGATTTGATTGGTGCGGCCGGTGCGTGGCGTGACTTGAATCAAGCTTGTCTCGTCGTCGAATGTGCGAAGCGATTCGCACTGCGTTTGAGCGGGCAAGCCGTCGGGATCAGGCAATCGCGCGCCGCACGAATCGGGTTCGCGAGAAATCGGTACATTGCACTCAATGCGACTCGCCGGCAGCCTTCCCTGGATGCGTGCGCGATACTGCTTCTGAACTTCACCCCGTTGGAATTGCGACTGCACGCGAGCGGCAATGTGTCGGGTCTTGCTAAGCACTACCACTCCCGAAGTGTTGGCATCCAGACGGTGGGCTGCACGCACGTGCCACGGTGCAAACGCCTCGTCCAGAATGTATTGCAATGTGTTGCGGTGGAATCGCCCGCAGGCGTGCATCGGAAGCGGCGCCGGCTTTTGCACCACCAGAATCGCATCGTCTTCGAACAGCACCGTGACGTTGGCAGCCACATCCGGTTCCACGGTTCCCGGCATTACGTGCACCAGATGCTGCCCCACCGAGACTCGTTCATAGGTGCTCACGGGTTGGCCGCCGCACAGTAACCGTCTTTCCCGGATTTCCACGTCCCATTGTGCAGGTGTGAAGTGAGTGCGGATGGCAGTCAGGAATTCGATGACCGTCATCCCGTCGAATCTTTGCGCGACACGCAAGGGCCGATGATTCTCGTAGGGCTGGCTTCCCGGTAGAGGATCCGCAACCTTGCAAATGGCCGCTTGTCGTTCCTGCAGATTGATTTGCTGAAGCGTTTCATCGGGAACATGACAGTGCGGGCACGATTGCCCCTCGATGTAATGAGGCGACAACTGGTCGTCTGCCGACAACACGGCATGGCATGCGAAACACAAGCCGGTTTCAGTTTCGCTCAGACCAGGATCCAACGAGACACGCTTGTCGAACACGAAACACTCGCCGTCGTAATGATCGCCACCGCAGTCTTCAAAATACTTGAGTATCCCGCCATCCAGTTGAAAGACCTGGCCGATTCCCTGCTGTTCCAGGAACGGTGCCGCCTTTTCGCAACGAATTCCACCGGTACAGAAGGTGACGATGGGTTGATCGGGCAGTGACAGATGATCGACGGCCTGAGGGAAACCGCGAAAATCATCTATCGGCAGCGTCAATGCGTCGTGAAACGTACCCACCTTTACTTCGTAGTCGTTGCGCACATCCAGCAATGTCACTGGGCGGCCTTCATCCAACCACTGCTTCAGCTCGCGCGGCGAGATGCGGGGCGACGTTTCCTGGCGAGGATCAATTTGATCGATGCCAAAGCTGATGATTTCACGTTTGATCTTCACCAGCATGCGATTGAAGGGTTGATGGTCACTCTCGCTCTCTTTCGCCGGGATGTCTGCGAATTCCGGTTGAGAGCGCAGGTGGTCCAGAAACGCGTCGATGGCATCGCGCTGCCCAGCGAGGAAGAGGTTGATTCCCTCCTGGCTTAGCAGAATCGTGCCCTTCAGGTCGAGTGACTTGCATTCCTGCAACAACTCGACACGGCGATGTTTCAGCCGGTCGAGTGTGACAAACCGATAGGCGGCAATATTGATGAAAGACGGCACCGAATTGGCCACAAAACAGCTAGACCATGAATCGCGATGGCGCCACTATACTGCCGAGCTTCCAGTCGAGGCAGGGGGTATTCGCGTGCCTTGACCACAGAGAAACGGAGAACGCAGGAAAGGCTCAGTTCTGATCGGCGGCGGGTTCGGGAAGCAATCGGTCGATGATGTGGATCACGCCGTTGGTGCAACGGATGTCACCCTCGATCACCTTGGATCCGTTCACCATCACATCATCGCCGACTTTGCTGAACCGCAGGTCATGTCCGGCCAGAGATTTGACGACGCCGAGCGCCACGGCCTGATCCACCGTGACCGCACCATCTGCCGCATACCGTTTCATGCCTTCGCGCAACTTTTGTTGATTCAACACCAGCCGCCGCCAATCATCGGCCGTGGCGTCGATCGAATCGTTGGCAGGAACAAAGATCGTCATCGATTGTTCGGCAGGCACCTGCTGCAACAGGCCCGCCAGTTGGGCTGCAGCCAGGAACTTGGAGATCGATTCGCGAGCGCGCAGTTCCTCTTCCAGGGTTTTGGTCGGAGCCGGCGCTTGCTGACCGGGCTGCTGCTCGGGCGGCGTTTGCTCTCCGGGCATCGGCTGCTGGGGCGTCGACTGCTCGGGCTGCTGGGGCGTTGATTGTTCAGGAGCCGGCTGCTGCGGAGTTTGTGGTTGACGTTGTGAATACGGATCACGGCGCTGTGGAGTGGGCAACGTTTCCGGCGTGAGTTGCGGACGCGTGGTGGCTGACCTGCCTTGCGCCTGGCGCCGCAGTGCGCGTTGCCGAGCGTAATTGGGATGGCGATCCATGCCGTAACTGTTACCGAACGCCGAATAGTACGAGCCGTAAGGCACCCAGCCCGAGCTGCGGCCATATCGCATCTGAGCTTCCAGTGGGGACTGAATTGCTAACAGCAATGCAGACGCGATCAAAAGAAGTAAGGCTCGCATGCGACGTTCCTTGGAATTAAGGCCTTGATGCCCAGTGGATTATATGAGAACCCGCTCTCTGGTCGCTCCGCTCCTCGGTGGTTTCTTTCGTTTCAACACCAGAGAAACAGAGAAAAGTCGAGCATGAAAATTGCCATTGCCCACATCTAGATTCGAACGCGACCGGGGTGCTTCTTTTCCCTTTTCCACTCGTCGCCACGATCTTGGAAGGTCACCGCAGTCACAATCGATCCAATCGATTCCCTCTGCTTACTTAGCTTCTCTGTATTACTAACGCCCAGAATCTTGTTATTTCGCGCAAGTTTAGCGACCAACGGGAGCGGATTGGCGCTGGACGAGCGGCAGCTCGAGTTTGGTTGTCGCCATTGGCGACTCTGTGGTTTCTTCCCAAGAAATAAAAAACGCCACCCAGTGCTGGTCTGGGTGGCATTTGCGGTCTTGCGATTACAGGGGGTACCGTAGCAAGTCGCCAGTGAACAAACGGGTTACTCTTGCGTCGGCCGAACCCGTCAGTCAAGTCGCACGTTTAGTGGGTCGATGTGACCATGTAAGCGTGGTCCATTGCGTGACGCAGTGCCCATGAACGCTGGATCGGGCAGTGCGTGCCTTCGCAGGTCGTCAAGGTCTTCTTGAGATTCGTCATCACGGTCTCGGGCATCTCTTGACCGTAGTCGACCATCGTCTGTACCGTCGTCAGGTAGATTTCGGCACATTGTTCATGGTGACCAGCGTTGTACAGCCGAGCACCTTTAGCGATCGCACTTTCGATCATCCGACGGCTTTCGCGAACGCCGACCTTTTTCGGCGGAAGCAGAACGCTGTCGATCACATGGATCACACCATTGGACGCGTCGATGTCGACGGCAACCAGCTTGGCGTTATTGATCATCGCGGCGCCGCCCTTGGTCGAGATCTTGATCGATCCACCTTGCAGAGTCTTGGCCGACTTGGCTGCCACAGCGTCTTCGCTGTAAACACGACCCTTCACGACGTGGTAGGTCAAGATCGCGGTCAGCTTGTCCTTGTTCTCTGGCTTCAGCAGAGTTTCGACCGTACCGGCGGGCAGCTTCTTGAAAGCTTCGTCAGTCGGAGCGAACACGGTGATCGGACCGTCAGCTGACAGAGCATCGACGAGACCAGCGGCCTTGGCGGCGGCCAACAGCGTCTTGAAGGAACCAGCCTTGGCGGCGGTGGTCGGGATGTTGTCGGAAGCCGGCAGGATCACGCTGTCAATCACGTGGATGATGCCGTTGGAGCATTCGATGTCCGTCTTCACAACGTTGGCCTTATCAACGGTGACCGAGCTGCCATCGACTTTAATGTCAACTTTTTGGCCGTTGAGCGTCTTCGCACCGCTCAACTTCACAACCTTTGAGGCCGGCACTTTGCCCGCGACAACGTGGTACGTCAACACGGCAATCAGCTTGTCCTTGTTCTCGGGCTTCAGCAGTGACTCGACGGTGCCCTTCGGCAACTTCGCGAAAGCATCGTCCGTGGGAGCGAATACTGTGTAAGGACCTTTGTCCTTGAGTGCGCCGATCAAGTCAGCCGCGTCCAGGGCTGCTGCCAGCGTTTTAAAGGAACCGGCCGCGACGGCGGTGTCCACAATGTCTTTGTCTGCTTCGTTGTTGGCCACTGCCGGAGCAACCACTGCCAACATTGCGATCAGGGCCACGGCCTTGACACGGGCTAACCGTTTCATCGCAAATCTCCTTTTTCTGTTTTGTACTAGGTCTGGTTTTGGAATGGTTTAGTGACGAATGGCCAGTTCACTTCCCCTCAAAGTACCGGCACTCTACCCACGCCTTTTTCGGTGACAAGAAGAATTCTCGAACAAGTTCGCGGAATCGAAATAAGCTCATTTTCACCTGTGTCAAACATCAAAAAAGAAGTCAAAAAATGTCCGCCGCGCTACTTGTCAAGCGTTACGTTGGCGCTAGCGACGAGTGAAATCACCGCATGCAGCGGCCAAATGGCTGGCACTCCGCACGTGCGTGGTCGCGCGCCGCCTGATCGCATTCCCGCGCTCGTGGCCGAATCGCGTCAGCGAAAAATCGGGCCCGCGGGAAGTGGTGCCGCAAACACCTGTTTTCCAGCGGTAATACCGCCCGCGAATTTGCCGCTGAAATCCATCCGCAACCGCCGACTTGGGCATGACGCTTGCATCCCTATTGCAGTGTGTGCGGACTCACCGCCTGTCTCTTGATTCAGAAAGGAGGTGGATGATGCGTACTCACCGCTATGTATTGCGAGGCACTGAAGTCGCAATTTGGATTGTTGCCGTGCTGACGCTGGTGGCGACCGTGCTGTGGTTGGCCAGGCCCATTTCGGGGGTGGAGGTCATGCGACTCGACGAAAACGAAATCGTCGCGCCGTGTGAAGGCTTCTTCTACCGCGCCGAATACCCAGGCGAACCTCCGCTGGTCGAAGTCGGGGATGTTGTGACCTACGGAACCATCGTGGCGTACGTCCAGGGAATGGAACGCGTTCCCGTGGTTTCGGAGACACATGGAACGGTGCTGGAGATCTTGCACGAAGAAATGGATGTCGTGGCGGCCAACGAGCCGTTGATGCGAGTGGCGGTCAAGTGACACCCTGGCCGCAGGTAGTCGTCCGGCTAAGAATATAGCCGACCAGGAACTCGGCTATATTCCACGGCAGTGACGGATGCCCGAAGGCCACACGATCCACCGAATCGCGCGTGACCACCAGAAGTGGTACGCGCAGCAAGTACTCTCGCTTGAGTCACCTCAGGGCCGATTCTCGGAAGGGTGCGAATTGCTGGACGGCCATACCTTGGAACGGGTCGAAGCCCACGGCAAACATCTGTTCTATCGCTGGGAAGCCGTGCCGCAGATTCTCCACATTCACCTCGGACTGTACGGGAAGTTTCGAAATCATCGACTCCCCCCTCCCGAGCCGCGGGGAGCGGTTCGCCTGCGTGTGATCGGCGACGCACGAGCTTTCGATCTCAACGGTCCGAATGCGTGCGAACTGATCACCGAGCAACAGCGGACGAAGTTCGCTCAACGGTTAGGCCCCGACCCGCTACGCAAAGATGCCGATCCCGACGTTGTCTGGGACCGGATTCACAAAAGCCGGATGGCGATCGGCGGTCTGCTGTTGAACCAGTCGGTGGTTGCCGGCATCGGTAACGTTTATCGGGCCGAGCTGCTGTATATGCACGGCATCCACCCGTCGCGGCAGGGTCGCGATCTTTCGCGATCCGAGTTTGATGACCTCTGGGACACGATCACGAAACTGCTGAAAATCGGTGTGCGGTACAACCGCATCATCACCGTCGAACCCGAGGAAGTTGGCAAGACTCGCAGTCGGATGAACCGCGAAGAACGGTTGCAGGTCTACAAGAAGGACCACTGTGGATCGTGTGGTAACCCCATCCAACAGTGGGAACTCGCCGCCCGCACGATGTACTCGTGCGAAATCTGTCAGACCTGAAGGCTTAGGCGCACCATCAATTCCGCATTAGCAGGCGTGGATGTCAGACGCGCCGGCAACTCTGCGGAAATCTGCGAAATCTGCGTTTCAAAAAGAAAAGAAACGCAGATTTCGCGGATTAACGCAGACATTTGCTAACGACTCCCAGACAGATATAGCGCGGGACATGTTTGGATGTGGCCTCGGGCCACGCTGTGTCCTCTGTGGTTTTTCATTCATAAACCACGGAGGACACTCCGGTAACACGGGGAAAACTGGGGATGACCTCAAGTCGTGAAAAACGTTGGTTAGCAAGGGTGAGGGCGTACCATGAAGGCAAACCGCTGTCCCTCGCTCACGCTTCGGGTTAGTTAATTGTCGGGGTATCGAGGCCACTTGAACCTCCCTGTGCTCCGAATCCGCTCCGACTCCCGGCAAATCGGATCCAAGTAAATCCGAGCTCCGACGAACTACTACCGGACTCATCCGGAACGGAGAGGCATTTCTTGGTTTGCAGGACGAAAATCGATGGATCTGGAACGTTCGATGTCGGAAATCGACGAACGGCGGCTGGCCAAAGCGATTGTCCGGGAACAGCGGCGGCTGAAGTGGCGCGGCCGCTTTGGCTGCCTGTTCGTATTGATTGGCCTTCCCGCGCTGGCCTATTTCGGGTTTCGGATTTGGTCCGGCATTCAGTGGGACGGTGAGCGGCCGGAATTCGAAGTGGCTGCTCCCCTGTCTGTGCCTGAGTACCGGTATGAACTGGGGCCGAAACCCATGGCGACGGCCCGCCAGGCCGCCGTGCTGGTTCCCCAGCCGATTTCGATCACCGAAGCAAGGGTGATCGCGGCGGACATCATGCAGCGCGAAGCTGAATC